>OIXQ01000186.1_pt1 | contig 31820 bp, 25 predicted proteins | sample 1587791 | NCBI WGS metagenome assembly OIXQ01 (sample SAMN03283273) | human gut metagenome | biome: human-associated habitat; material: feces | host: Homo sapiens | place: Peru | collected 2012
TTGAAAAAACATTGGACGTTTTCAAAAATTCTTCGTGATGTTTTTTTAAAAACAACGGTATGTTTTTTTGATGTGCGAAGATAAATATAAAAAGTCAGTGTATCAAATAGTTATCCATGACACACCGCCTTTGTTTATCAATCGTAAGTTATAATCAATTATAATACGAATTCATTCTTTTTGTTAATCCATCTTCCACGAGTGAAGTCAGGGAAGTCAACCAATGCACCGCCACGGGCGATAGACATTTCCGACAAAGCAGAAATAGCACTCCAAGCAGCTGCATCGTAGCAATCCATTGGAGCCGGTTTCTTGTTGCGGATAGCATCAATCAAGTCGTACATCATGATATAGTCCATTCCTCCGTGACCAGCTTCTGCAGCGGCAGCTTCATGTTCTGCCCACAATTTGTGGTCATATTTCTTGAACCATTCGTCAGATGAATCCCAACGGTGAGGTTTAGATTTGCCTTGAACATATACATGGTCTCCATCGTTCATCCACAAACCTTCAGTACCTTGGATACGGAAGCCTAAAGAGTATGGGCGAGGGGAGTTAGTATCGTGAGTGACGATGACAGTTTGTCCGTTTGCACATTTAATCATAGAAGTGACGATATCACCCAAGTTGAAATTGATTTTTGCGTATGGATGATTAGCTCCACCGTTGTCTACGATAAAATTGTGAAGACCTCTTGACTGGGTTGCCATGGATGACATAGCAACGAAACGGTTGCCACAGTTGATGTCCATGCATTTAGCTACCGGACCGATACCGTGAGTTGGATAAACGTCACCGTTGCGGAGAACAGAGTGGTTGGTACGCCATTGTGCTTCAGCAAATGCGTCTGGACCCATGCGCAAGTCACCGCTGCCTGGCTGATATGTATAATGCTTTCCGTCATTGAACTTCACGTCACGCAAATCGTGCTCGTAACCACAAGTTCCATGTAAAAGTTCGCCGAACAATCCCTGTCTTACCATGTTTAATGCAGCCATGCAGTCGCGGCGGTAGCATACATTTTCCATGATGTTCAAGTGGCTTCCTGTTGCTTCTGATACGTTGACCAAATCCCAGCACTCTTCCAATGTGTTGGCAGCAGAAACTTCAACGCCTACGTAAGGAACACCCGCTTTCATAGCAGCAACTGACATTCTAACGTGCCATTCCCATGGGCTGGCGATGATAACACAGTCGAACTCCTCATTGTTCAACATTTTCTCGTATTCAAGTTCGTCGCCTCTGTAAACTTTTGGTTCTGGAACGTTGAATTGTGAGATGTGCTTTAATGCGCGGTCGATAGAACTTTGGCGGATATCGCAAATAGCAACAATTTTATTTCCTGGAATTGCCAATACATTATTGATATGTTCCTGGCAACGAGAACCGGTACCGATGAAACCAAAACGTAATTTGCCGTCATCTTTACCCACTGGCTTTTTCTTTGCTTGAGTTTCAGAAATGGCGCTTGCTGCAGCTGCGTTATTTGCCATGGCTAATCCGGCTACTCCAATACCTGCTGCGGATACTTTTTTTAAGAATGAACGTCGAGTGTTCTCCATATTCTTCTTGTTTTTTAGTTTGTAGAATTTATTTTAAGCCACAAATTTATGCAGATATTTTAGATAAACCTAATAAAAGAGGATAATCTTGAAAATATTCCTTCATTATAGCGGTTAACAATCATCATCGGATAACGATGTGTTCGGGAACCGGTCGTGTCCCTTTTTTCAGCGGGGCGCAATTGGTTCCCGAACCAATAACTACTTATTTGGGGTATTCTGCCCATATTGGATATAGTTATTCGGCAGGTGCCCATTTGCAACGAACCGGAGAAATGATGGCACCTTCTTCTTTGAGTTGCTTCATCGCTTTGTCCACTTCTTTACGGTCAAGGCCGCTAAGTTCAGCGATTTTACCTGCATTCAGAGGAGTCCCCGCCTCCTTCATCGTAGCTAATACTTTTTCTTTTACTTCCATGTTGCGAAATTTTAAAGATAAAAAACGGATGCAAGATAGGAAAAATACGGGGAAAAACAAATAATGTATGAAAAATAGGATAGAAAGCATGAATAAGATGATAATAGATATGTTCGTTTTGTTGTATCTTTGCAGGCGATAAAACAGTGGACAAATGGTGAAGAAAGTAAAGACCCTATTTAAAATATTCCTGATAGTGCTGTTTGGCAGTTACTATATAGGGAATACTTTCTTTACACATACACATATCATCAATAAATATAGCATTACCCACTCGCATCCATATTTGCCGGGAGGAAGCCACACGCATACAGAAATGGAATACGTTGTTGTTTCCATGTTCAATGCTATGTTGGTGACAGATTCCGGGATGGAGATTTTCAATCCTTCCCTTCTGCTCTTTTTACTGATGATAATTATATCGCCGAGTTGTACAATTCTTTTCATACGTACAGTAAATTGTTTAACCTTACGCGCCCCTCCCTTATTCGGATTTGTTAGCTTTTAAGAGAATATAGTGTTACAAATTTATTTGAATAAGAAAGAATTAACATGGATAGAATATATTATATATTATGCATGGCGGGATTGCTGTGCTTTGCGTGTACAACCAAACAAGAAGAGGCGAGTGACAGGAATTTCCAAGTAAACGGCGATACGGTAAGAGTCGTGGCTGGTTCTCCGGTCATGGCTAAAATAAAGACAGATGAGGTTAAAACCGCTCCTTATCAAGCAAGCTTTTCAGTATCGGGCGTGGTTGAAGCCATTCCCAACCATTATGCACAGATTGCATCTCCATTCTCGGGTCGCATTACGCAATCGTTTGTGCGCTTAGGTCAAAAAGTACATAAAGGTTCTCCTATATTTGAAATTAGTTCTCCGGATTTCTTCGATACGGGCAAGAATTATTACCAAGCCAAGCAGGAGATGGATTTGGCGGAAAAGAGCTTGAAGCGTGAGAAAGATTTGCTTGCCAATAAAGTGGGTGTCCAGAAAGAGGTAGAGGAAGCGGAAGTGAACTACGAGTTGAAACGCAAAGATTATGAGAATGCATTGGCTGCATTGAAAGTATTCCAAATCAATCCGGACGAGATGGTTTTAGGTCAGCCTTTGGTGGTTCGTTCGCCAATAGATGGGGAAGTCGTAGGGAATAATATCGTTATCGGACAATATTTCAAAGATGATGCAGATCCGATAGCTGTGATTGCGGATTTGAACCGTGTCTGGGTCGCAGCCAATGTGAAAGAGAAAGATTTAGCTTTGATTTCAAATCTGAAACAGGTGGATATTGCATTGGTGGCATATCCGGGTAAGACATTTACGGGAGAGATTTATCATGTCAGCGAGATGTTGGACGAAGAGACTCGCTCTGTTCAGGTATTGATAGAATGTGATAATCCAGAGCGAATGATGAAACCAGCCATGTATGCGTCTGTCAAGCTGACGGATGAAGCAACTGAAACAGTCTTGATACCAACCTCTGCTATTATGCAGCGGGAAGATGATGCTTATGTCATGTTGGACAAAGGGGATAATTTATATGTAAGAAGAAGTGTTGTCATCGCTGGCATAGACGGAAACAAAAGTATCATATCTTCTGGATTGGAAGCCGGAGACAAAATAGTTACGGAAGGGGCTTTTTACTTCATTGATGCTCAATAATCGGATATGGAAAAGTTGTTGAAATTAGCGTTGCATCGGCGAGGTCTGATGTTCGTCTTGTTCACGTTTGTGGCTTTGATTGGTTACTATTCATGGACGAAGTTGGCAATTGACGCTTATCCGGATATAGCAGATACGACAGTGCAGATTGTCACGCAAGTTCCCGGATTGGCAGCAGAAGAGATAGAGCAACAAATCACTATTCCCATCGAACGGGCAGTCAATGGAATGCCGGGGTTGAATGTGATGCGTAGTAAGAACACGTTCGGATTGAGCACGGTTATTTTGGTGTTTGACGACGGAGTGGATGATTATTGGGCGCGCCAGCGTGTGCAAGAGCGTTTGGTGGATGTGGAATTGCCGTATGGCGCTGTTCCCGGATTGAATCCATTGACATCTCCGACAGGGGAGATTTTCCGATATGTGGTGGAAAGTAAGAATTTGGATTTGCGGGAGATGACCGATTTGCATAAATGGGTGATTATACCACGTCTGAAACAAGTAACAGGTGTGGCAGATGTAAGTAACTATGGCGGTATTACGACTCAATATCAGATAGAACTTGACCCGAATAAGATGCAAGAATACAATGTTTCGTTGGCTGATGTGACGGAAAAGGTGGAGATGAACAATGTCAATGCCGGAGGAAGTATGTTGAGCCAAGGGGATTTGAGTTATGTGATTCGAGGAATTGGTCTGATAAAGGACTTGGATGATTTAGGACGCATTGTCATCAAAACAGATAACGGGATTCCGGTCTATTTGAATGATATCGGTCAGTTGAAATATGGCAATTTGGAACGCAAAGGCGTCTTGGGCTTTTTGGATGACAAACATGATTATGACGATGGAGTGGAAGGTATTGTCCAAATGTTGCGAGGAGAGAATCCTTCAGAGGTGTTGGAAGAAATCCATGCTGCCGTTGAAGAGTTGAACAATGAGGTCTTGCCCGAAGGCACGCAAATACATCCGTTTATGGATCGTACCGAATTGGTGGACAAGACTCTGCATACGGTTTCCCATACGTTGCTGGAAGGAATGGCATTGGTGATAATCGTCTTGCTGCTCTATTTGCATAATTGGAAAGGCGCATTTTTGGTGGCGATAACGATTCCCCTTTCATTGTTGATAGCGTTTATCTTGATGAAGTTGACCAACATACCAGCCAACCTTCTTTCCTTGGGCGCAGTAGACTTTGGTATTTTGGTGGATGGCGCGATAGTCATGATGGAAACGATATTAAAGAAAAGGGAAAGGCATCCCGGGGAGAGGTTGGTGGAAGATTCTATCATCAAAAGAACGACAGAGGTGGCAAGGCCTATTTTCTTCTCGACCTTGATTATCATTACTGCCTATCTGCCTCTTTTTGCCTTTGAACATATAGAGAGAAAGTTATTTACCCCGATGGCTTATACTGTCGGTTATGCGTTGGTCGGAGCTTTGTGTGTGGCTCTTCTGTTGATTCCCGGTCTTTCGTTTGTGGCGTATCGCAAACCCCAGCCTGTCCGGCATAATAAATGGCTGGAGAAATTGGCAGCTATTTATCACTACCAGACAGAACATATATTGGAAAAGCATCGTGCCGTAATGGGTGTTTTGGCAAGTGTGCTTGTTTTGGCAGGCGTACTTAGTTATACGGTGGGTAAAGATTTCTTACCTCCGTTGGACGAAGGCTCCATTTGGATTCAAGTGCAGTTGCCTCCTGGTATTTCCATAGAGAAATCGAAGAAGATGGGTGAGGAATTGCGTACTCAGATTTATAAGTTTGAGGAAGTTTCCTATGTGATGACGCAAGTTGGAAGAGATGATGAAGGAGCGGAGGCTTTTTCTTTGTCGCATGTTGAGTGTGGCGTGGGACTGAAACCGTATGATACTTGGAAAAGCGGACGGACGAAAGCCGAGTTAATCGAAGCCATGAACGATTCCTTGATGAAGATGCCGGGCTATTCTGTAGGTTTTTCCCAACCTATTATAGATATGGTAATGGACCAGATAGCGGGCGCACATAGTGATTTGGCTTTGAAGATATATGGAGATGATGTGCGGGAAATCCGCCATATCGGAGATAAGATTGTAGGCGTATTACGACAAATACCGGGAGCAATGGATGTGGCAATTGACCAAGAGCCTCCATTGCCGCAACTGCAAATCATTGCGGACAGGGACCGTATTGCCCAATATGGATTAAACGTGTCGGATGTGACGGATTTGATTGAGTTGGCAATCGGTGGCAAGGCGATTTCCCAGATATTCGTAGGTAGCAAATCGTATGATGTCATCTGCCGTTATAATGAAGAGAGCCGTAACACTCCGGATAAGATTGGTAATTTAATGTTGACATCGGGCAGTGGAACAAAGATTCCATTGAGCCAGGTGGCGGAAATAAGGATGACAACAGGAGCAAGCATGATTTCCCGCGAGATGAACAAGAGGCATTTGACGATTCGTGTCAATTTGCGTGGTACGGACTTGACCTCCTTTTTGCGGCAGGCAGGCAAACAGATAGACAAGCAGGTGGATTATGACCATTCCCTTTATCATTTGAAATGGGCGGGACAGTTCGAGAACCAACATCGTGCTTATGGTCGTTTGGCTGTTGTTATACCGATAGCATTGGGCATCATGTTGCTTCTTCTGTTCGGGGCATTGCATAAGTTCCGTCAAGCACTGTTGTTGATGATTGTTGTTCCGTTAGCCCTTTTCGGAGGAATGTTGGCTTTGAATCTGCGGGGAATGACCTTGAATGTGTCATCGGCAGTTGGATTCATCGCATTGATTGGAGTCGCCATCCAGAACGGAGTGATTATGATTACGCATATCAATAACCTGAGAGCGGAAGGGAAAGTATTGAAGGTGGCTGTGTTGAGAGGCGTAAGGCATCGTTTCCGTCCGATTTTGATGACAGCGACGGTTGCTATTTTAGGATTGTTGCCAGCTTCCCTTTCAACTGGAATCGGTTCGGATGTGCAACGCCCGTTGGCGACGGTCATTGTATATGGATTGCTTTTTGCCACTGTCGTTACATTATATATATTGCCATCGCTCTATTATTATATGGAAAAGCGGGCAGAAGAAAAAGAAAAACATTTATCAATAACAGAGTAATGAGAAATATTATTTATATATTTGGAGTTCTAATGGGGCTTTCTTCCTTTTGGGCAGAAGCTCAAACCGTCATCCCTCTCTCTTATTCTCGCTTTTTGCAGCGGGTGAATGAAGGGAACCGGGAATATGCGGCTGAAAAATTGAATGTGAATGCGGCGAGGGCGGATGCTGTTGCTGCTAAAGTGTTTGAAGATCCGGAGTTGTCGGTGGCTTATTCTAACAATCAGGATAACTCTATCCAAATGGGACAGAGCGTTGAATTCGGATTAACACAAACGGTTACGTTGGGACGAAGAGGAGCTAACATCCGCTTGGCAAAGAGCCAAAGCGAATTGAGTGAAATCTTGTTGGCGGATTATTACCGTAATCTGCGAGCGGACGCAACGATAGCCTATTTGGAAGCTTTGAAGCAGAAACAGTTGTTTGAGGTGAAAAAGAAAGCTTATCAGAACATGGCAGACTTGGCAAAATCGGACAGCATGCGTTTTATCTTAGGAAAAATCATGGAGGTCGAAGCTACGCAAAGCCATTTGGAGGCAGGCATGATGTATAATGAAGTACTTCAGGCGGAAACGGAGCTGAACAATGCTTGCGCATCTTTGTCGGTTTTGATGGGAAGAGCTTATAATGATACGCTTTATCGTCCGGATGAAACATTGAAACAACCGATGCGTGATTTTGTCTTGGCTGATTTGTTGGAGCAGGCTGTGGGCAATCGTTCAGATTTGTTGGCTGCCCAAAAGAACAGTGAAGTGGCAAGCCGGGAGTTGACACTTGTCAGACGTGAACGCCGTCCTGATGTCGATGTGTCGTTGAACGTCAGCTTGAACAATCGCGTCCGTAACGAAGAGGCTCCGGCTCCTCCTTTTACGGGAGTGACTGCCGGCATCGCTTTCCCGTTGAATTTTTCCGCTCTGAACAAAGGGGCGGTGCGGGCAGCAAAATACAGGGCGCAACAGGCGGAACTCCAGTCGGATCAGGTTCGTTTGCAAGTAGAAAACGAGGTAATGCAAGCATATCGGCAGTATCAATCGCACGCTCGCCAAGTATCGCATTATGAAAAAGGATTGTTGGCTCATGCCGAGACGGTTTTGACCGGGAAGATTTACAGTTATAATAGAGGAGAAGTCTCCTTGTTGGAAATATTAAATGCCCAACGTACTTACAACGACGTGCAGGCTCAGTATATTGAAACGCTGTTTGACTACAATTCGGCTTTGGTGGAGTTGGAACGTTCGGTCGGTATTTGGGATATAAATTAGTCATTAAATAAACGGATAGAATAGAAATGAAGCACGCGGTCAATTTTGTATCGTTGGGTCCGGGCGACCCCGAACTGATAACGGTCAAAGGTTTCAAGTTGCTGCAACAAGCAGATGTGATTTACTGCCCGGCGACTCATGCTGAGGAGGATAAAATCAATTCCCGTGCGGCAGATATAGTCAAGGCTTTGGATATTCAGCCGGAAAAGATCCACCTTTTCATGTTGCCGATGCACAGGAATCGTGAAGCGGCATTGGCGAGCTATGATGCCTTGTACGAAGATGTGAAGCGCATTTATGCTGAAGGTCGGAATGTGGTGGTAGTAGCAGAAGGAGATGCGGGCTTTTATTCTTCTATCCAGTATGTATATGACAAATTGGTTGACAGCGGTCTTGAGGTGAAAAGGACAGCAGGAATACCGGCATTCATCGCAGCGGGAGCAGTTGCCGGATTGCATATTGTCAAACAAGAGGAGCGTTTGATGGTGATTCCCGGCATTGTGACTGCGGAGGATTTGAAAGAGAAGCTGGAACAAGGCTATGTGGTCGTAATCATGAAGCTGTGTGCTTGCCAAGATGCTGTTCAACAATGTATGGAGTTGCATCCCGATTATACTTATCACTATTTTGAGAATGTCGGGACAGAAAAGGAGTTTTATACAAAAGAGTATTCGTCTCTTCGGATGCGCAAATTCCCCTATTTCTCCTTGATGATACTTCATAAGTAAATAGAGTTGTAAATTGCTATATTCATGAATTAAAAAACAAAAGTTATGGATCGAAAATCTTTTATCAAAGCTGGTGGAATGTTAGCTATCGGCGGCATGGCTTTGGGAGTGCAAGCTTGCCAAGAGAAAAACACGAAAGAAGAGAATTGGAAGGATGATCTTTGGAAGGATGTGAAACCGACCACCCAAGCGGACTTCCCGTTGCATGACCTTCATATACATGCTTCTGCTACTTTGTCGTATGAAGATATAGCCCGTAAAGCGAAAGAACACCAATTCGCTTATTGTGGCATCATGTTTAACGGCACTCGTCCTGTTCAAGCTACCGATGAAAGTGTGCAGAAATTCATGGATGACACAGCTTCATTGGGATGCTTCCGTGGAATACAGAACATGAAGCTTGGATGGACCAAGGATCTTAGTGAGAGTGCATATAAACAGTTTGATTTTTACTTCATGGATCCTCAAATGATTCCGAACGGCAATAGTTATGGAGATACGTTGGAAGTGTGGGAACACGATTGTTATGTCCCAGATCTCGACAAGTTTATGGAAACGAACATGAAGCATTATCAGACAGTTTTGGAGAATCCGGAGCCCCTTGATATCTTTGGTTGGCCATTGTATCTTCCACCGTGCGTAGCTCGTTTTTATGACAAAGTATGGACAAAAGAACGTTTGGAAGCGATTGTGGACATGATTGTGAAGCGCAAAGTAGCTGTAGAAATCAATGATTTAGCACAAACTCCTCACGAAGAATTCATCCTTCTTTGCAAACGTGCCGGATTAAAATTCGTATTTGGTTCTGATACGCGCGACTACCGCACTTTCCGTCTTGATTTCTGTAAGCGGATTGCTTCTAAGTGCGGACTTACCGAGTCTGATTTTTGGAAGCCAGTAAAGAAGTAATTTGTTAGGAAGTAATAAGAGTCGGGGGCTGTGTCAAAACGGATGTTTTGATGCAGCCCCTTTAATGTGTGTCAGAATTAGTAAAATGCAAAGTTTTAATCTTCTCACCTTAGTGAAAAATATAAAATGTCTTGACTTTGCTCAAAAATAGGGCAGCATGTTATTATCCTGTTTATGTCCAGATGACGAAGTCACGACTTGTTTTTGTTTGAACTAAACTTTCAGGATTCTTATTTCTGCATTGACGAATGGCGTTACATCATGATAGGAGCATTGATTGTATGCAGCTATCAAATTTCTGGCAAATTGCCCATGTGTGACAAGCAGGATGGTGTCATTTGCATATTCTTTTCTCAGCTCGTCAATAGCATTTAGGGCACGTTGGAAAATACCATCTTCTGTCTCCACACTATCGCCGGGAAACATCCATTTCCCATTAATCTTATATTTTTCTGCTGCTTCTTTCTGTGACATGCCCGTATATTTGCCCCAGTCTCGTTCTCGCAAGATTTTGTTGGGAACGATGGGAAGTTGGAGCCAATCCGCAATGATTTGTGCAGAATCAAGTGCCCGTTTTAAATCACTGGATACAATGCATTTGAACGCCACTTTTGCAGTAGCCAACTGTTCTGCTGTTTTTTGGATTTGTTTTTTCCCTTCTTCTGTCAATGTTCCGGGCATGTGCCCTTGCAAAATCCTATTGTTATTTTCTTCTGTTTGCCCGTGTCTTACGATATAGAGTATCATTGTGATGTGTAAAATGAAATGATGGTTCAAAAAATCCCCTCTCTTCTTCTGACAATATTTATATATCAGGCGAGGAGAGGGGATTTATACATTAATAATGCTTTAGGAGTATTATTCGTTTATTACTTTTCCAAACATTCATCCAAGTCGTGTGCTAATTGTACTTTGTCCAAATGTTGGCCGATAAAGACAATCTTCTCCATGCGATCTCCATATTTGGGATCCCAATCTCGCATTAAACCTGGTTCTTGCTGCATCAATTGAATCAAATCCTCTTCCGGAGCTGTGGCAAACCACAAACCAGATTCAGATATTTGCTTCTGTTTGCCCGCTTGTTCAAACAAGAACGACATATTCTTGTTATGGCTAAAATAGCAGATGCCTTTGGCCCGAATCACATTCTTAGGCCATTTGGTGGCAATAAAACGGTCGAATTTATGAATGTCGAAAGCGGGACGACGGAAATAGACGAATGTGCCGATACCATATTCTTCCACTTCGCCACCTTCATGGTGATGGTGATGATGGTGATGATGATGTTCTTCCCCTTCTCCTTCGTCCTCTTCCTCGTCATGATGATGATGATGTTCATGCTCATCTTCTTCCTCTTCCTCTTCCTCTTCCTCTTCCTCTTCCGTTATTGGACGTTCTATCTCCTTAACCCATCCTGCGGAAGTTGCTACTCGTTCAAAATCGAATAATCCCGTATGGATAAGCTTGTCCAAATCGATGTTCGCATAGTCGCATTCATAAATCTCTGCACCAGGTTGTAGTGTACGGATAATCCCTTTGATACGAACTAACTCTTCCGGTTTTACTTCTGATACCTTATTTAGAACGATGACATTGCAAAATTCGATTTGCTGAATAATCAGGTTCTCGATGTCTTCTTCATCAATCTGCTTGTTTGTCAAATTGTCCCCGCATCCAAATTCGCTTTGAAGGCGTAGCGCATCGACAACAGTAGCGATGCAATCCAATTTGGCAATGCCATATCGTGTGTATTCTTTCCCCATGCGAGGAATAGAACAGATAGTTTGGGCAATCGGCTCCGGTTCGCAGATGCCACTTGCTTCAATAACGATATAGTCAAAGCGTCCCATTTTCAGGATATCATTAAGCTGCTCTATCAAATCCATCTTCAAAGTGCAGCAGATACAACCATTTTGTAGAGCGACAAGGCTATCATCCTTTTTCCCTACAACTCCTCCTTTTTGAATCAGGTCGGCATCGATGTTTACTTCTCCAATATCATTAACGATAACAGCAAACTTAATGCCTTTCTTGTTAGAGAGGATGTGGTTGACCAAAGTGGTTTTACCACTGCCTAAATAGCCCGTCAGCAGTAAAACCGGAACTTGTTTTGTGTTCATTTTTTATTTGTCTTTAAACATCAACATTGTATAATTTGGATTAACCCATGTTGCCAACAATGCGTGGAAAGCAGGATAATTTGCCTTGGCTATTGTAGCAGAATGGAGTTTCAACGAACGTTTCACCGTCACTTTCCCTCCTGTATTTTGAATAGAAATCTGGATAGAACCTGCTGCATTAGAAATATTCTTCTCTACAGATGCCGTGATGCAACTTTTGCCGGCAGGAACTTGTACGGAATAGGAGTATGTTTCATTAGCAGCATACGGCAAAATTAGATTGCAGTCGCGAGTTGTATTGCCATGAACATAAGCAGAATGAGCCATTCCTTTCAGCGCATCCGGCAGAGCAACCATGGAAATGCCATTCTGGGTAGAAGCTGTTGCTGGACAAGTAAATTCCAAGTGGGCAGTTTCACCAGATATGCGCACGGAAGCTTTGCTGTCGCCTGCAGTGAAGGCTGTCGCTTTAGTGTCCGTATAATTAATTAACGCACGGGAAATGTCTGCCTTGATAGATGATGTCACCATGTTGTCTTTCCATGTCATCTCTACATCATATTTCATGTCCGCATTAACAGAAGGCAAGTTGATACTGTTTCCACTTTTCGCTTCAACGACAAAACCTCTGTCTGCCATCCAACCGGCGTTATCCATGGATTCCGTATTAGGATTTAACAACCAAGTTTGGTTGCCTGCGTCAGCTTTGACAAAGAAACGGACAGGCTTAAGTCCCATGCGGTTGTCCGGATTGTTAATTGGATAGAATGCACATACTTCTGCCTTAATCTTCAAAGCATTCAGTAATCCCTGCATTAGATTGACCAATTCAGTTTCTGTTCCATAAGCCGAATTGATGACATCTTCAACAGGACGAATCATATAACCTGTTTCTTCTAAACTAAGCGCACTGTGGGCAAAATCGTTATGTACAAAAGATAGAATAGCTTGAACTTTTTCTTCGTCATTGTTTTTGCCGGCAGTTACAGTTTCTGCCAATGACAACAAAGGCATGCTCTCTTTGGTTTCCATCTGGGCATAAATTGCTTTAACTGCTTCCTTTTGTGAAGGATAAGTAGTTGCCATCAGGAAAGAGTTGTCCGAACGCTGATAAGGAGCACGGGAGGCAGCGGGAAGATTCTTTAATGACCAAGAAGCCTGAAGTTTGCCATTATTGACAGAAACTTTAGCTTTCTCGTTACGATTATGGATGCCATAGAATAAATCATCACCTTCGGGGACGGAAATGGAAATGTTGTACTCTTTCACCGGAGAACTCTGTTCTATCGGTTCCATGATATCCAATTCTGGCAGATAACCCGCTTTTGTCGTCAGTGTATAATCAAGATAAATAGTTGCACCTAACTCCAATCCAGTATGAACAATGACCATTTCAGTCAGTTTGTTGTAATAAGGAGCATTTACCGCAGAGCTTGGCAATACTTCAACAAAAGCATTATCCGGAGTCTTAACGATAGATCCGTCTTTCTGCTTGGTATAAGAAGAATTGATCTTCAGCGTTTGGTATTTGGGATTATAGGTGATGAAAGATTCACCATACATGCTGCGCATCGCCGTGTAAGTATAAATGGTCAGCTCCATATTATAACGGAACTCTTGACTTCCGTCAGCATTCAAAGTCCAGGACTTGGACAACTTTTTGTATTCCGCTTCAGAAGCTGTTGCCGCAAAGGTAGAAGCAGAGCAACTCAAGATGCAGAGAAGCAGAAAGATTTTATGAATTAATTGTGTCATTTCAGTTAAATTGAATTATTTCTTAATCACTAAATAGTCACCATAGGACTTGAATCCGTCCACCGCAGTCTTGAAGCCTTTCCAATCGGATGCTTCATAAACACGTTTCTTCAATGCCAATTTCTGGCGCAACACGATTTGGTTGCCTTCTTGCTTCAATGATCCTTCAAAGTCAGCCGCCTTGCTTTGGCTGTTGTCTTCTTTAGCTGTATTAACCAAAGAATATCCGGCAGGAAGTTGGATGGTTTCTACTTGTTCCACTAAGCGGGAGCAGGCATCCTTGAATCCATATTTGCGTTCCGCAAGAGATGTGTTGATACGCAAGAAGCTCTTCACGGAATTGTAAAGATTGTTCATGACAAGAGGTTTGACCAGCCATTCGTCTGTTCCTTTGATTGCGTAATCCGGAATTTCATATCGGAAAGTGATTTTGATTGGAGCAGCCAAATAGTCTTTTGGATTCTTGCCCCAATCCACGCTGATTAACTTAGCGTTTGGAGAAATTGCCAAAAGTTGCTGTTCCATCGAATTCTTCCAGTCGGTTTGCCATCCGCCAGTGAACACACGTCTTACATTTGAGTCGGACTGTCCTTCTGCGGTGACTACCAATTCTCCACGCAAAGTCCCGTTGGCATCCAAACGGTTGTTCGCATTAACCTTGAAATAGTGGTTCTCCGGTGCAGAAATAGGAGAGAGGCAAAGGTCTGAACCTTCAGGTACACCGGGCAAGTAGTTCTGTTGTTGTTCCGCGCTACTCCACACTTCACGAACGAACGGAACCCATGTCGGATCCAGTGGAATGTAAGTTCCATTGGACAACTTTACGACAGCCACACAATGGTTGAAATGGTCAGCAGGAATCTTTTCTACTCGGCTGCCCGCCATTGTCATTGCCGGATAAGATTCAAAACCAGCCATACGCAAGAATGAAATCAGTGTGCTGGCAATATCTTTGCAGACACCGCAGCGGTCAGTATAATTCATCTTAAGGTTGTGCAAGGTGAATCCTTCTCCTTCGCCCATTGATATTCCTGAATAACGGATATTGTCAGCAACCCAGTGAGTCAAGACGGCTATCTTTTCCATCTCCGTCTTCTTGCCTTTGATGAGTTCATTTACCTTCTTCTGAGCTTCAGGAATAGCATTGAAACTGCCATAATCTTCATTTACCTTATTAAACCAAAGGGATTTGTCTTGCCATTTAGGAGTAGATGAGAGCATCAGCTTTGGAGCAGCATCGAATAAATCGACCATGTTTGGCTCCTTCTTCGTAGGAAAGGCATCATTCACAGCAAAAGTGTAGACTTTCTTCCCTTCGTCATAATACATAGATGAAGCGCATGCGCCATGGAAGAACTGGAACTGTATCTCTTTTTCGTTCGGAACGCTGATTTGATATACTTTGCGTATGGTTGGTTCATTTACCCAAAAAGGAACGATGTCATAGAAATGGCCTCGCATTGGAGGTATGAAACGGGATTCATCATCCGCTGGAGCCTCGGACAACAATGCGTAGGTGAAACCTTTCTTTTCGATTTCATATTCAACGACATCTCCAGGGTAAAGGCGTCCAAGTTCCAACATGATTTGCCGTGCGCCCCAATAGATAGCGCGGGCAGGAGCTGCATAATCGCAAGCTTGTGTGACATCAATGTTTACAACATCTCCACCGGCACGGTAGATGGTAGCTTGTTTGAAACGAGCAAAAGCAGTTAATGGGTCATAGTCATACTTGATGACGTGGTTGGCGACACCTCCTGCTGGAGTTTGCACCTTGAATTTTTTGTAAACAGCAAACGATCCGGATCCGGTCGATTGGACAGATACCGCTGTGCTGTCTAATAATGTCACGCAGTCGAATCCTGCGTAAGCCGAGTTCGCACAAGCCGTGTGCCCATGCTCAGCCTGACAGCATCCATTTCCTTGTGCTTGGATGGCAGGAGCCAAAGCTAACAAGGAAAGAGTTACGATAGGTAAATACTTCATGCCTTTTTATATTTATATTTATAATTTGTAATCAAATTATAAACAAAGGTATGCTTTTTTCGCTATTTTTGCAAATAAAATATAGTGTATTAATTGGTGGAAATAAAGATATGAAGAAAATGTTCTTTCTGTTGTCCTTGTGCTTGTTATGCCAAGGAGTATTTTCTCAAAAGATTGTCCCTTCTGAGAAACCTAATTTGACGCAGCAAAAATTGATGGAGCGCGGATATGGAATGTTTATCCATTTTGGCGTGAACACTTTCGGGGAAACGGAGTGGTCGGATGGCTCGATCCCGGTTGAAAAGTATAATCCGACCGAATTGGATTGTGACCAATGGGTGCGTGTTGCCAAGGAAGCTGGTTTTAGATATGTGTTGTTGATAACGAAACACCATGATGGCTTTTGCTTGTGGAATACAAAATATACGGATTATGGAGTTGCCTCTTCTCCTGTAAAGACGGATGTCGTGGCTGAAGTTTCCAAAGCCTGCAAGAAATACGGATTGGAATTTGCTGTTTACTATTCTTTGTGGGATAGACATGAGCCATCTTATAAGGATAAAGATAAATACATAGATTATATGTGTAATCAGTTGACGGAATTGTTGACACAGTATGGCCCGATATGTGAATTGTGGTTAGATGGCGGATGGGACCGTAAACCGGAAGATTGGGATTTGCCACGGGTTTATGATTTGGTTAAAAAGTTGCAGCCCCAGTGCGCAATGGGTGTCAATCATACGATAGTGTTAAAGGAGAATGAACGCGAGTTTGCTCTTCCTGACTCGATGATTGTGGATAATAAGTATTATTTCCAGTATTTCCCAACAGACTTCCGCTTGTGGGATCCGAAGGTAGCGCATAAATTGGATAAAAAACAATATTTACATGATGGTCAATCCTATTACATGCCTTTTGAACATACAATATGTATTAGTAAATCGTGGGCTTGGTTTGCAAAAGAAAAGTCTCAGCCAACACGTGATTTGGATGAATTGGAAGAACTGTTCTATTGGTGTACAGATAATCATAATACATTGGTGATGAATATTCCGCCAGACCAGAAAGGGCGCATCCGGGAACATGAAGCCAATGTGGCTATCGAGTTGAACCGGAGATTGGGCGGCATCAAGAAAGGGAAACCACTGCCTAAGAACGGTGAATTTATCTCGTTAGGGAAAAAGGCAATCGCTTCATCGGTTAAAGCGGGTGAAGAGGCAATACATGATGCAGCGTTTGCTGTTGATGGAGGCATGCAGACCTGTTGGGCGGCAGCCGATGGCGACACATTGGCTACATTGACGATTGAATTGGACGAGAAAAAGGGCTTTAATAAAATATCCATTTTTGAATGTTGTGATATAAAGAATGGCGATGACGGTTTCTCAAATGTGAGGATTAACCGAATCCAAGCATATAACATAGATATATTGGATAATGGGAAATGGAACACATTGTATTGCTCGGACGAACCGATGGGAGATTGCAAAGTGATTCAACTCCCTAATGAATACCATGCTTCCCAAATACGTTTGCAAGTGACGAAAGCAACAGCGGCACCGGCTATTTATGAGTTTAATGTGATTAACAAGCTCCCGTAAGCGGAACATCCATGCGGCGTTTTCCCTTGAAGAAAGTTTTCTTAAGGACAATACTCCGGCAAGTTTTCATCTAAACTAATCTGACAAATGCTTACGAGCTTTTCCCAAAAAGCATACCACCTTTTTTCAAAAAGGTGGTATGCTTTTTGAAAAAGGGTAGGATTGTGGTATTTGAGCAGTTATTATATCTGTGTTAAAACAGAGTCAACTGTTCGCTGAAAAATCAGCCAAACCTAAGGACCTGTCTTTATTATCATCAGGTTGATTCTCTTTTTTCAGCACATTTTTTCATGCTTAACCATTCGTTTTTGACAATATTTCAATACCTCATTAGTGCTTTCGAACCAGCTTTTGCCGGTTCTATTATTTAACTTTTAAAGTTTAGGTAAAAAATTACCGAAGTATTGTACTAATGGACAATGTCGGAAAATATTTAAAAATAAATAGAGGAGAAATTTGTTTATTCATTTTATTAACCTTACTTTTGGTGGTGATAAACAAAAACAGAAAAACACAATAAAATATATACCGTATGAGTTATCTTAAATTTGATAAGACAGTCATGATTAATCTGGAAGAGTCTTTGATGCGTGAAGTGTTAAGGACAAACAGAGTTGGCGCTTATCATAGCAGTACTGTCGTAGACTGCAATACTCGCAAGTACCACGGACTATTGGTTATGCCTGTACCTGCACTGGATGAAGACAACCATGTCCTCCTGTCGTCATTGGATGAGACAGTGATACAACATGGTGCAGAATTTAATCTCGGTTTACATAAATATGGTGAGAATGATTTCAGCCCAAAGGGTCATAAGTATATACGTGAATATACTTGTGATACCGTACCTCGTACTTTGTACCGTGTAGGTGGTGTAATCTTCTCAAAAGAGAAAGTCTTTTCTCAGTATGAAAACCGTATCATGATCAAGTATACGCTTGAAGATGCACATTCTGCCACAACTTTGCGTTTCCGCCCTTTCTTGGCGTTTAGAAATGTAAAAGACCTTACGTATGCCAATAACAATTTGAATCAAAGTTATACGGAGGTTCCAAATGGTATTAAAATGTGTCTTTATGCTGGTTATCCAAACTTGTTTATGCAGTTCAGTAAAAAAGCGACTTTCGTGTATGATCCGCAATGGTATTATGGCATTGAATACCCGAAAGAACAAGAACGTGGTTATCCATATAAGGAAGACTTGTTCGTGCCTGGCTATTTTGAGTTGCCCATCAAGAAGGGCGAATCTGTTATTTTCAGCGCTGGTGATTGCCAAACAGCCACTACTCGCCTGAAGTCGCTTTATGAGACAGAAGCACAGTGCCGCACGCCGCGTACTAATTTCTTTAACTGTCTGAAGAATTCGGCACAGCAATTTTATTTCCGTCCTACAGCAGATGATGCATATCTGTTGGCAGGTTATCCTTGGTTTAAAGTACGCGCGCGCGATCTTTTCGTTTCAGCTCCTGGATGTACACTCGCTATTGATGATCCAGTCCGCTTTGAGAAAATCATGGCGACCTGCTTGCCAGCTCTTTCCGCATTCATGGAAGACGGCGCAGAGGACAACGTGATAAAGGAAATCAGCGAACCGGATGTGTTGCTGTGGGCTATTTGGGCTATCCAGCAATATGCAAAAGAGATGGGCATCGAAAAGACAAACGAATTATATAAAGAATTCGTGGAAGAGGCAATACAATATATCCTTGACCAAAAACATCCGAATTTACATGTGATGGACAGCGGATTGATTTTTGCTGATGGAGGTAAGGATAAAGCCATTAGCTGGATGAACTCCATGGTTAACGGCAAACCAGTCGTTCCTCGTTCAGGTTATATGGTCGAATTCAATGCCTTGTGGTATAATGCCCTATGCTTCTTGAAAGAGATGAACGGTGGAACTGCCGATAAACGCATTGAAGAGCTGATAAAAGCTTTGGATATTTCATTCCCGAACACATTTGTGAATGGATTTAATTATCTCTTCGACTATGTGAATGGTTCATTTGTGGATTGGAGTGTCCGTCCGAACATGATATTTGCTGTTGCATTGCCATATTCTCCATTGACCCGTATGCAGAAACGTGCGGTATTGGACATCGTGACGAAAGAATTGTTGACACCGAAAGGAATCCGTTCTTTGAGTCCGAAGAGTGAAGGTTATCATCCTTATTGCACAGGTCCGCAAGTGGAAAGGGATTTGGCATATCATCAAGGAACAGCTTGGCCATGGTTGTTGGGATTCTATCTCGAAGCTTATTTACGGGTATTCGGCAAATCCGGGGTGGCTTTTGCAGAACGAATGCTGATTAGCATGGAAGAGGAGATGAGCAATCATTGTATTGGGGCACTCTCTGAAACTTATGATGGAAATCCTCCTTTCATGGCACGTGGTGCCATATCGTTCGCGATGAATATCGCTTCGATATTGAGAATTTTAGATATATTGAAAAAGTATAACGCCGAATAAAAACAGTAATACTATATGAAAGCATTAATGTTTGGGTGGGAATTCCCACCTCATATCTTGGGCGGACTCGGAACTGCGAGTTATGGCCTTACAAAAGGAATGGCGAAGCAGTCAGATATGGAAATTACTTTCTGTATCCCGAAGCCGTGGGGAGACGAAGATCAGAGCTTCCTCCGTATTGTGGGCGTGAACAATGTCCCTATTGTGTGGAAAGATGTCAATATGGATTATGTTCGTGAACGTTTAGGCAAGTTTATGGATCCTCAACTCTATTATGACTTCCGTAATAACATTTACGCTGATTTCTCATATCGGAATGTAAATGATTTGGGATGTATGGAGTTTTCCGGACGTTATCCGAACAACCTGTTGGAAGAGATTAATAACTATTCGATAGTGGCAGGTGTGATAGCTCGAACCATTCCGTGTGATATTATCCATGCACACGACTGGTTGACGTATCCTGCTGGCATCCATGCTAAACAGGTTACTGGGAAACCATTGGTTGTGCATGTACACGCTACTGACTATGACCGTAGCCGTGGCAATGTCAATCCGGATGTTTATGCCATTGAAAAGAATGGTATGGATCATGCTGACCATATTATTACAGTAAGTAATCTGACACGTCAGACCGTTATTGAGAAATATCATCAAGACCCGGCCAAGGTGACGACTGTACACAATGCTGTGGAACCTTTGAGCCCGGAAATCTTGGCAATCCAGGATAAGAAAGGGGTTAAGGACAAAGTCATCACATTCTTGGGACGTATCACTATGCAGAAAGGTCCTGAATACTTCGTGGAGGCTGCGGCTAAGGTATTGAAAAAAGCCCCTCATGCACGTTTCGTCATGGCTGGTAGCGGAGATATGATGAATCAGATGATTCGTTTGGTTGCTGCTCGTAACATTTCTGACCGTTTCCATTTTACCGGATTCATGAAAGGCAAGCAGGTTTATGAGGTCTTGAAAGCGAGTGATGTGTATGTGATGCCTTCGGTATCTGAACCGTTCGGTATATCTCCGTTGGAAGCAATGCAATGCGGCGTGCCAACGATTATCTCGAAGCAATCCGGTTGTGCGGAAATATTGGATTACGCCATGAAGGTGGACTATTGGGACATTGAAGCCTTGGCTGATTCCATGTATTCGATTATTACTTATCCGGCTATGCACCAATTCTTGAAGGAAGAGGGTAAGAAAGAGGTAGATAATATCAAGTGGGAATATGCAGGATTGAAGGTTCGCAAAATCTACGATATGCTGACTCAAAAGAAATAATAACAATTCGAACAGATAAAAACAGACAATAATATGAAAACTATATGCTTTTATTTTCAGATACACCAGCCGTTTCGCTTGAAAAGATATCGTTTCTTTGATATCGGTAACGACCATTATTATTATGATGATTTCCAAAATGAGGAGATTATCCGCCGTATTGCAGAGAAGTGCTACTTGCCTGCCAACCGTACTATCTTGGAGATGATTAAATCAAGCGGTGGCAAATTCAAGGTTGCTTTCTCTATCTCTGGTGTCGCTTTGGAGCAGATGGAAATCTATACACCGGAAGTGATAGATAGCTTCAAGGAGTTGGCCGCTACAGGCAATGTGGAATTCTTGTCTGAAACGTATGCACATTCTCTTTCTTCTTTGGGGGATGTGGATGAGTTTAAGCATCAAATCGAAAAGCAAGAGGATAAAATCAAGACATTGTTCGGTGTTAAACCAAGTGTGTTCCGCAACACGGAACTTATCTATTCTGACGACATCTCAGAAGTTGTCTATGGAATGGGTTACAAGGGAATGTTGACGGAAGGAGCTAAACATATCTTGGGTTGGAAGAGCCCGAACTATATGTATAGTTCAAGCGTGCAACCTAAGTTGCAGTTGCTCTTGAAGAACGACCGCTTCAGTGAAGATATATCTGACCGCTTCAGTAATTATGGATGGAACGAATATCCTTTGACTGCAGATAAATATATGTCATGGATTGCAGCTACTCCGGAATCAGAACAGGTTATCAATTTGTTCATGAACTACGAAGTGTTGGGTTCTCTTCATCCTGCAGAAACAGGTATCTTTGAATTCTTCAAGGCATTGCCACGTTATGCAGCTGAAAAGGGAATCAGTTTCTCTACTCCGTCCGAAGTGTTTGCCTTGATGAAACCAGTTGACCAGATTTCTGTTCCGTATCCAATTTCTTGGGTAGATGAAGAACGTGACTGTAGCTCTTGGTTAGGCAATGTCCTTCAGAAGGAAGCATTCCGTAAGATTTGTGAGATTGGCGAGCGTGTCCGCTTGTGCGATATGCGCCGTATCCGTCAGGACTGGTATTATTTGCAGAGCAGCGACCATTTCTATTACATGAGTACAAAACACATGGGTAAAGGTGGTTTCAGTCCTTATGACAATCCTTATGATGCTTTCAATAACTATATGAATGTCTTGTCGGACTTTATTGAAAGAGTGAAATCCCAATTCCCTGAAACTATCGAAAATGAAGAGTTGAACTCATTGTTGACGACCATCAAGAACCAAGGAAAGGAGATAGAAGACTTGCAAAAAGAGATAGAACGTTTGAAGAAGAAAGCAACTGCTGCTGTAAAGAAAGCAAAATAAGTTTCGTTTTTAGAGATAAAAATGAACATGTTAGAAATCCACCAAAGGGAACTTTCTCCTTTGGTGGATTTTTTTGAAAAAGTATACGTTTAAATGGTGTTTAAACAGTGTTTAAATGGCGTTTAAATGGTGTTTAAATGGTGTTTTATGCCGATTATTCAACAGGTTTTCAAAGCTCTCGGCACCGTACTGACGGTTTGTTGGCACAAAACCGCTTAGTCTTTTAAAGTTTGATATTCTGTCGGGGTGCGTCCCGTATGTTTTTTGAAATACTTGGCAAAGAAGCTTTGATTGGGGAACGAGAGCTTGTCACTTATTTGTTGTATGGTATATCTTCGGCACTTTAATAATGCCCTTGCTTCAAGCATTACATATTCGTCAATCCACTCACCCGCCGACTTGCCACTCACTTTCTTAATGAGCATTGAAAAATACTTTGGACTGATGTTCAGCACTTCTGCATAATGTTTGATGGATCGATGTTGGCGAAAATCTTTTTGCACAAGCTCTATAAATTGATTGTATAAATCCATAGGATGGTCGTTGTTGCTTATTTTTTCGATTGGTTTATCAATAAAAAATTCAAGGGCTGTGCTGCACAAAACATACGAATATGCTTTCAGCGCAAAACTTCTAAATGGATTATCCTCTTGTTGTAGCTTGACTTTCATTTTGGAGTATATGTCAATACATTCCTTCATTGATTCTGTTGTCAAATGTGTTAAGGGATTGTTATGAAGCCAACTGCTTATTTTCATGAATTCTTCCATGTGGTCGAATGGGGTGAAATAATTGTCAGAAAATGAAATGATTGCAATGTGGATGTCTTCACTTAAAGATAATATTTCTATAATAGAGCCTGCTAATATGATTAAGGTGTCGTTTTCAGTAATAGAATATTCTGTGAGGTTTACCTTTATTCTAAATGAACCCTTGACACAAAAGAACACGGTGTGGGTTTTGCTTCTTATTGGATTATCGATAAAAACACTATCTGTTTCTTCGATAACATGGTCGCACTGCAGGTTGTCAATCATCAGAAATTCATTCCCAATATGATTGACTCCATAAATACTGGAAATCTTTTCAAAATCGGCTGGTATGATATCGTAATCCTCCATATAGAATATATTTTGCTGGCAAAATTAGCAAAAAAACATCAATTCAATAGATGTTTTATCCTTTGGGACAATTATCCGTTCTAAAGGAGCGATGGTTTCTGTTCAATTCTTAGGAATTTTGTGTCCGAAAAATATAAATTAAAATATTATTTATGAGAACAGCAAGTTATATAGCTTTTGTTGTGTTGATGGGACTATGCTCATGCCGGCAAACAATAGACAAAGAATCTCTACGTACTGTGGTGGTAACTCACCCCGAAACAGATGGTGTTATAGCTAATGGGGAAATATCGTTGCCAGGTGTGATAAAAGAAGGAGAAACGTTACAAGTATCCTTTAAGATAGCAGGACAGATAGCTCGCTTGCATGTTAAAGAGGGGGATTATGTACAGAAAAAGCAGTTGATAGCTGTTTTGGATGCAGCTGACTACCAAATTGCGCTCGATGCATCGCAGGCGCAATACACTCAAGTGAAAAACGAAGTGGAACGTGTCAAGACACTTTATGAACGCAAGTCTCTCTCAAAAAACGAGTATGAAAAAGCTATTGCCGGGTTGGATCAAGTGGCTGCCGATTTTCAAGCTAAGAAAAACCAAGTTCAGTATACACGACTATATGCTCCCGCTAGCGGCTATGTACAACGGATAAACGCACGTGTGGGAGAAATGGTCAATGCTGGATCGGCGGTTGTGTCGTTGATTGATGTGAATCGTATGGAAGTCGAGGTAGAAATACCATATAATATTTACCAACGACGTGACAGCATGAATGGGTTCTCTGCTGTGCTTGACGGCAAAAAGTATCCATTAACTCAACTAAACATTATCCCGAAGGCCGGTCGTAACCAGCAATACACCATGCTTTTGGCTTTGCCTTCGAACAAATTATTAAAGGAAGCTTCGGGATTGAATGTAGAAGTGAATTTCTTTGTGACGGATAACAAGGATGCTCAATCAGGAATGAGTATTCCAGAAAGTGCCATTGTGTATGTGGGTTCGCAGCCTCATGTGTGGGTGTTGAGACCGGATTCGACTCTCTCTAAACTACCCATTAAAACGGGTACGATGATAGGAGGAAAGGTGTATGTGCTCCAAGGGCTTGAAGGAACAGAAACTATTGTAAAAGCAGGAGCTGCTATGCTTCACGATGGAGAGAAAGTGAGAGTGATAGAACAAAAATCGGCAACCAATCCGGGAGGTCTTTTATGATGAAAGTAATAAAATATTTTGTAGAGAGACCTACGCTGATGTGGTCGTTCATGGCAGCCATTCTTATAGCCGGACTTTTAAGCTTCATCAGAATGCCCAAACTGGAAGATCCTGTCGTGCCTGTTAAGCAAGCAGTGGTTGTGGTGGTAAGACCAGGAGCTTCTGTACACGAAATGGAGTTGCAAGTGGCGCAACAAGTAGAGGAGTCTTTACGTACACTTCCTGATGTGCGAAAAGTGAAAACCGATTGCCAACAGGGACAAGCTGTATTCACTGTGGAGTTTGAAGAAACTGTGTTGATGAATCAATTAGAGCAGCACTTTGACCTGTTACGCCGTCGTGTTAATGATTTTCAACAGTCTCTACCGCCGGGTTGTGTTGCCTCGCTTGTGCTGGACGACCAAATGGATATTTTCGGTATTTTCTATTCGTTGCAAGGAGATGGTTATACTCCTGCCGAGCTGTATGATTACGCCAAATTAATACGCCGTGAGCTACTTGGGGTGAAAGGCATAAAACGTGTGAGTGTTTATGGCAACAGAGAAGAGACAGTAAACATTATACTTGACAAAAGTAAGATAGCTGTCAATGGATTGTTACCTACGCAAATCATTTTGGCACTTCAAGATATCTGCAATCCAGTGGATGCGGGCAAGGTGAATGCTGCATCATCTCTAATAACTGTTAGGGTGGATACTATGGCATGTACTGTGGATGATATAAAGAATCTGTACCTTCCAACCATTAGCGGTTGTCGTGTGAGACTTTCAGATGTGGCAAAAGTGGAACGCAACTATGCTTCTCCACAACGCAACGCCTTTTTTGTAAACGGAGAACCTGCTCTTGCCATCTGCGCTGCCATGGAAGATGGCGTGGTTGTTCCTAATGTGGGTAAAGCTGCTGATGAAAAACTTGCGGAAGTGTTGAAGTGTGTTCCTGTGGGTGTCACGACAGAGAAAATATTTTTCCAACCCGACAAGGTGAACGAGGCTGTAAACTCTTTTCTGCTAAATCTTGTGGAGTCAGTGTTAATTGTAATCTTATTGTTGATTTTCGTCATGGGATGGCGTAGTGGTGTCATCATTGGGACAGGATTGGTGTTGACCATTGCTGCATCATTTCCATTGTTGATGCAGATGGGTACTACGTTGCAGCGTATCTCTTTGGGCGCATTCATCATTGCGATGGGGATGCTTGTAGACAATAGTATAGTGGTGATGGACGGCATACTTAAAGACCGTAAACGTGGTTTGCCCGAGTCTATCAATCTTTACCGTACAGGTAAGTTGACAGCCTTGCCTTTATTAGGTGCAACTATCATAGCTGCTACAACATTTATTGCCGTGTTCCTCTCGCCAGATTCTACTGGAGAATATGCCCACGACCTCTTTTTGGTTTTAGCTGTCAGCTTGTTGGTGAGTTGGGTGCTTGCTCTTGTGCAAGTGCCATTCTTTGCTAAATTGTTTTATAGAAAGACGAAAAGTGATGCAAGCTCTACAAGTACTCAAGAAGCTGAAGGGGACAAAAATCTTTATACAGGAGCATCTTACCGTGTGGTGCGAAATACTGTAGCATGGATTACTTCTCACCGTGTGTTGTCAATATCCGCATTTGTGGTGGCATTGCTTGGTGGAGTGTGTTGTTTAGGGTTTGTAAAGAATCTTTTCTTTCCTGATTTTGACTACAAGCAGTTTGTGGTGGAATATACGCTTCCTCCACAAAGTAGCCCAGACAAGGTGCGCGATGATTTGCTCTCTATTTCTGATACGTTGCAAAAGAATAAACTTATTGAGCGTGTAGCTGTGTCTACAGGTGGGGCGCCTGTGAGATATTGCCTTGTCCGTCCGATTAATCCAGGTGGTGATTTTTATGGCGAACTTATCATTGACTGTCGTAACTATAATGATGTGCTGAAGGTTGTCCCGACTGTACGCCAATATATTCGTGAAAACTACCCGGATTCCTATGCGCGTGTGAGGAAATATAATTTCTCTATTTCTACATCGCACACCGTAGAGGTAGGATTTTCAGGTCCCGATTTGTCGGTGCTTCGCTCATTGGCAGAGAACGCCAAGAATGTGATGCGCAAGTCAAAGTACGTGGACTATTATTCCATTCATGACAACTGGCAACCTCATACCTCTTCGCTGGTGTTTAATTATGAAACATCAGACGGAGCTCGGTCTGGCATTCAGCGCAGCGACATAGCTCACGCCATTCAAGCTGCTGGCGAAGGAATGACATGCGGCATGATGGCAGACAATGACAGGAGGTTGATGATAAATTTGCAGGTGCGCAATGCTGATGGAACGAGAATAGAAAATCCAGGACAAATACCTGTATGGAATATGATGGGACAGACTTCTACCATCGGAGCCGTTACACGTGGCAATGTGGTAAAATCGGAAGAGAATGCCATCTATCGTCTTAATGGTATGAGAATGATAGAAGTGGAGTGCGACCCGAATCCCAACGATGAAAGAGCTACTCCGGATATTGTGCTTAAAGATATTAAAGACGAAATCAATGCGATTCCATTGCCGCAGGGCTACAGTATAAAATGGCTTGGCGAACAAGAACTTGAAAATGACTCCATTAACAATTTGATGAAGTACATGCCTCTGGTGGTGATGATTATGCTCGGTGTGTTGTTGATGTTGTTTGACAAGTGGAACAAGGTTATTATCATCCTGCTGTGCATACCATTCCTCCTTGTTGGAGTTGCCCCTGCACTTTTCCTAACTTCAACACCGTTGACGTTTATGGCTATTATCGGATTGATGGGATTGATGGGAATGATGACCAAAAATACCATTGTGTTGTTGGATGAGGCTGACCGTCATGTACGTGAGAATGGATTTACTGTGCGGCAGGCTGCTATCGAAGCTACTGTGTCACGTGTGCGCCCTGTGTTTCTTGCCTCGTTTACCACCATAGTCGGTATGATTCCATTGATTACGGATCCGATGTACGGCTCCTTGGCAATAACTATCATGGGCGGACTCTTTGTGGGAACACTTGTGACCTTGCTGCTCCTCCCATTGCTTTATGTTATATTGGTTAAAGATAAAAAATAGAAAGAATATGAGAATACAGATTATAATTGCCATGCTTTTATTCGTATTGACTGGCCAAGCTCAAAAACTTGTGCTTTCTCAAAAAGAGTGTCGTGACATGGCTTTATCCAATAGCGAGGATATGAAAATATCTTCCAACAATATCACTCAGGCAAAACTTGACCATCAAGTGGCGTGCAATTCTTTGCTGCCGCAACTCAGCAGTTCGGCAATGGGATTGTATATGGCACCTGATATGGACTTTGAAGGCATGTCGTTATCTATGAAAGGAACGTGGATGGCTGGTTTGAATCTTACACAGCCTATTTATGTCGGAGGTAAAATAAGATCGGGAATTAAACTTGCAAAGCTTGGCGTGGAGGCATCTTGCGAACAGCAACGGGTTACGTCTGCCAACGTTATTGCTGATGCTGACAATGCATATTGGACATACATTGCCGTGAAAGAAAAGCAGCGCTTGCTGGAATCTATGCTCGAATATATAAACAGCATTTACGCACAAGTAAAAAACTCCGTTGATGCAGAAATGGCAACACACTCTGACTTGTTGCGTGTGGAAGCCAAAAGAAGTGATTTTAATTACCAACTTGAGAAGGTTAACAATGGATTGGAGATGTGCCGCATCAATCTTTGCCGTATCATTGGGGTTGATTTCTCTACACAAATTGTTGCGGCAGATAGCGTAATCAGTGTTAACCGAGCGGCAAACTATGCTGTTGGACAAGACTTGATTTTCAATCGTCCTGAATACAAGCTGTTGCAAAAACAGATTGACGTTTCACAGGAACAGATTAAGCAAATACGAGCCGACTATTTGCCCACAGTGGCGTTGTCTGCGGGTTATTCTTATTTTGGCAATATAAAACTTAAGGGATTTGTCAATGATGAAGCGGGTAACATGATGCCATTTACCCAAAAATATAATGACGACTTTTTTACAATGATGCTTTCGTTTTCTTTCCCTATTTGGAACTGGGGAGAAGGACACAAGAAAATTAAGAAACAACGGCTTGCCGTGGAGAATGCACGTCTAAATTTAGAGAAAAACAGTAGATTGATGTCGATAGAATTGAAAAATGCTTACAACAATTTGCGTTCGGCAGAGGTGCTGATTACTACGGCAGAAGCAGGAGAGCGTGATGCCGCCGAAGCTGTACGGGTGATGAAAGACCGCTATGACGTGGGGATGTGTACGCTGACTGATTTGCTTGAAGCGCAATCCCAGTGGCATTCAGCTCGTTCAAACATCATAGAGGCAAAGACACAATATAAAATCAATGAAACTGATTATCTACATGCTGCTGGGTTGATTGAATGATCATATCCAGAAATAACAGATGTTTTTGGGGAAGGGAAATAGTATGCTTTCTGAGAAGATATTAATTTTACAACATTATTCCTTAATTTTGCAAAAAGGATATATCCATTTAATATCAAGAGAGTTAGAAGAATTACCTCGTTTTCGGGTAATGAGTTGGCAACCGTTCCAATTGCCGTGGTCTGCATCGCTTTGCTTGTTCGGATAACTCTTACGGATGCAAAAATACAAAACTAAATTGAGAAAACGCCACACTTACACATGATTTTATTAAGTTGAATAAACACAGAGAGTTATTTTGCCTTTATTGCCGTTCTCATTTTGTACCTTTGCAAAAAGAATGAGTTTATGGAAAACATTATCAGAAAAATAAGAATGTATTATCCAGTTTCAGAAGAGGCGTTGGAAGCATTGGTGTGTCTTTTTAAGAGATTTGTATTTCCGGAAAAAACAACCATCATTCATGCTGGGAAGCAGGACAGGAAAGTCTATTTCATTGAAAAAGGCATCACACGTTCTTTTGTTTTACACAATGGAAAACAAATAACGACATGGTTTTCCAAAGAAGGAGATGCCGCTTGTGGCTCATGGGACTTATATCGCAACAAAGCTGGCTTTGAATATGTAGAAACGTTGGAAGAAACTACGGCTTATTCTGTCTCAATAGTGCAGTTGAATGAATTGTATCGGTCTTACATTGACCTTGCAAATTGGATGCGGGTGTTACAGCAAGAAAACTTCCTTCGCTTGCAAGACATACATATCCGCCGATTAAACTGGTCTGCCAAAGAACGTTATGAACATTTGATAAAAGAATGCCCCGAACTTTTCCAAAGGGTGAACTTGGGATATATAGCTTCTTTCTTGGGTATCACGCAACAATCACTGAGTCGAATAAGAGCTAATGGGCGTTTTTTAACATAAGGTAAAGGGAAAGTTATTTCTTCTTCCTAATTTTGTCAAATTAAACAATATGCAAAGATTATGGATAAGCAAGGGCAGGAATACCAATGGTTGGAATGGGCTAAAGAGCTTCAGTTCATTGCGCAAGCGGGACTGACTTATACAAAAGACCTTTTTGACAAGGAGCGTTTTGAGCGCATTCGGGAAATATCAGCCGAAATAATGAGCCTGCAAAGCAAGCTCCCTTTGTCGGAAATAAAAGATTTGTTTTGCAATGAGACAGGTTTTCAGACACCCAAACTCGATACCCGCGCGGCCATTTTTAAGGATAATAAGATTTTGTTGGTAGAAGAAAATGACGGCACATGGTCCATGCCTGGCGGATGGGTAGATGTGATGGAGACCGTCAAATCGAATACCGTCAAAGAGGTGAAAGAGGAAGCTGGGCTTGATGTAGACGCCGTACGGGTTATCGCCTTACATGACCGCAATTTGCACAATCAGCCTCCATACGCCTACAATGTATGCAAGGTGTTTGTGCTTTGCGAGGTAAAAGGCGGATGTTTCCATCCGAATATAGAAACCGTCGGAAGCGGTTATTTCAGCTTGGACGAACTGCCTCCATTGTCTGTAGACAAGAACAGTTATCAACAAATAGAAATGTGTTTTACTGCCCGCTCGGAAAAGAACTGGCAGGTGGAGTTCGATTAAAAATGCAGAGATTATGAAAACAGAATACGAGAAATGTTTAGCGGGTGAATCTTTCATTGGAGGCAAAGACCCGAAGATAGTAGAGACAATTTTGCGTACAAGGCGACTGCTGGCGCAGTTTAATGCTACCGATTATGCTGATACGGAGCGCAAGCAAGCCTTGTTGCGTGAAATGTTCGGCAGCATGGGTAAAGGTGTGCATGTGGATATTGATTTCCATTGCGAATACGGGAAGCATATTTTCATAGGCGACAAAGTGATTATCAACATGAACTGCACTTTCGTGGACAACAACCGCATTGATATCGGCAGTAATGTATTGATTGCTTCCAATGTACAGATATATACAGCCACCCATTCCACCAAAGTCAGTGAACGCATGGTGCAGAATTGGTCGGAAGGCGAGGAAATATGCCGTACATACGCTCTGCCCGTCAAGATAGAGGACGGCGTATGGATTGGCGGAGGCGCCATCCTATTGCCGGGAGTCATTATCGGCAGGAACAGTGTTATCGGGGCAGGCAGCGTTGTCACCCGTTCCATCCCTGCCAATTGTGTGGCGGTGGGCAATCCTTGCCGTGTAATCAAACAGATTGAAAGTGATGAGAAAGTATAAGCATATCATATTTGATATTGACGGTACGCTGATTGATACGGAAGAAGCCATACTACAAAGCCTACAAGATATCGTGCATGAAATACTGCATAAAGACATCGGAAAGCATGAACTAAGATTTGCGCTTGGAATACCGGGTAGCGTAGCCTTACGTCAATTAGGCATAACAGATACCGAACAACAGCAGATGGAATGAACATCTGCTGAAATACAAATCTCGTATCAGGCTTTTTGACGGCATTTCGCAACTGTTGGGTAACTTGAAAATGAATGGCTATCAGTTGGGCATAGTCACGTCCAAGACCCGAAACGAATACACTACCGATTTTGCAGTTCCTTTTTCATTGTCTGATTATTTTTGTACTGTGATATGTGTGGAAGATACTCTTCGCCCCAAACCTTTCCCGGAACCTTTGCTTTCTTATCTGAACGCATCCCACATAAATGCCGAGGACGCTATTTACATAGGAGATACCATTTATGACAGTCAGTGTGCGCAAAACGCAGGGGTTGATTTCGGGTTTGCCGCATGGGGAAATGCGGCAACTCAAGGAGTGCAAGCAGACTATCTATTCAAAAGACCTGCGGATATACCGTTTTCCCTGATAAAGTGTAATCGGTAATTTTGTATCGTCAAAAATCGGAAAAGTAAAATCGACAATATAA
>OIXQ01000187.1_pt1 | contig 31594 bp, 20 predicted proteins | sample 1587791 | NCBI WGS metagenome assembly OIXQ01 (sample SAMN03283273) | human gut metagenome | biome: human-associated habitat; material: feces | host: Homo sapiens | place: Peru | collected 2012
TCAGGCGATGCCTTCCTGATTAAAATTAAGATTTTAATCAGGAAATAGTATCAGGTTCTGGGGACGATGTTCTTGTAGATCCGGGAGTTGGTATAGACCAGATAATCGCTGGCGTTGCTGCCGCTGATGGCGTTCTGGTTCTCGTCCAGCAGCTCCGCTTCCAGACGGATCTTGTAGTTGGCGTAGGTCATGCCATTGGCTTCCAGGGCCGCGCCCGCCAGCAGGAACATATCCGCGGAAATTTCCAGGGGCACGTTCTTGTCAAGGACATTGTCCAGCCGGAAGGTCGCCGTGTAGGTGGCGTTCACATTGTCCTCGGTGTTGGTGGGATTGGCCGCCTCGATGACCTGTCCTGTTTCGGAGCCCGTGTAGCGCAGGCTCAGCTTCATCTTCTCCCCGGTCAGGCACTTGCCCCAGGGAACTGCCGCCCCGTAGCTGACGAAGGGCTGGGTTCCGGTGTTATTCCTGGGAGACAGGGTCAGGGTGCACCGCAGATACCTGGCATTTTCCGCCCGGCTCACCGCGCTGACATTGTAGCTGGCGGCGGACAGCAGCTCCGCCGAATCGCCCTCGAAGCCGTTGATGCCCAGCTGGTTGATGCTGTCCATTTCAGTATCGCCCACGGCATCGTAGTTCAGGGAGGCCACGCTGACCTCGCCCCGGTAGAAGTGCCGATGCAGGGTGTCCTCGGAGGGCGGCTGGGTGCTGAGGGTGGAGCTGGTCAAGGTCTGGGGCGTGTAGGACAGAGTCGAAGTAACCGCCATCAAAATACCGTCATTCTCGCTCTCCCGGGTGGGGAACTGATCCACATAGGAGGAAGCAAAATCCAGAGTCAGCTCCGCGGTAAGCTCCACGGCGTGCGCCTGAATGTCGCCGCAGGGGATCTCCGCCGGGAAGGTCAGCCGGTAGGAGCGAGTGGCCGTGTCCACAATGTAGTGCTCCGTCCAGCTATTCGCGCCATAGCGGTAAACTGCCGTGATCTGGGTACCCGGAGTCAGGTTGACCTGGGTTCTGGTGCTGCCCTCATAGCGGTAGAACACCAGATTGAAGCACTGTGACAAGCTCTGGTCACCGGCGTAGTTCTGGAACTGCTTGGCACTTTCCGCGTCCTTGAACCGGATGGTCGCGGTCATGCCGGCCTTCACCTGGGTGTTGCTGTCGGAGATCATCTCCAGCTGGCTCTTCGCCGTGGTCAGGCTCACCGTCTGGCTGAAGCAGGAAGCGATGACGATCCGGTTCTCGTCAGCGTTCCGGGCAAAGCCGTTGTTGGGGTTCGTTTCGCTGGCGGGAAGCCGCTTGGTGGGCAGGCCGTTGCCGACAGGGTTCGTCAGCCGGTCATCGCAGGTGAGCAGAATGTTCAGCAGCTGCTGGCTGTTCGCCGGGGTCTGGAGGGTCAGATAGTACCGTTCCGAAAGTTCTCCGTTCCATTCTCCCACGGAGATGGCGTACTGGGTCTGATTCTTGTCCTCGTCGGTGGCCTTCCGGTAGTAGGTTTCGCCGATCTGAACCGTCGCCTGGGTTTTGTCCGCCTCTATCACGAACTTGCCCATCAGGGTTTCGTCCGCCTTTTCGGCCTCCGTCAGTGCCCTGGCCGTCAGGGGCAGCAGCTGGCTCAGCGTCACCGGAGTCCAGCCGGTTCCCGTCTGATCCTGGAAACTGGTGAATTTCAGCTCATAGTAGCTGTCCACCTGCTGAAGAGCCTGGGAAGCCGTGGCGTACCAGGCCTTATCCTGATTGTTCCGGTCAACCAGCACCAGTCGGGTATCATCCGGCAGTCTGACGTTCAGCCGGAGCTGCTTCAGGAAGTTCCACAGCAGATTCTCGCCGTCATTCACTGCCTTCTGCCATTCCTCCCGGGTGCGGGTGTAGTCGAAGCCCAGAAGGGCCGTGACCTTCTCGTTGTCCGAGGCGATGGCCAGCCGGTTCAGATCGTCATAATTGCTCTGAATGTAGCTGGTGCCGGTCAGCGCCGAAGCCCAGACCCGGAAGTTGAAGACCTTTTTCACCAGAATTGGCAGATACAGGGTGTATACCGTCTCGTTTGCGTCTGCCGGGTTGGCGAAATCCGCCCTCAGCAGGGTAAACCTGGCTCTCTGGTTGTCGTACTGGCCGTTGAGCCGAATCCGCTTGGTGGTTTCATTCAGGGTAAAGCTGCCGTCCTCCTGGGACTCCCGCCACTGGTCGCCGCTGTAGACGTAATTGGTCAGGGACAGTTTCATGTCCGCCGGGGGTGCCGGATCCAGATCATTGGTGATGGTCTTGCCGTACATCACCCGGTTGGTAAGCAGCGACAGGGCACTGTAGAGCGCCCGGTTGGCCTCGTCCGTACTGGTGGTGCTGATGACGAACACCGGGAAATTGCCGCCGGTGTAATCGCCGTTGTCGCCGTCGCCGGTGAAGCTGCCGAAATAGGCCATATCCGAAGGCCGATTGGTTTCGGTGTCGGTCAGGTATTTCCGGGCTTCCTCCACCGCCGTGTGGGTCAGGTTCCGGTTTTCCGTGCCGCCGCTGTCAAAACGAATCTTCTCCCCAATGGGGGTCGCGCCGTCAAAGCAGGCACCGTCGCCGGTAACGTTTTGACCCAGAAGCGCCGTCAGAGGGCTAATTGGATTGGTGGTCACATGGGGGTATGCGCTCAGGGCGGTTTCCTCCTGGACACCGGTGTAATCCGAGCGAACCAGGTAATCCCCAGCGCTCAGAGCCGTTCCAAAGTCCTGGGTGGGCACGGTGTTTTTCGCTTGCACCAGGCTGACGCCGGTGAATTTCAGCGTATAGCCGTGGCCGCTCCAGGGGCTTCTCTGTCCGCCGAAGATACCGGTGTTTTCGCTCTTTCCATTGACCAGGCCGATGGGAAGCGTCCCCGTCCATTCCTTGGGCACATTCCCCCGATAGCCGTTTTGTCTGTCGTTCAGCAGATAGCCGATCCGGTTGTCCTTCAGCAGAATATTCGTGCCCGTCAGGTTGGCAGTGCATCCGCTCAGGTAGCCATACAGGCCGCCTACGCTGCTTTGGGAATTGCAGGCGGCAATATCGGAGTTTTCAATGGACAGATTCTCCAGCTGAATCTTCGGCACATAAGCCGCGTTCGTACTCTGGCTCTGGTTTTCCACCTGACCCACCGCGCCGCCGGAGGCTCTCTTTCCGATGGTTGCCGTGTGATTCAGCCGGATATTGCTAAGGGCCATGCTGGGATACAGGCAGACCACACCCAGCAAGCCGCCGGTAATACAGTCGCCACTGCCGCCGCCCGCGAGAATCTGAGCGGTGCCGCTCTCGGAGCCGATGCTGACCCAGTCGATGGTCATCAGTCCTCCCGGGTTCTTCATCACGCCGATCAGGCCGCCCAGCTGTCTGCCATTTGCCATCCGGACAGCGGAGCCCGGTTCCCCGCCGATGGTCACATCCGAAACGGAAAGATGGTAGACCGCGTCACTGGTTCCCCGCCAATGGGTGGTTTTGGCATCGCTGAGGAAACCAAACAGGCCGCCTACGCTGGTCCTCGCGTTTGTGTTTTCCGCGCCGATCAGCTCCACCTTTCCTTCCAGGTGGACGCCCTTGACGGTTACGGTCTGACGCTTGGCAACGTTCTCGTAGCCCACCAGGCCGCCTACGGTGGTGTCATTCGTCCCGGTGACGGTGCCCGTTACCTTCAGATTCCGGATGGTCATAACGGCATCGCTTTCCGCCGGGTTGATTTCCAACGTGCCGGTGCTGTCGTCATAGCGATGGATATGGCCGAAGAGTCCTCCGGCATCCTGACGTCTGGTGTTCTCCACTATCATGCAGAAGGGGGCTGTCGCCCGGATATCGCCGTCTGTCAGCTCCACAGCCTGGGTATTGCTGACAGTTACCTTTGTCGCCGCGGAGTAGCCCGCGAAGCCGCCGGCCATAATCAGCGCCCGAACGGTCAGATTCTCATAGGTGCAGTCGATAAACCTGGCTTCGTTTTTGAACTGGGTATTAAACCCAATCATGCCAATGAAGCCTCCGGCGGTGGTGCAGCCCAGGGAGTCAGCGTTGACACTGGCATCTTTCAGCGTAACCCCATTGAGGATAACGGCGTTGGTTCGGTAGGCGCAGAAGCTGCTGATGAGCATACCCGCCGCCGCCATATTGGCCCGTTTCGGCTGATCCCACAAGGTGTTGCTGTTATCCAGGATATTGCCTGCCTGGCAGGGGTTGCCATTGCCGTCAAAGTAGGTGATTCCGGTCTTTCCGGAGAGAATCAGGTTGGAGAAGGTGGAATCCGTGGCATTGCGCACCGCCAGGAACAGGCCGGAGCCGCTGACCGTCCATTTGTTCTTCTCCGTCACATACTCGTTGCGCTGCTGATTCAGGGTAATGACCGCCCGCTTGTCATCGGATATTTTTCCGTCCACTGTCTGAATATGCAGCTGGCGGGTATAGTCCTTCGGCGAGCCGACGCTGATGCACACATAGCTGCCGCCGATTCCCCGGAAGCCGTTGCCATAACCCGTCATGTCGCAGTCCGCCGTGAACCGGATGGTAAGCAGATTTCCTGAGGCAGTGGCCAGCTTGCTGAATTCCCCGGACACATATTTGCTCAGATAGCACTGAGACGCGGTCTTCGCTGTCAGGCTGACCCCGCCAAGGCAGGTGTCGTCCTTCCGGGCGGCGGTGCCAGTCATGGCATAGCTTCCGATTCTGGGGCGGCAGAAGTTGTAGGCCTCGTAGCCGTCCATCGCCGCGGCTCCGCTGTTGGCAATGGCGGAAAGCAGCCACAACCCCTGCGCGTCCTTCACCGTAGCGATGACATTGTTGCCCGACCGAGAAATCGCCAGGTGGGAATCCACGGAAGCCCCGGAGGAAATGTTAGGAATTTTGTAATTCTTATTCGTATTTTCCAGGGAAACGCCGTCTGCCAGCACATAGCCGTCCAGCACCCGTCCCACATAGGGATTGTAGTAGAACTGGCCGCTGGTTTCGCTGGCCTTCCCGCCGGTCAGGCCGGAGCCGATTTGTCCCCGGAACACCACGCCGCCGCCATACTTGTTCTTGCCGCCGTGGCTGGTTCCGCTGAAGGCGCCGCCCACAAGTCCCACATAGCCGCCCACCGCCGCCAGATAGGAATGGCTGCCCTTGGTCTCCGGCGGGTTCGCAATAGAAACCGAAACGCCGTCCAAAATGGTGTCGCCGCCAAAGGCATAGCCCACTACGCCGCCAAAGAAGGCAGGGCTGATTTCGCTGCTGGGCGGCTCGTTGCAGCTCAGGGAAATACTTCCGGTATATTCGATCTTGATGTTGCGAACCACGCAGCCCATGCTGTACTTGACCAGGCCGCCAAACTGGCTGGCTGTGCTGCCCGGGATGGTGAAGGTGTTACCCGCGCCGTCAATCTCGCCGCCGAAGGCGATGATCTGACTGCCGGTCTGGCCGGTGGAGTCCGCATGACCCAGACCGTCCCAGCTGTTGTCGGCGGTAATGTCCTTTTCCAGCTGGTAGTGGGCGTTTTGCAGATAGAGCCGCATAACTGCCGGTTCCACGGTGGTGTTGTCCTCGCCTACCCATTTGCCGGAATCCGGCGAATAGGTATAGCTTACATGTCCACCGTTCACATTGTACCGGGTGTGCTCGTCCGTATCCGCGAAGGACTGCTTCTTTTGGACGTTTGCCAGCACCTCGGGGTCCAGATTCACCGGCCAGTTCTCGGCGGCGCCGTCCCGGAGCACCAGATTCAGGGTCTTCAGCTGGCTGAACTCGGTGAGGATATAAGGATCCGTCCGGGTTCCGCAGCCAATCTCCAGTCCGGCGGTGTTCAGGTTCACATCCAGCTCGTGCTGGGTGCTGCCAACGGTCAGATTTTCCGGTTGGCTGACATAACGTGTGTAATTCTCATAGAAGCTGTTCCAGCCGTCGGCACTGCCGCTGACCAGTTTGTCTTCCAGCTTTCCGCCGTAGTACCAACGCTGCTCATCGTTATTCCGGCCGGAGACCGGGCCGTTTGTAGAGTTGGACAACTCCCGGCCCAATGTGCAGGCATCCTTCTCCGCCTCGGTAAAATTATAGACGCCGCTGGAGGCCTCCACATAGTCAAAGGACTCCAGGAACAGAGCCCGGCTGAAAATGCAGCCGGTCGTGCCATACTGCACGGCGTTGTTCCGTCCGGGGCGGCCATCCAGGCACATCTTCTTGAAGGTCAGCCGGATTTCCTTGCCGGTATTGCCGCCCACCCTGCCGATGAGACTGCTGGCGGCATATTTGTCGGTGTTCAGATCCTCGTAGCCGGTGGAGGTTTCCACGCCGTTCATGTCCAGGGTACTGTAGCTGCCCAGGCTGTAAATCAGCAGGGGCTTTTCCGCCGAACCGGAGCTGACCCGGATTCCCGCCAGATCCACATTCTGGATTGTCAGATTCATCCGGGCATAGATGGAACTGCCGGTGAAGGGCCCGCAGCACAGAGCTCCCGTGCCGGTGGCACTGCGTCCCACAGTGCCGGACAGTTTCAGTCCGTCTACGTTCAAGCTCTGGTCTTTATCCGTCGCCTTGCCGCCACTAAAAATACCGGTGTGCATCTGATAGTGCTGGCTGTTGGATTGCCCCAGCGGCTTGTTGTTCGCGCCCGTCTCGAAGCCGTTCATGGTATCATAATCGAAGGTAATGGACGCATTTTGGATGGTGGTATCGTTGATAAACGGGGTGGGGTAGAAGGAATAGCCGCCCAGGTCGATCTCCTTGGAAATCACAAAGCCCCCGGTCTGTGCGGAAAAATACTTGCGCAGGCCGTTTTCGCTGTCGTGGTAGGCATTCCAAAGCATCAGCTTAGGCGCGGTGTCCACGGTACCCAGATTGGGGCTGTCGCCGATGACCCCGGTTTCGGCGTTGACACCCAGCGCGTCCCGGTAGGCATCCAGATTATAGTAGTACCGGGTCTTTCCGTTGACCCAGGCTCCCCCCAGCTGAGACTGATAGGTATTGCAGCCGTCTCTGTCGATAAGGGCATGGCCGGGAAGGGCAATGGACACAATGCCGTTGTTATTTGCGGACTGGTTGCTGCCCACAATTTCGTCAAAATACTGGGAGCCACCGATATTCACGGCAGTGTCCTCGGCCTTGTAAGCGTCCTCCCGGATTTCCAGGTACAGGGCGGTGTTCCCGTTCTTTTCGCCCTTGGCCACAATCAGGCCGCTGGGGGCGCTCTGCTCGGATTTGCCGGTAAAGGCATTGCCGCTGACAAAGTGAATGCCGTAGGGCTCCGCCGCCGTGCCCTTCTCCACCCGCCAATAGCCGGAGCCGGTATAGACCAGACCGCCGAACCGGGCGTTGGAGCCAGCATTCAGAGTGCTGTTTTTCACGGAAACCCCGGTGATGGTGGCCGTGGTGTTGGGCCATTCGTAGCCCAGCAAGCCGCCGCTGGCGGAGTTGGAACCGGTGGTGATTTTCAAGCCGTCTACGGTAAGGCCGTTGATGGTCATGGTCTGGTTATAGCCTCCCATGGAAGCAACCAGGCCACCCACCGCGGCGTCCGACCAGCCCGCGTCCGCCTTGTCGATGGTGCCGGAAAGGGTGCAGTTTGTTGCCGTGATTTTGGCTTCGCCTTCGCATTTTGCGCAGAAGCCGCCCAGATAACACTGGGATTTGGTGGAATCGATTATTTTCCCCGTCCACCGGCAGTCGGTGAAGTCTGCCTCCTTGGCGGCGGCGAGCAGTCCCGAAACCCTGCATCCCCAAAGGTTGTAGGTCTGCGCCTCCGTTGCGTCCAGCAGCGTAGTCGCGCCGCCGGTGACCTGGGTCAGGGCAGCCCTGCCCTCGGTTTCGGCGCACAATGCGCCGATGTACAGGGCAGCGTCCGCATGGGCAGTGATACTGCCCTTCAGGGTAAGATTGGAGGCGGTGAGATTCGTGGTTTTTGTAAAGAGTCCCTGGCGGTCGTGGTTATTGTTGCCGGTGTAGACCGGGATATCCGGCAGGGTGACGGTGTGACCGTTGCCATTCAGCGTAACGCTGACTTTCTCGGCATTATTCACATCCCGCTGGAAGCCGGTAATGCCGATGTTCTCCAGATAATCCACATCCGCTGTCAGCTGGATGGTCTGGGGAACGCTCAGGTTGGCATCTCCGTTCTCAAATTTCAGGGAGTTGGTTTCATTCAGCTGATAGCGCAGGGCAAGCGCCGCAAATTCGGCGGCACTGCCCACCGTGTAGGTGCCCTCAGAGCCGTTGGGAACCGCCACCGTGACGGTGCGCAGGGCAGGGTCATAGGTCAGCACGCCGGGCAGATTGTTGGAGCGAACCACCTGACCCCAGCCGCCGATGTCGTTGGTGGTGCCCTTCTTGGGGTTCCAGCTCTGATTGGTATAGACTAGGGTATTATCCCGGTCGCCCAGCACCCAACCGTTTTTGCCGCCGGAGCCGGGCTTGGTAATGGCAATGTTCTCGCCCAGGTACAGCACGCCCTTTTGCATGTAGCCCACCAGGCCGCCGCTGGCACTGTTCCCGGGAAGGCCGGAGGCCGTCACGCCCGACAGCCGCAGCATATGGCCGCCGCCGTCCAGCTTGCCGATGAGGCCGCCTGCGTTGTTCGCCGCATTGTTGTTTGCGGTACAGGTGGGTGCGGCCTTCTGAACTTCAATATAGACACCGCCGCTGCCATATACGCTGCCGATGAGGCCGCCGTAGGAATCATTTCCGTTTCCGGAGAGGGAAACTTCCCCGGTATTCACAGTCAGAGACTGCGCCGTCAGGGAATTTGCCTCGTATCTGCCCACCAGGCCGCCCAGGCTATTGCCCTTGGCGGCGGTGACGGTGACGGCCTTCTCCCCCTTCAGGAAGAAGTCCCCGGCGGTGTTTTTCACATAGCCGTACAGGCCGCCTACGTTTCCGTTGCTGTCGGACAGGTTCACGTTTACGCCGGGGTAGCCGTTGCCGTCATAGTAGGCACCGGTTTCGGAGTAGGTATAGCTGCCGATGAGGCCGCCCGCCGTTGAACTGCCGGTAATTTTCGTGGCAGTCACCTCCGGCATACCGCCGTCCAGAACCAGGTTTTCCCCAAGGCCGATCAGACCGCCCGCGTTCTGGGTGGCCGTAACGGTACCGCTAACCGTGACCTTGGTGGTTCCGGACAGGCCGGAAAGCTGGGCTCCGTCCCTCATTTCGCCCACCAGGCCGCCCACATTGCTGCCGCTCAGATTTGTTTTCACGGCGAGCTCCTCAGAGCCGGGCAGAGAAAGGGCAGAGCCCTCCGCCATCTGACCCACCAGGCCGCCTGCGCTGCCGCCGGCCGTTACCTCGGTGACATTCAGAGTCAGGTCGCCTGTCACCGTCACCTGGGCATTTTCCCCCATCTGACCTACCAGACTGCCGCCGGTGCCGCCGGCGTCGATTTTGCCGGCGCAGGTCAGGCTGCCGGAAACCGTCAGGGCGGCATTCTCGCCCATTTCGCCCACCAGGTCACCGGCGCCCCCGGCGGCCTGGATGGTTTTCTCCGGGAAGGTCAGGTCGGGTTTCACGGTCAGAGCCGCACCATTGCCCATTTTGCCCACCAGGCCGCCGGCCGCGCCGGAGGTGGCCATGACAAAATACTCCGTTTCCTTCTCCGTGATTTGCTCGTAGTGCTCTAAGGTCAGCTGTGCGTTTTCCCCCATCGCGCCGCAGAGCAGACCCGCGTTTTCGGCCTGCACCGGATACCAGTAGCCGTCCTTCACGGACAGCGTCATGGCGCTTCCGGCTTCCATGCTGCCGATAATGGGAACGCTGTAGGTCCGAACATCCTCTGCCCGGGAATTGTAAACGGCAACCTTCCACTGCGAGCCCGTTCCCCCACCCGTCAACACCTTGGCAAGGAGAGCCCCCTCCGCGTTGTTGTCGGTCAGCCACAAATAGCCGCCGTTTGCGGAGTTCTTCACCGTGCAGGTAGCCTGGGAGGAAAGATAGTTGAAAAGAGGCCGGGACAGGGTAAGGCTGGCTTCCGCGTCGCCGTTGAAAATCAGGTTCCCGGCAAAGGGGGCACTGCTGCTGCCCAGACCCAGAAACTGATCTGCCACGGAGGACACGTCGCCGGACTTGAAGACAATCTCAATGTTGCTGTCTGCGTAGTCGGAAGCGGGCAGTGTAGAAAGCCCCACCAACTGGGCAAGAGAGTTGATTCGATAGGTGTTGCCGTTTTTTTCGGGAATCTCCGGCTCCGCAAGCAGCGACAGGCCAGGCTCCGTTTCCTCAGGCTCCGTGGTCTCCTGGGTGGCCTGGGTAGGCTCTGTCTGGGCTGTGGTTTCGGTCGTCTCCGCCGCCTGGGTGGTTTCTTCCGGAACCGTCGGCGCCTGCGTCTCCATAGTGGTCGAAGGAGCCGTGGTCTGGGGAGGAGCCGGAACCGTTTCGGTGGGTACTTCCGCAGGCTCATTTTCCTGGCTCACTTGGGCAGAAGAAGGCGCAGTATCCTCCTGCCCGTGAACCGGCAGCACAACCATATTCAAAAGCAGACTTGCCGCCAGCATCAGCGCAGTCAGTCTGATTCTTCTGTCCATTGTCTTGCGTTCCTTTCTGGAAAATGCGTTTTGGAACAGCACTGCCTCATACTGAACTCCAATTAAAATCTTTAGAAAAGATTTTAATTGCCCGAAGGGCAAGGAGTTCATATGAGACTTGTTTTGTGATTTCTTTCCTTATAAATCACAAAACTGGCAGCGCCTTCAGGCGATGCCGTCCTGATTAAAATCAAAGATTTTAATCAGGAAATAGTATCAGGCAGGCCGGAAAGTGACGTATTTCAGAACGTCCTCCCAGGTTTCGTTCTCCGGGATTCCGTTCGCACGGTAAAATTGCAGCCGGTAGCTGGTGGGGTTTCCCTCACCGCCCAGGCTCAGGGTCAGGCTGGAATCAGTGGCACTTGCCACCGGCAGCTCGTCCCGAGACCAGGCGCTCAGGCTCACCTTCTCCGGATCCCAGGACAGAACCATGGTGGCCTGGGCAGTGCCGTAAATCTCATAGTTAAAGCCGTCCAGCTTCTTGGAGTCGGGATTGCCCTTCCGGTCGTCCTGGAACTGGCCGCTCCAGCTTCCGTCCTCATTTCCGGAGGCGGAAAGCCACAGTCTGGCCTTCAGCAAATGGCTGCCTATGGCACAGTTCGGGCAGCTGTCCGGCTCCGCCCGCATCTCCACAGTCAGGGTGCTGAGCAGGGCGAGATTCTCCTTGGCGCAGGTGACGGCGTAGACGTTCTGGGAGGCTTTGCCGCCGGTCAAGGTCTGGCCGGTCAGTGACAGACTGCCGTCCGCGGCGAAGGCCTGGCCGTTGATCCGCAATGCCGCCACCGCCTGGGTCAGCGCATCGCCGGTGAGCGCTTCCCCGGCGGTATCCCGCAGCTGGGCATAGAGGGTATAGGTGATGTCCTCTTCGTGAATCTTTTTCAGGTCGCTCTGGGGGTAGTTGCACACAGTCACAGCGGCGGACACGTCACCCTGGCTGCTGACGGAAATCATCTTCAGCGGCATCAGGCTGTCGCTGCGCTCCCGCAGGTACAGATAGTTGGAAGAAAAGCGGATTTCCGCCGTGGCGGTCTTCGCCACGGTGACGCTTTTGGCGTTTCGGATGCTGATATAGGCGGCGTAGGTTCCCGTAATCATCAGCAGGGCACATAAAATTACCAGCCACAGTGCCCAGAGATATTTCTTCTTCCCCTTCATTTACGCGCCGCCTCCCGTGGCTTCGGTACCGGCCTCCAGAATCGTCGCAACCGTAACGTAGATCATTTCCGTCTCCTTATAGAGGCTCCGCTTCACCTCGTCCGACAGGGCAGACTGCTCCCAGTTGACCTCCAGCACATAGTACTGGGTCTGGCCCCGCTTGATTTCCCGGGCATCGTCCGCCTGCCAGTAAACCGGCTCGGCGTTGTACTGAACCCGATCATAGCTGCCGAAGGTAATGGCATGGGTGTCCGTCAGCTCTCTGCCCCCAATGGGGTTTTTGTCGTCATAGTAGAATTTATCCACCTTTCCGGTCAGGCCGTCCAGAACGCTCTGACTGGCATGGTAGATCTTGTAGCTCAGGGGCAGATTGGTGGTGTGAGAAAGCTGGAGCATATACTCCGTATCGGCGGTGGCGTACACGCCGAACACCCGCAAAGTGGGGGTGGTGGAGCCGATATCCAGGCTTCCCAGATCAATCCGGGAAATGTCGCTGCCCGCCTCATCCCGCAGATAAAGGATGGGCATCTGCATTCTGGCCATGGTGATCAGACCCCGCTCATAATTCAGCCAGGCCAGGGTGCCCATAATCACAGCCACGACGGTTGCCATCACCAGTGCCAGCACCAGCTGCCGCTTCTGCCAGCGGACGCTCTTTCCCTCGTTCTCTCCGTGATCCATGCGCACACCTCCTTAGGCTCGTTTTCCAATCATTTTCAGGGATACCGCAAATACATATTTGCCGATGTATTCATCCGCGCTGTTGTACTGCTCGTTCAGGGTCTGTAAATCCGCGTTCAGTCCGGCCTCGGGCACCGTCTCGAAGAAGCAGCCCGGATTGGCCTGGGCCAGAGCCACAATCGACGCGTTCTGGGCGGCTTTCTCCCAGGTCAGAGGCCAGAACCAGTTCACGGTGACCGGAATGGGCACATCCACCTGTTCGGCTCCGATCTCGCCGAAGTCCAGGGTGCAGGGCTCCCCCTGAATCAGATTTACCAGGGTCTCGGTGCCGTTATAAGAGAAGGCGAAGAGCAGGTGGCCGTGGAGCAAATCCCGGGCCTTCCGGGCTTTGTCGTCACCCATGTCCATCTTTACCATTCTGTCGCGCTTCGCGTCATAGTCGTAGGGATTGACCTCCAGGGTAAAGGCGATTTTCAGAGAGCCCGGCTCCCGGGGAATCACATAGAATTGGAGCTTCCCGGAGGCTCCGGGCCGCAGACCCTCGGATTCGGCAGAGCCGGACATGTTGTAAAAATTGCTTTCGTCAGTCATCTGCCACTGGATCACCTGATGCCGACCGGCGGTCCACTTCCATTTGATCTTGGGGGTATCCTGGGAGCCATAGGCCTCGCCGGTGGGATCGGTATAATCCTCCGGCATACCCACCTCCAGATCGGGCAGGTCTCCGGCGCTGGCCAGATCAAAGCCATAGCCGCTCAGCCGAACCGCCATGCCCTGAGCCGTTACCGCCCCCGCACTGCAAAACCAGGCGTAGCAGGCCACGGCAATGACAATCAGCGCCGCCAGGGCAAGCAGTCCGCTGTGGACAATCTGCTTTCTGGCTTCCTTTTCCAGTTCCGCCCGGGTCATGCCGGAAAAGCGGTTATTTTTTTCTGCCATTCCGGCTGCCCCCTTTCGGTTACGTTTCTTCGGAATTTGTTTGCTTTGCCCGGATTTCCTCCAAAGCCTGCCGGATGGCGGCCTCTTCCTCCTGCCGAGCCAGATCCCTGGCAATTTTCACCGCGTGCCACAGGTTCCAGAGCAGGATTCCCAGCAGGGGCAGCAGAATCACACTGCCAAACACCAGGGGGTTGGACAGCACGGCCACCGCCTTGCCCCAGCCGGTGGACACATGCACCGCCTTGCCTACCACCATGTCCGCCCGGACGGGGTAGGTATCCTCCAGCACGTTGGCATCGCCCTTGGTGTAGAAAATTTTCTCGCCGTTTTCCGTCTGAATGTCCACCACCCGGTGGGTATTCACCGCCCCCTCCAACGTGGGGTCTGGGGAGAAAAAGGAAATCACGTCCCCAATCTGAATCCTATCCGTATCGGTTCTTTTCACCAGAAGCAGGGAGCCTTCCGGAATCTCCGGCTCCATGCTGCCGGTGAGCACCCGGAACACGCTGAAGCCCATTACCTGGGGCACCTGCCCCGCCGGGGTGAGCACCACGCTGAGAAGCACGAACACCGACGCCAAAATCAGCGCAATGGCGGCTCCGTTGAAAATTTTCAAAAACCAGCTTTTTTTCATGGTCAATTACTTGATTTCTTCCTCTTCCCGGGATTTTTCCCCTTCTGGGGCATCCCGCTTGGGATTGCGCCGGTTGGTGAAGGCATCCACCAATCGCCGGGCAAGGGTATTTTCCTCCAACCTGGCCTGGGCTTCCTCCCGGGCGGTCTCCGCCTGACGAGCCTGTTCCAGTGCCTTCTGTTCCCGGTCGAGGGCTTCCTGCTCCCGCGCCAGCGCCGCCTGCTCGGCAGTCTTGGTCTGCTCCAACTGCTCCTGGGCAGTCTTGAGTGCTGCCTCCGCCCGCTTCAGAGCGGCGGTAATCTCCCGCCGCTTGTAGCGAGCCTGGAAGGCATCGTCCTGAGCGGCCTTGACTTCTTCTTTCAGCGTCTGCTCCCGAGCGAGAGCCTGGGCTTGCAGCGCGGCCTGGGCATCCTGAGCGGCCTTCTTTTCCGCTTCCATAGCCGCCTGATGGGCATCTGCCTGACGGGCAGTTTCTTCTTGGGCTTCCGCCAGGGTCTTCGCCGCCGCTTGGGCTTGGGCTTCCATGGCCGCGTTCAGCTCGGCCTCCCGCCGGGAAGCCCGCTCCTTTTCCTGATTCAGGGCACCGGCGGCGGCCTGGGCAGCCTTTTCCCGCTCGGCGCTCCACTGGGCTTCCTTCCGGACAGCCTTTTCCTGCTCCTTGGTCAGGGCTTCGGCGGCGTTCCGCTTCTCCTTTTCCAGGGTGCTCAGCAACTCCTGCTTTTCCTTTTCCGCCTTCTGCTTGGTAAATTCCAGCCGATCCTCCGCCTGACGCTCGGCCTCCGCCCGCTGGAATTCCGCCTGCCAGCGGTACTCCTGGAAGGCCTTCTCACTGTCGGCAAGCTGGGCTTCCAGCTCCTCCCGGCGGGCGGTTTCCTCGGCCAGCTTGGCCTCCGCGTCCAGCTGGGCCTGGGTCACCTCCTCAATGATGACCTTCCGTACTTCCACGTCGGGGATATTGTAGTCGGTGACAATTTCCTCCTGGATTTTCTTGATGAACTTGGGTTTTGTGATTTTTTTCCGCTTGGGGGGAATTTCGCTGAGCTTCCGGGGGTCGGCCTCCAGAAGGCTCTTGAACACCGTGTAGTTGGTAATCAGGTTGGAAAACAGCTGAATCTGGTATTCTTCGTCGAATTCCAGGGGGGTGTCCCGCTCCTCGATGGAGTAGCCCACCTCGTCGTAGCTCTCCAGAAACTGCCAGAGCCGATAGCACACCCGGTAATCCGGATCCTTCATAATGGTGTTGGTTCGCTGGATGGGACTGCGCACCCTGGCGCAGCCCTTCATAAGATCGCAGAAGGCGCTGGTGCGCAGAGCCATGACCATCCGCCGCACCCGGTCAATGCGCATAAAGACGGACATGTTGTCGCTGTCGTTTTCCGCGAAGCTCTGGGTATTTTTGACCTTCATTTCCAGCTTGTACTCGATCTGCTCATAGGCGTCATCCACCTTGCTGTGCATTTGCAGGGTGTTGCAGGTCTCGTCGCCGGTGGACCAGAAGATCACGTCCGTGCGCTTATCGATGAAGGTGACCAGCCGCTGGATCAGGTGGTAGATGAACCGGTTTTCATACAGGTCGTAGGTTTCCTCCACGGTTACGTTCAGTATTTTGGTGGGCTGAATTTCCCCGTCCTTGCTGCTGGCAATGAACTGTGTGTTCATGCTCAGATGGCGGACGCTGTCGGCGGTGATCTTCCGGGCCAGAGCCACGGGCACCACCTCTTCGTTGCTGGTAACAAACCGCCGGGGATGCTCGGTGATCCGGTTCAGGGCATCCAGGCTTTCCTCGATGACCCCCAGCCACCGCTCGTCCACCTGCTTATGCAGGACGGTGTGGTTCTGCCGCAAAGTGGTGCTGCCCGCCTGAACCATTTCGAAAAGGTATTGGAAATACCGGTCGTTTTCCAGGGTTTTTCCAACCTTATTCACATATTTTAAGTAGAGATCGTTGATGGTTCCGGCCATAGCCGCACCCCCTGTGTGATGTGTTGAAATAACGTAGGGAAGCTCTGATTAAATCGGCAAGAGCTGGCAGCGAGAGATTTTGTTCTCAGGCAAGGTTTGAAAAACGGTGGAATACTGTATGTATTTCCCGTTTTTCAAACCGCAGTCTGGGAGCAAAAGATCCGCTGTCCAGCCGCCGACGATTTATTCAGAGTTTCCCTAGGTTCGCATAATCTCTTACGATATCAGTATAGCGTATCTGCCGGGAAATAGCAAGACGAAAAAACGCGCCGTTTCCCGGCGCGTTGAGCTTTCAGACTATCGTGTCATTGCGAACCAGTGACCGATGTCACTGGTGTGGCCCTTTCCAAGGATTCCCTCCGGTCACAATCCCCCGGTACTCCCGAGAACCAATTAAGGACTCGTAGGGGACGATGCCCTCATCGTCCCATGAATTGCAAGTCTATCCTTATATTCCGAGGCTCACAGAATCTTTCGGCTTTCTATGGGCAGTCTTATTGAAAGCGTTCCGCCAAAGTTTCGAAGAAGTCAGCTCCGGCCTTCAGTATCTCCTCGTCAAAGTCGAAGGTATCCGTATGCAGGGCGGGTACGTCCCCCAGACCCAGGAAGAAGAACATGCCGGGCAGAGTCTTCTGATACCAGGAAAAATCCTCGGCGGTCATACTGGGGGATTCCAGGAGCCGGAAGGGACATATCTTTCCTACCCGCTCAGCCAGTCCCTCCGGATTCATCACCGCGGGATAGCCGTCGCTGAAATGGATATCCACAGTGCAGCCGTATTTGGCTTCCAGTTCCGCTCCAATATCCCGGAGACCTTGGGCAAGACCCTCAAAAATTTCATCCTGGAAGGCTCGGAGTGACCCCTCCATCCGGGTATGGGCGGACAGGGCATTGCGCACGGTGCCGCTTTCAAATTTTCCGAATTTCAGCAGACGATAGACCCTATCCGGCAGCTTCCGCTCCATTTCCATGGCCTTCCGGTAAAACTCCGTCCCGGCCATCAGGGCATCGATGCCCTCCGCCGCCTTGGCGATGTGGGCGGATTTTCCGCAGATGTCCACATTTACCTCGCTGGAGCGAGCCATCAGCTCCCGGGGACGGCTGGCAATGACCCCGGCCTCCAGCCCCGGCCACAGATGCAGGCCGAAAATGGCCTGTACCCGGTATTCCCGGAACACACCGGTCTCGCAGATATCCCGGGCGCCGCCGGTGGTCTCCTCCCCGCTCTGGAACACCAGCAGTACATTGTGGGGCAGCTCCCGCTTTTCGCTGAGCCGCCGGGCAAGCTCCAACACAATTGCCATATGCCCATCGTGACCACAGGCGTGCATCCGCACGGGATGTCGGGAGGCGTAAGCCGCCCTGGTTTTTTCGGTGATGGGCAGGCCGTCGCAGTCCGCCCGGAAGGCGATGGCCTCCGCTTTCCCAAAATCAAACCAGGCGCACAGGCTCCCCGCCGCCGGGGAGAACACCCGGCAATTCAATCCCGCCAGGGCATTTCGCAGATAGGCGAAGGTCTCCGGCAGACACCTGTCCAGTTCCGGAATCTCATGCAGAGCCCGGCGATCCTCACGCAGTTTCATTGGCGCTCCCTCCTTTGGAAATCATTATAGGTGACGAACCGGCTCCTGTCAATTTTTCTCCTTGTTATTTTCGGTGGGGAATGATAAAATACCCCCAAAAGCGAAAGGAGCAAACCTATGAACGCACAGGAAATCATCGAATATATCCGCACCTCGGAGAAAAAGACCCCGGTGAAGGTCTACGTCTGGGAGAAAACCCCGGTGGCATTCCCCAATTGCCGGGAGTTCCCCGCCGGAGAAGGCTGCAAAATCGTCTTCGGCGACTGGAAGGATGTCAAACCCGTGCTGGAAAATAACGAATTTTCCCACCTGGAAATTGAGAACGACTGCCGCAATTCCGCCATCCCCCTGCTTAACATGAAGGACATCCCCGCCCGGATTGAGCCCGGCGCCATCGTCCGGGAGCAGGTGGAAATCGGCAAGAACGCCGTCATCATGATGGGAGCCGTCATCAACATCGGTGCCATCGTCGGCGAGGGCACCATGATCGACATGGGCGCCGTCCTGGGCGGCCGGGCTACCGTGGGCAAGAACTGCCATGTGGGTGCCGGGGCAGTGCTGGCCGGGGTGGTAGAGCCCGCCTCCGCGACCCCCGTCATCGTGGAGGACAATGTACTCATCGGGGCAAACGCCGTGGTCATCGAGGGCTGTCGGATCGGCCATGACGCGGTAGTGGCCGCCGGTGCCGTGGTGGTTGGGGACGTGGCTCCCAACACCGTGGTAGCCGGCTGCCCCGCCCGGGTCATCAAAATCAAGGACGAGAAAACCGCCGGAAAAACCGCCCTGGTAGATGCTCTGCGGGCTCTCTGACCCGTCACAAAAAAGTACCTCCGGAATAACATGGAATGAGCGGTGAAGCTCAGAATTTCCAAAATATCCGGAGGTATTTCTATGTGCGGTAATAACAACGGTCTGTGCGGCTGCCTGAACAACAACTGGTGGTGGATCGTCATTCTGATCCTGCTGTGCTGCAACAGCGGCCTGACCATCGGCTGGAACAACGGCTGCGGTTGCGGCTGCGACAACAACAATAACTGCGGCTGCGGCTGCTGATACACAAAAAGGGCACTCCCACACGGGAGTGCCCATCCATTTTGCATTTTTCTACGTTGCTTGAATGTAGGGGCGGCCATTGGCCGCCCGCGGGCGACGAATCGTCGCCCCTACAGATTCTATCGTAGATTTCCCCGTTTTTCAGTGGGAAAAGCTTTACTTTTCGGAAGGGACCTCGGTCTCCTTCTTGGCCAGATGCTTCTGGAGCCAGTCCTTGCCGTCCACATACCGGCAGACAATGAAGCTGACCACATAGTCGCCGGCGGCGTTGACCATGGTTGCGGGAGGGTCTACCATGTAGCCAAGCGCCAGGGCGATGGGATAGGCCACCGCCAGCTGCTCCGGGAAGAACACGGTGCACAAAGCCAGCTCGCCGGTGCCGCCGCCGCCGGGAATGCCGGACATGGCAACGGAGGAGAACACAGCCACAATAATGGCCAGAATGGCCCGGCCGGTGGAGAAGTCCTGGCCGAACATTCCGAAGAGGAAGGCCACCTTCAAAATGGCGCTCATAGCGCTGCCGTCCATGTGCATGGTAGCGCCCAGGGGCAGGACGATGTTGCTGACCTCCCGGTTGATGCCGGACTCCTCGGCGGCTTCCATGTTGGTGGGGATGGTGGCAACGGAGGAGCAGGTGCCGAAGGACACGGCAGCGGGCTTAAACAGGTGCTTCCACATAACCTTGGCTCCGCCCTTGCCGCCGCCGAAGCGGGCATAGATGGGGAAGAAAATAAACATGTACGCAAAGCACAGGCCGTAGTAGACGATCAGGGTCTTGCTGTAATCGCCGATGAGATCCGGGCCGTAGGTGGCAACCAGATTGGCGAAGAAACCCAGAAAGCCGATGGGAGCGTAGTAAGTAATGATCTGCACCGCTTTCAGAATGCAGCCGGTCATATCCTCCAGAAGCTTTGCGGTCATGGTATTTGCGCCGCCCTGCATCTGCACGCCGAAGCCCACGATCACCGCAAACACGATCAGCGGCAGGATGGCACGGCGGCTGAGCAGCTCCACAAAGTCGGGCTTGGTAAAGAAATTGACGATCATATCACCGATGCCCAGAACGGTGCCGGTGTCCGCTTCCGCTACACTATAGTTGCCGGTGACCACAGGAAATACCCGCATAATCACATACATGATGACGGCGGCAATGCCCGCGGTGACCATGAAGGTAGCCAGGGTCACACCCATAATCTTACCGGCTCGCTTGGCGCTGGACATATTGGCGATGGCGGAGGCGATGGAGGTGAACACCATGGGAACCACCGCGCAGAACATCAGGTTCGTGAAGATGGTGCCCAGAGGTTCCAGGGCAGGAGCCGCCTGGGGGAACAGCAGGCCGATGACGCAGCCGGCAACGATGCCGACCAGCATACAAATCAGAAATCCGTAGTTCTTGAGGAATTGTTTCATGATACATACTCCCTTTCCAAAAAATCCGCGGCACCGGTCAATCACCCGGGGCGAAAGCCGTTTCTCCGGTCGGTATCTGGGTGCTGCTTAGGTCTCAAGATAGCAAAATTCCGCACAAATGTCAATGAGGCATTGCAAACCCAGGCAAAATTTGATAAAATGACTTCTGAGCGGTCGGATAATTCCTACCAATTCGGTATTATTATACAATGTGCACAAACAGAGAACAGGTGAAACCATGAATCAAGCCCATGATTATATTGCCGTGTTTGACTCCGGCGTAGGCGGCATCAGCGTACTGCGGCATCTGCGGCGGATGCTGCCCGGGGAGCGGTTCGTCTATTACGGCGACTCCGCCAACGCCCCCTACGGCACCCGGCCCACAGATGAGGTACGCTCCCTGACCTTTGCGGCGGTGGAATATCTGCGAAAGCACTACCCACTAAAGGCTCTGGTCATTGCCTGCAACACCGCCACGGCGGCAGCGGTAAACGAAATCCGGGCAGCCTGCCCCGGCTTTATCGTAGTCGGCATTGAGCCTGCCCTGAAGGTGGCCGCCGACCACTTCCCCGGCGGGCGAATCGGCGTTCTGGCAACGGAAGTAACCCTCCGGGAGGAAAAATTCGATACTCTTCTTCACCGCTTTGACGAAAACGTCACCATTTACAAAATCCCCGTTCCGGGGCTGGTGGAGCTGGTGGAGGCTGGAAAGGTGGACACGCCAGAAACCGAGGCGGTTCTGCGCCGGGCGCTGAATCCCTATATCGGCAAGCTGGACGCTGCCGTGCTGGGCTGCACCCACTACCCCTTCGCAAGAGCCGCCATTTCCCGGATTCTGGGCAAGGACGTGGTTCTGCTGGACGGCGGCGAGGGTACCGCCCGGGAAGCCCGTCGGCGGCTGGAGGCAGCCGGGCTTCTGGAAAACGGAAGCGGAGAAACGATCATTTGCAGCAGCTCCCCGGATCCGGATATGCTCCGGCTGTCCTGGGAGCGGCTGAATCAGGAGGACTACACATGAAAGACAGCATTCTGGTCATCGGCATTGCCGGCGGCACCGGCAGCGGAAAAACCACCCTGATGGACAACCTGATCGGTCAGTTTCCCGATCAGGTGACCATTCTCAGCCACGACAATTATTACCGCCGCCACGACAATCTGACCTACGAGCAGCGGTGTAAGCTTAACTACGACGAGCCGGCTTCTCTGGAAACCGATCTGATGGCCCGACACCTGGAGGCTCTGCGCCGGGGACAGGCCGTCGAGTGCCCGGTGTATGACTTCACTATTCACAACCGTTCGGACGAAACCATCCACATCGTGCCGAAAAAGGTCATCATTGTGGAAGGGATTCTGATTTTTGAGGACGAGGCTCTGCGGAATCTGATGGACATCCGGATTTTCGTGGACACCGACGCGGATATCCGCCTGTGCCGCCGGATTGCCCGGGATGTAAACGAGCGGGGCAGAACTCTGGAAAGCGTGCTGACCCAGTACCAGCAGACCGTCAAGCCCATGCACGAGCGGTATGTGGAGCCCAGCAAGAAATACGCCCACATCATCGTCCCCGAGGGGGGCAAAAATCTGGTGGCTCTGGATATGATTACCCGGAGAATCGCCCATCATCTGGAGGCTTCATGCGCTACGAAAGCTTGATCTTTGACATTGACGGCACCCTGTGGGATTCCCGGCAGCTGGTAGCCGAGGGCTACAACATTCAGCTTGCCAAGGAGGGGCTTTCCCACCTGGCGGTAAACGCCGAGCTGTTCCGGCCTCTGTTCGGCAAAGTCATGACGGAGATTGCCGACGTGATTTTCTCCTCCGTTCCCGCCCCGGAACGGTATGAACTGATGAAGCGGTGCATGGACGAGGAAAACCGGTACATGCACAACAATGAATGCAACATCGGCTATCCCGGCGTCCGGGAAACCCTGGAAAAGCTTGCGAAGCACCATCGGCTTTTCATCGTCAGCAACAGTCAGCAGGGCTACCCGGAGCTGTGCATCGAGAAGCTGGGGATAAGCCCCTACATTCAGGGACATCTGTGCTTCGGGGACACCGGCACCACCAAGGGGCAGACCATCCGCACCCTGATGGAGAAATACAACATCACGGACTGCGCCTACATCGGCGACACTCAGGGAGACTATGAAGCCACCCTGGAAGCGGGAGTGCCCTTCCTCTGGGCAGCCTACGGCTTCGGCACGCCTGCCGGGTACGATGCCAGAATCGATCAGTTTTCCGATCTTCTCAACCTATAATACTATTTCTTAGGGTCTATCTGAAAACTCGTATAAGGAGCCTTTTCATGAGTATTTCCATGGACGCCGCCTGCCTGCAATGCGGCCTCCGGCGCAACATCGCCACCGCGACTCCCCTGGGCACCGACCAGCAGACCATGGACTTTGCCCGGGAGTTGATGAAGCTGTACCTGGACGGGCCCGCAGACGTGCCCTCCACCTGGTTCACCCCCGAAATCACCCGGCTGCTCCATGCGCGGTACGGCCTGGGTCTGGATCGGTTCCGGCAGGAAAAGCTGGATTCCAACGCCCTGGTGCTGAGCCACATGGAGCCCATCCGCCAGCGGGTGGAGCAGGCCGCCGACCCGCTGCTTGCCGGGCTCCAATTTGCCATTCTGGGAAATTACCTGGACTTTTCCGCCCTTCAGGGGCAAATCAGCTTTGAGAAATTTACCGAAATGCTGGACACCGCCCAGGATATGGAGCTGGACGAAGCCGTCCTTTCCCAATTCCGGGGGGATCTGGAAGCCGGAAAAAAGCTTCTCTACCTGACGGACAATGCAGGAGAAATCGGCTTCGACCGGATTTTTGCCGAGACCATCTGCCGGCTGTACCCGAATCTTGACATCTGCTTCTGCGTCCGGGGCGGCCCTGCTCTGAACGATGCCACCCGTGAAGATGCCCAGGCCGTCGGGATTCCCTTCCGGGTCATCGACAACGGAAATCTGATTCCCGGCACCTGGCTGCCTCAGCTGGGGCAGGAAGCCAGGCAGGCCATGGAGGAGGCGGATGTGATTTTCGCCAAGGGCATGGCCAACGTAGAAACCTTGCTGGGCTGTGGAAAGAATGTCTACTACGCTTTTCTCGTCAAATGCCAGCGGTTTGTGAACCTGTTCCACCGAGAGCTGATGACCCCTATGCTGGTGCGGGAGCGGAAAGACTGAGCCTTCTTAAGAAAAAAATAAGGGATTTTTCTTTCAAATCCGTTGCAAACCGAATTTGTCTGTGTTACAATGGCCAAAACCAATTTGGGAGAAACCTATGTTTTTGAAATATCTTTCCGTTTTTTTGATATCCATGGTGCCCCTTGTCGAACTGCGGGGGGCCATTCCCTTCGCCACGGTAAGCCTGGGGCTGGAGTACTGGCCGTCTTTGGCTGTGTGCGTGCTGGGAAATCTTTTCCCCGTGCCGCTCATCTACTTCTTCGCCAGAAAAGTGCTGGAATGGGGGCAGGACAAGCGGTATATCGGGAAATTTTTCACCTGGTGCCTGAAAAAGGGAGATTCCGCCGGACGGAAGCTGTCCCACCGGGCGGGCAAGCGGGGAATGTTCCTGGCTCTGCTGCTTTTCGTGGGCATTCCCCTGCCCGGCACCGGCGCCTGGACAGGAACCCTTGCCGCCAGCTTCCTGGATTTCGGCATCAAGGGTACCTCCGTGGCCGTGTCGTTGGGCGTGGTGCTGGCCGGAATCATCATGGGCGTCATCAGCATGACCGGAATTCATGTATTCGGATTATAAGGAGCGAATAAAAATGACTGACTGTTTATTCTGCAAAATCATTGCCGGGGATATCCCCTCCACCAAGGTCTATGAGGACGAAACCGTCTTCGCCTTCCGGGACATCAACCCCCAGGCCCCTACCCACATTCTGGTGATTCCCAAAACCCACATTTCCGGCTGCAACGGCGTTACCGCTGACAACAGTGCGGTGGTGGCTCACATTTTTGAGGTGATTCCCCAGATCGCCAAGGCCGAGGGCCTGGTAAACGGCTACCGGGTGGTGAGCAACTGCGGCGCCGATGCCGGTCAGACCGTGCCCCACCTGCACTTCCATATTCTGGGCGGCAAGACGCTGAATCTGGAAATGGCATAAAAAGGATAGAGCCCGGACGGCTGTCCGGGCTTTCTTTTTGCCGGGGGTATACGCCCGGTAAGCGGTTTTGTCAATACTGCCGAAATTGCCCGGTTGTCCTTGACTTATTTCAGATTAGGACGCATAATGAGAATATATGCCATATAACCAGGGAGGAAAGAAATTTATGAAGCGGAAAGGCCTTGTGGCTCTGATCCTGATTTTGCTTCTGCTGCTGGCCATCTGCGGAGCCGGCTTTGTGACGATGAATTACGCCGTGGTGAATTTCCACCTGTACCCCAAAAGTGCCCGGAGCCTTGACCTGCGGGCAGAGGATCTGAGTCTTTCCCAGTACCGGTCTTTGCAAAGAAGTATGCCCGGCTGTGATATCCTGTGGAACGTGCCTTTCCAGGGCAGGCTCATCAACAGCGATGCCCGGGAAATCACGCTGACAGAATTGTCGGAAGACGATATTCTGACCCTGGCCTGCTTTCCGAACCTGACCGCCGTCCACGCCGAGGGCTGCACCGACTACGAAGCCCTCATGCATCTGCGCCAGTCCCTGCCCAACGTGAATCTAACCTACACCGTCACCCTGGAGGGGACGGACTACGCTCAGGACGCCGATCTGGTAGAGCTGACCGCCGTCACCGAAGAGGACGTGATGAAGCTTGCCTATCTGCCTGATGTCAGCACCGTCATTGTCAGCGGCGGCGGACGGTCCCTGAGCCTTCCGATGCTGCAAAGCCACTGCCAGAACGCGGGAATTACCTTCCTTGTCCGGCTCGGCAATGAGCTGGTGGAAACCTCCGCTGCCGATCTGACGGTGGAGGACGTGACCGACGAGGAGCTGAGCCTGCTTGGCTGCCTGCCCGGCCTCAAGCGGCTGCACCTGGTAAACCCCCAGGCGGAGCCGGAGACGGTTTTCGCTCTGAAAAGCACCTATCCGGGCGTTCAGACCACCTGGGAAATCCGCATCGGCGACGCTTCCTTCCAGAGCACGGACACGGAAATTGACCTGTCCCAGGTGGTTGTCACCGATCTTGCGGAGGTGGAGCAGAAAATGAAATATCTGCCCAATGCCGAGACGGTGATTTTCGGCCTGTGCGGCATCGACAACCCCAGCTGGGGCAACAGCAAGACCAAAAATCTGGCGGTCTGCGAAATCGAAAACGAGGCCCTTTCCGAATATCGGGATCGGGTGCGTGACAAGTATAAGGTGGTCTGGACGGTGCGGCTGGGCCCCAGCATCGCCCTGCGGACGGACAAGGACAACTTCATGCCCAACCACTTCGGCGTAGGCCAGTTCTTTGACGACTACACCGTGAACCTCAAATACTGTGAGGACATGGTCTGCCTGGACTTAGGCCACATGACCATGCACACCATCGATTTTGTCACCTACATGCCCAAGCTCAAGTACCTGATTCTCGCCTGGACGGAGGTGCAGTACATCGAGCCTATCCGCACCTGCAAGAATCTGATCTGGCTGGAGCTGGACAACAGCTGCATCCGGGACTACTCCCCTCTGGTGGACTGCACCGCTCTGGAGGATTTGAACATCGGCAAGACCTTCTGCGACATCACGCCTATCCTGCAAATGACGTGGTTAAAAAACCTGTACATGATCTTCGGCAACGGCGGGGATGCCTGGAAGGCCTCTCAGGCTCTGCCCAACACCCATGTGGTAGCCTCCGGCGATGCCACCGTAGGCGGCGGCTGGCGCAGACTGCCCAACTACTACGCCATGCGGGATGCCCTGCATACGTACTATATGAACTGACGGAAAAACCGGATTTTTACAAAAATGAAAGAATTTCTTAAGGTTTCCCCGGCTTGACGGTAGCCGGAATCTATACTATAATGTTTTTAAGAAAATTACGGAGGGATTGCCCATGAAAAAAATACTCTTTACCCTTACGGTTCTTCTGCTGGTGGCAGCCTTCGGCGTCAGCGCCTTTATGGTCGGCAATTATCTGCTGGAGGGCAAACGCCAGGAAGACCAGATGAAGGATCTGGCCGATCAGATCAGCCAGGCGCAGAGCGAGGCGGCCGATGAGGTTCTGGTGACGGCCCCTGTCCGGGTCACCGAGCCAAAGGAAACCAAGGACCCCAACGCCATGCTGCCCGGCTACGACGTGCTCTACCAGCAGAATTCCGACGCGGTGGGCTGGATCAAGATCGAGGGCACCAAGCTCAACGAGGCGGTTTTCCAGACCCCCAATGACCCCAATTTCTACCTGTACGCGGATATCAACAAGCAGAAAAGCGACCACGGCAGCATCTACGCCTGGGGCACCGCGGATGTGAACAAGCCCAGCGACAACATCACCCTGTTCGGCCACAACATGAAGGACGGCAGTAAGTTCGCCTGCTTGGGTGCCTACACCAGCAAGGCCGCCTGGGAGAAAAACAGCCTGATTTCCTTCGATACACTGACGGAATATCACATGTACAAGATTTTCGCCGTCTTCAAGACCTCTGCCAACGAGGGAGAGGGCTTTAGGTACCACCAGTTTGTGGACGCAGCCAACGAAAAGGAGTTCAACGACTTCGTTTCCACCTGCAAGAAGCTGTCCTTCTACGATACCGGCATTACCCCGGTGTACGGCGACAAGCTGATTTGCCTGTCCACCTGTGAGTACACCCTGGAAAACGGCCGACTGGTGGTTGCCGCCGTCCGGATTACCTGATGTTCCATACCGAGTCAAAAGGCCTGCCCATTCCGGGCAGGTCTTTTTTTGTTTGTCCGGCGTTCCGGAACTTGTAGGGGTCGATGCCCTCATCGACCCGTTTTCATCCATGAATGGCCTTTACCGGCGGGTCGATGTGCTCAATCGACCCCTACGGCCTTCTGCGGAGATTTCTGAAATATTCTCTCTTGCCCTGGGGGGCAGAATGACGTATAATGAAAGAAAACGCTCGGAGGCGAGAAATATGCTGAGTTTATGCAATGATTGGGAGTTTACGCCGGAATGGTTCGACGGCTTTGCCCTGGGTGAGGGAACGGGAGTTCCCGTGCGCCTGCCCCACACTGTGAAGGAGGTTCCCCTTCACTATGCCGATTCTCAGACCTATCAGGGCTTCTGCGGCTATCGGAAAGTCCTGACCCTGGGCCCGGAGCTGGCGGGAAAGCACATTTTCCTCCAGTTTGACGGCGCGGCCCACATCGCTTCCGTCTTTCTCAACGGTCGGGAGCTGGTGGAGCACCGGTGCGGCTACACCGGTTTCCGGGTAGAGATTACCGAGGCCGCCGCCCTGGGTGAGGACAACCTGCTGGCCGTCCGGCTGGACACCACCGAAAACCCGGAGATTCCTCCCTTCGGCCACGTCATCGACTATCTGACCTACGGCGGCCTGTACCGGGAGGTCTGGCTGGATATCCGGGAGAAAAGCTATATTGAAGATCTGTTCATCACCACCCCCACCCTGACCACCCTGAAAATCCGTCCCAAGCTCCACCACGCCAAGGGCTGTCTGCTGCTGGTGGAGCTGCTGCGGGGCGAACGGAGTCTGGTGCGCAAGGCCTTCACCTCCGACGGCGTCATTACCATTCAGTGCCCCGGAGTCCGGCCTTGGGATACGAAGCACCCGGTGCTCTATACCTGCCGGGTGTCCCTGCTGAAAATCGGCCAGGTCATGGATGTGCGGGAGCAGAAGGTAGGCTTCCGGGTGGTGGAATTCCAGGCCGACGGCTTTTACCTGAACGGCAGACGCACCTTCCTGCGAGGGCTGAACCGGCACCAGTGCTGGCCCTACATGGGCTACGCCGCTCCGGAAAGCCTCCAGCGGGAGGATGCCCGGATTCTGAAGCGGGAGCTGTCCTGCAACGCCGTGCGCACCTCCCACTATCCCCAGAGCCACTACTTCCTGGACGAGTGCGATCGGCTGGGTCTGCTGGTGTTCACGGAAATTCCCGGCTGGCAGCACATCGGCGGCAGCAACTGGAAGGCTCAGGCGGTGCAGAACACCCGGGAAATGATTCTCCAATACCGGAACCATCCCTCCATCGTTCTGTGGGGGGTGCGGATCAACGAAAGCCCGGACGACGACACCCTCTACCGGATGACCAACGCCGTGGCCCACGAGCTGGATCCCAGCCGTCCCACCTCCGGCGTCCGGAATCTGGAAAAGAGCAGCTTCTTGGAAGACGTGTACGCCTTCAACGACTTCTCCCACACCGGTGCCAACCCAGGGTGCAGGCCGAAAAAGGCAGTCACCCCGGATGAGAGCAAGGCTCTGCTGATCTCCGAGCACGACGGTCATATGTTCCCCACCAAGTCCTTCGATTCCTGGCAGCGGCGGCAGGAGCAGGCTCAGCGGCACATGCGGGTGCTGAACGATGCCATGGCGGGCGGGGAGCACGCCGGATGCTTCGGCTGGTGCATGTTCGACTACCCAACCCACCGGGACTTTGGCTCCGGGGATCGGGTGTGCTATCACGGCGTTATGGATGCCTTCCGGAATCCCAAGCTGGCAGCCTATGCCTATGCCAGTCAGGGCGAGGGCAGCCCGGTGCTGGCAGTAGGCTCCACCATGGACATCGGCGACTATCCCGGCGGGCAGATCGGGGACATTCTGGTGTTCACCAATGTGGATTATGTAAACCTCTATAAAAACGGCAGCTTTGTCACCCGGCTGGATCGCACCCGCTGGGAGGCTCTGCCCCATGGCCCCCTGGTGCTGGATGATACCATCGGCTCCCTGCTGGAGACCCAGGAGGGCTTCGACGCCAAGAAGGCCGAGCAGATTCGCGCCTGTCTGCTGGCTGCCCGCAAGTACGGCCCCGGCAGCCTGCCCCCGACGGAAATGGCGCGGATGGGCTACGTCATGGTCAAGTACGGCCTGAAATATTCCGACGCGATGCGGCTCTACGAAAAGTACATCGGCAACTGGGGCGGTCAGGCCACCACCTGGCGGCTCATGGCCGTGGTGGAGGGCGAGGTGGTATCCAGCTGCACCCTGAGCCCCAGCTGCCGCCTCCATCTGGATGTAACGCCCAGCTCCGTGGTGCTGAGCGAAAGGGACACCTACGACATGGCTGCCGTCCGGATCCGGATTCTGGACGAAAACGGCAACAACGCCCCCTATGCCCAGCTGCCTCTGCGCTTTACCCTGGAGGGGGCGGCGGAGCTGGTGGGTCCGGAGGTGGTCACCGCCGAGGGCGGCATGGCGGGCACCTACCTGCGCACAGTGGGCGCCGCCGGGCAGGCAAAGCTCACCATCTCCTGCGATCAGACAGAGCCTGTGACAATTTTGTTTCAAGTCCACAAAGACTGAGGAAATCGTAATTCCCCTTTGGCCGGATTTTACAAAAACTTCTCAAAAAATTTTGTCAAAAATAACCGTTGCTTATTGACATTATAAGCTGCGCGTGATATTCTTATTTCGGTACTTGAGTACCGAATGCAAGCGTGCGGGGAGCTATTCCGACAGCAAGCCGCATAAGTCCTGTATGCACCTGGGCCACACTAACGGCAGGGTGCCGATTACACAATACAAGGAGAATGAGTATCATGGGATTCAAAACTGACATCGAAATCGCACAGGAAACCGTAATGGAGCCGATCACCGAAGTGGCTAAGACCGCCGGTGTAGACGAGAAGTATCTGGAGCAGTACGGCAAGTACAAGGCCAAGGTTGACTACCAGATCCTGAAGGACATGGCTGACAAGCCCAACGGCAAGCTGATTCTCGTCACCGCCATCAACCCCACCCCCGCGGGCGAAGGCAAGACCACCACTACTGTGGGTCTGGCTGACGGTATGCGCAAGCTGGGCAAGAACGTCATGGTCGCTCTGCGTGAGCCCTCTCTGGGCCCCGTGTTCGGCGTCAAGGGCGGTGCTGCCGGCGGCGGCTACGCACAGGTCGTCCCCATGGAGGACATCAACCTGCACTTCACCGGCGACTTCCACGCCATCGGCGCTGCCAACAACCTGCTGGCTGCGATGCTCGATAACCATATCTATCAGGGCAATGCTCTGAACATCGACCCCCGCCAGATCGTATGGCGCCGCTGCGTCGATATGAACGACCGTCAGCTCCGCTTCGTGGTGGACGGCCTGGGCGGCAAGACCAACGGTATGCCCCGTGAGGACGGCTACGACATCACCGTGGCCTCCGAGGTCATGGCTGTTCTGTGCCTGGCTTCCGACATCAACGACCTGAAGGCTCGCCTGGCTCGTCTGGTAGTTGCCTACACCCGGGACGGCAAGCCCGTCACCGCCGGTGACCTGAACGCCCAGGGCGCTATGGCTGCCCTGCTGAAGGACGCTCTGAAGCCCAACCTGGTTCAGACCCTGGAGCACACCCCCGCTTTCGTACATGGCGGCCCCTTCGCTAACATTGCCCACGGCTGCAACTCCGTCACCGCTACCAAGATCGCTCTGAAGCTGGGCGATTACGCCATCACCGAGGCTGGCTTCGGTGCTGACCTGGGTGCCGAGAAGTTCCTGGACATCAAGTGCCGTATGGCCGGTCTGAAGCCCTCCTGCGTGGTTCTGGTTGCCACTGCCCGTGCCCTCAAGTACAACGGCGGCGTGCCCAAGGCCGAAACCGGCAAGGAGAACCTGGAGGCTCTGGAGAAGGGTCTGCCCAACCTGCTGCAGCACGTTGAGAACATCACCACCGTTTACAAGCTGCCCTGCGTGGTTGCCATCAACCGCTTCCCCACCGACACCGAGGCCGAGCTGAAGCTCATCGAGACCAAGTGCAAGGAGCTGGGCGTGAACGTTGCCCTGTCCGAGGTCTGGGGCAAGGGTGGCGAAGGCGGCATTGAGCTTGCCAAGGAAGTCATCCGTCTGTGTGATCAGCCCAACAACTTCACCTTCTCCTACGAGCTGACCGGCTCCATCAAGGAGAAGATCGAGGCCATTGCCAAGAAGATTTACCACGCCGACGGCGTGAACTTCACCGCCAATGCCGAGAAGCAGATCAAGACCCTGACCGATCTGGGCTACGATCATATGCCCATCTGCATGGCCAAGACTCAGTATTCCTTCTCTGACGATCAGACCAAGCTGGGCGCGCCCCGGAACTTCACCATCACCGTCCGGAACGTGAAGGTTTCCGCCGGTGCCGGCTTCCTGGTTGCCCTGACCGGCGAGATCATGACCATGCCCGGTCTGCCCAAGGTTCCCGCTGCCGAGCGCATCGACGTGGACGAGAACGGCAAGATCACTGGTCTGTTCTAATGAGCGGCAATGCCGTAAAGCGCTTCTAACTTTCCTTTGAAAACACAAAAAGCACAGGTTTCCACCTGTGCTTTTTGCGGATTTATCAACCATTCAAAATTTAGGAGAAATTAGCTATGGATATGACTATGGAATCCTGCCGGACCTTTGTGGAGGTGCTGGCATCCAACGCTCCCGCTCCCGGCGGCGGCGGCGCGGCGGCTCTGGTGGGTGCCATCGGCACTGCCCTGGGCAACATGGTTGGCTCTCTCACCGTTGGCAAGAAGAAGTACGCCGACGTGGAGGCGGAGATCATCGCCCTGAAAGCCAAGTGCGACGCTTTGCAGACCGAGCTTCTGAACCAGGTGGAAGCCGACGATAAGGGCTTCGTGCCCCTGGCCAAGGCCTACGGCATTCCCAAGGACGACCCCAACC
>OIXQ01000195.1_pt1 | contig 31004 bp, 27 predicted proteins | sample 1587791 | NCBI WGS metagenome assembly OIXQ01 (sample SAMN03283273) | human gut metagenome | biome: human-associated habitat; material: feces | host: Homo sapiens | place: Peru | collected 2012
CAGTGATATTGCCCTCCGTAGGATCGAGCTCCTTGAGCAGAAGCCTGAACAGAGTGGTCTTGCCCGAACCACTGCTTCCAACGATAAATACGAACTCGCCTTTCTCTATATTAATATTGACATTCTTGAGTGCCTGATTGCCCCCAGGATATGTCATACTCACGTTCTCTAATTCAATCATAATATCTGTAGTCTCCTTCGACCTGTATCTTTATTTTTCTCCCCTTTACTCAATCCAAGCAGAATTGTAACAATTCTGTAACATTTTGTCAAGCGTTACCATATATTACATTTCTTAATTCTTTTTCGACCTTTCGCGGCATTACATCGTCTCCATTTTTTCGCTGTTTTCACAAAATTGTGACATGAAATTTACGGAAATTACACTATTCAAATTGACCTTAGTGTAAATAAACTTTATAATATTTAACTAAGAAAAAATATGGGAGGATTATTACTTATGGATAATCAAAAAGAAGCCATTCGTGATGCACGTAAGCTTGGAATTCCAAAGATGCTTTTACTTGGATTCCAGCATATGTTTGCCATGTTTGGTGCAACAATTCTTGTTCCGCTTCTCGTAAACGGATACTTCGAGGGTCAGGGACTCTCAATTCAGGTAACTCTTGTATGTGCCGGTTTTGGAACACTGTTCTTCCACTTATGCACTAAGCTTAAGGTACCTGCATTTCTCGGTTCTTCATTTGCATTTCTGGGAGGTTTCTCCACAGTTGCAGACCTTAAAACAGGCATATTCAAGGACATGCCAATGGGCGAAAAGCTTCCATATGCATGTGGCGGTATTGTGGTTGCAGGACTTCTGTATCTTGTACTTGCACTGATCGTCAAGCTTGTCGGCGTGAAGCGTGTCATGAGATTCCTTCCACCAGTGGTTACCGGACCTATCATCATATGTATCGGTCTGAGCCTCGCACCATCAGCCATATCAAACGCATCCACTAACTGGCTGCTTGCATTTATCGCACTGGCTGTTGTCATTGTGTTCAACATCTGGGGCAAGGGCATGTTCAAGATCATACCTATCCTCATGGGTGTACTTATCTCATATGGCGTTGCACTCATACTTCACTTCTGTGGTATGACCAACCCTGACGGTTCAGCAATACTCAGCTTTTCTGGAGTTTCAGACGCACATTTTCTCGGTCTGCCACCTTTCCAGATCTGTAAATTTAACTTAACTGCCATACTTGTCATGGCTCCTATCGCCATCGCTTCCATGATGGAGCATATAGGCGATATATGTGCTATATCAGCAACTGTAGATCAGAATTTCCTTGAGGATCCAGGTCTCCACAGAACACTTATCGGTGATGGTCTGGCAACCTCTCTCTCCGCACTCTTTGGCGGTCCTGCCAACACAACCTACGGAGAGAACACAGGAGTTCTCGAGCTCAGCCGCGTTCACGATCCAAGAGTTATACGACTGGCTGCCATTTTTGCAGTTATTCTCGGTTTCATACCTAAGGTTGCAGAAGTCATCCGCTCAATGCCTTTCGCCATCATTGGCGGCATAAGCTTCATCCTCTACGGAATGATCTCAGCCATAGGTGTAAGAAATGTGGTTGAGAACCACGTTGACTTCACAAAGTCAAGAAACCTGATCATCGCAGCCGTTATCATGGTATGTGGACTTGGTTTCACAAATGGCCTTACATTCACGATCGGAGGCACAACTATCACTCTTACAGGACTTGCCCTCGCAGCTATATTCGGCATCCTGCTGAACGCTATACTGCCTGGTAACGACTATACATTTGGTGAGAACACCAAGGGTGATGTAAGCCGCGGACTTGGAATGAATCCACAGAACTCTGACATTGAGGCATAATAATTATCTGTATATTATTTATTAGGAGGTTACACAATATGACAGATTACACAGTTATGACACATCCACTTATTCAGCATAAGATTTCAAAGCTCAGAGATAAGAATACAGGAACTGCCGAGTTCCGTGCACTTGTTGAAGAGATCGCCATGCTCATGGGATATGAGGCTCTGAAAGATCTTCCTACCGAGGATGTATGTATAGAGACTCCTATCGAGGAATGCATGACTCCGGTCATCGCAGGAAGAAATCTTGCGATCGTACCTATTCTCCGTGCAGGACTTGGAATGGTCAGTGGACTTCAGGCCCTGGTTCCTACAGCCAAGATCGGACACATCGGTCTGTACAGAGACGAGGAGACCCATGAACCTCACGAGTACTACTGCAAGCTCCCTGATCCTATCGATGAGAGACTTATAGTTGTCACGGATCCTATGCTTGCAACCGGAGGATCAGCTGTTGCTGCCGTTGATTTCATCAAGCAGCACGGTGGCAGGAACATCAAGTTCATGTCGATCATCGCTGCACCGCAGGGAATTGAGAGACTTCTCAAGGCTCATCCTGACATCCAGCTCTACGTTGGTCATGTTGACCGCGAGCTGAACGAGAACGCTTACATCTGCCCTGGACTTGGCGATGCCGGCGACAGAATTTTCGGAACAAAGTAAGATCTTTCAGACATGATATTTATAACAACAAAGACATGCCGCAGCTCAGCACTTATACCGGGCTGCGGCATGTCTTCTCTTCCCAACATTTTCACACTTCTAACATTTTTATTAAGAATTCTTTTTCGATATCCATTTGCAGGCCTTTCATGTTATCATATAGAGACTGGAGGTCTTTTTTATGGAATCACAGAAGAGATATACGAAAAAACAGAGAACACTGGACATTATCGAGAGGCTGAAGAAGGAATATCCCGACACAGTATGCACCCTCGATACTTCACACGCATGGCAGCTTCTTGTCAGTGTCCGCCTGGCGGCGCAGTGCACTGATGCAAGGGTGAATGTGGTAGTCCAGGATTTATTTGCCAAATATCCGGGAGTAAAAGAACTGGCTGCTGCCGATGTCAGTGACATCGAGGCCATTGTGAGACCTTGCGGACTGGGGAAGAGCAAGGCCAGAGATATTAGTGCATGTATGAATATGCTTGTTGATTCCTATGATTGCCAAGTTCCTGACAGTCTTGATGAGCTGCTTAAGCTCCCCGGCGTAGGCCGCAAGAGCGCAAACCTCATCATGGGTGATATCTACGGCAAACCTGCCATTGTAACAGATACCCACTGTATACGCCTTGTCAACCGAATGGGACTGGTTGACGGGATAAAGGATCCGAAGAAGGTTGAGATGGAACTGTGGAAGCTTGTACCTCCAGACGAGAGCAATGACTTCTGTCACAGGCTTGTGGATCACGGCAGAGCTGTGTGCACAGCCAGAACGAAGCCGCATTGCGATGCATGTTGTCTAAGCGACATATGCAAAAAGATCATCTGATTTATCATACAAACGGAAAGGAGTTACTTATATGGAGTATATGGAGAATCTGACAGGATACGTTGAGAAGCAGGCTTCTCTCTGTCAGCAGCATGATGTGATAGACAAAGAGCTCTATGCCAGATACGGAGTAAAAAGAGGACTGCGTGATGAGAATGGACAGGGAGTTCTGACCGGACTCACCAATATATCACAGATCATAGCATTTAAAGATGTGGATGGACAGAAGGTTCCGTGTGACGGACAGTTATTGTACAGAGGCTATGATGTACAGGATCTCGTAAAAGGCGGCAAAGGAAAACGCCATATATTTGAGGAAGCTGCTTATCTTCTTCTCTTCGGTGAACTGCCTACCGAGGCTCAGCTCTCAGAATTCAGCAGTGTCATCGCCGAGTCCATGAACCTGCCGACCAACTTTACCCGTGATGTCATCATGAAGGCACCTAGTGTAGATATAATGAACTCAATGACAAGAAGTGTGCTGACTCTGGCTTCATACGATAATCAGGCTACCAACCTGGATATAGACAATGTTCTCAGACAGTGTATCGGTCTCATCGGAACATTTCCTATGATGGCTGTGTATGGTTATCACGCATACAACCACTATGAGAACGACGGAAGTATGTACATTCACAGACCTGACAAGGATGCTTCCGTGGCTGAAAACATCCTCAGGATGCTCAGGCCTGACATGAAGTATACCGAGCTTGAAGCAAGAGTTCTTGACATCGCACTTCTGCTTCACATGGAGCACGGCGGTGGTAACAATTCCACATTCACCACCAGAGTTGTAACGTCATCCGGCTCTGACACATACTCTGCTATTGCCGCTGCCCTTTCATCTCTCAAGGGAAGGAAGCACGGCGGAGCCAACCTGCAGGTTATGAACATGATGGATGATATAAAGGAGCACATAAAGGATTACCATGACGAGGAGGCCATAGAGGCATATCTGGACAAGCTGCTGAACAAGCAGGCCTACGACCACAAGGGGCTCATCTATGGTATGGGTCATGCCGTTTACTCACTGTCAGACCCAAGAGAAAAAGTCTTCAAGGCATTTGTCGAACAGCTTGCCGCTGCCAAGGGCAGGGACGAGGATATGACTCTGTACAACAACATTGAGAAGATCGCGCCAAAGCTCATCGCCAAGGAACGCAAGATATACAAGGGTGTCAGCCCTAACGTAGACTTCTACAGCGGATTCGTGTATGAGATGCTTGGAATTCCTAGGGAGCTCTACACACCGCTCTTTGCAGTGGCACGTATAGTCGGATGGAGCGCTCACAGAATCGAGGAGCTTGTCACTACAGACAAGATCATCAGACCGGCTTACAAGAGTCTGGTTAAGTATAGAGAATATGTAGACAGAGATGCCAGATAGTCAATGTGTTTTCAATAACCTTAAAGCCCTGTCAGACTTAACATTCATATGTATCCATAATATGAGACCCATATGAATGTTAAGTCTGACAGGGCTTTATGTTTTTCCTGTTTCTAGTTTGTATCCCCACTTCAATTCAGATCCCAATTAAAATATCCGGGATACATATCACAGACAATTATTTGATCTTCTCAATGAAATCGAGAAGATCATACTTGGATATAGCTCCGACACTCCTCGATGCCTCAACACCATTCTTGTACAGTATCAATGTCGGAACACTGAACACCTTATTGGCAGCCGCAAGTCCAGGATTCTCATCCACGTCCACACTGAAGAAATCCACTTCACCATTCAGTTCATCTGCAACCGTGTGAAATACCGGTGCCATCATCTTGCATGGTCCGCACCATGTTGCTGAGAAATCCGCAACCGCCACACCGCATGCCTTTATATCTTCAAAATTATCGCCTTTTACCGTTTTTACCATACTGATCATCCTCCATTCTATTGTGATGAACACACGCATCTGTATATTTTCATTTCATAAACATTCCAGATAATATCTGCTAATATTCTGCCCTTATGTTCAGCTATCTACTCATGTTTTATACGTACATTTTGTCATATCCTGTCGGCCCGGTCAACAATTCTTACAGATTATTTTTATTATTAAAAACAATATTAAACGACAAAACTGCCCTCCTCACTGATGTTCCAAAATCTCAGACATACATCCCAGTGAAGAGGGCAGCTTTATTTTATATTCTATATGATTCTACGCTTCGATCATCAATATAATTCTACGCTTCGATCATCAATCCAGCAGCTTCTTCATACTGTCAAGACTTATGAGAAGCGTCGATGAATTGTGAAGCAGTGCTGATGTGGTTGGCTGGATAACTCCCATCACGCCCAGGATGATAAGTCCTGTGTTGATGGTCACTATCTTGCGATAGTTCCTGTTGATCCTGCTCATCAGCTTATTACTGAGTTCCTTAAGTGTTACGAGCTCGTACAGATTGTCCGCACTGACAGTTATATCTGCGATCTCTCTGGCAATCTCCGCGCCATCACTTACGGCAATTCCAGCATCGGATGCCGACAGTGCAGGTGAGTCATTGATTCCATCTCCCACCATGATGACCTTGCGGCCCGCAGTCTTCTCAGCCTCAACAAACTTTGCCTTGTCCTCAGGAAGGACCTCTGAGTAATACTCATCCACTCCTACCTGCTCTGCAATAGCCTTGGCAGTTCTGTCACTGTCTCCTGTCATCATGACAACCTTCTTGATGCCCAGCTCCTTGAGCTTTGCAACAACCTCAGCCGACTCAGGTCTGACCGGATCCTTGATGGATATGACTGCTGCCAGCCTGCCATCAATTCCCATGAACAGATGTGAATGAGCCTTGGACAACGACTCGTACAGCTCTATCTTATCCTCAGGTATCACGCAGCCCTCATCCTCGAATACGAAATGATAGCTTCCTATGATAACCTTCTTGCCGTCTATGCTTGATGAGATACCGTGAGCCACAACATACTCAACCTTGGAGTGCATCTCCTCATGCTCCAGCCCTTTGGCTGCAGCTCCGGCCACAACTGCTCTTGCCATGGAATGAGGGAAATGCTCCTCCAGACATGCAGCTATCCTGAGCAGCTCATCAGGATCTCTTCCGTCAAATGATACGACGCGTACAAGCGTAGGTGATGCCTTTGTAAGTGTTCCTGTCTTGTCAAATACTATCGTGTCTGCATCAGCTACAGCCTCCAGGAATTTGCCGCCCTTGACTGTGAGGTGATGCTTGTTTGCCTCCTGTATAGCGGACAATACAGCTATAGGCATGGACATCTTCAGCGCACATGAATAGTCGACCATGAGCACCGCAAGTGTCTTGGTGATATTCCTTGTGAGAAGATATGTGAGGATGGTTCCTCCGAGTGTCCATGGCACAAGACCATCAGCAAGATGCTCAGCCTTGCTCTCAAGTCCTGACTTGAGCTTCTCTGACTCCTCTATCATCGCAACGACTTTATCATATCTGCTGGTCTTTCCAGTCTTCACAACTCTTACGACCAGCTCACCTTCCTCAACAACTGTACCTGCATATACACTGTCTCCGTGTCCCTTGTGGACCGGTACTGACTCTCCGGTGAGAGATGCCTGATTGACCATGCCCTCGCCCTGATCCACCACTCCGTCGAATGGAATGACATTGCCCATGTGAACCACTACCAGATCATCCTTTGCGATCTTCGAACTGTCCATGAGTACATCACAGTCATCCACACGCACCCATACCTTATTGATATTGAGCGACATGCTTCTCGCCAGTCCATCCACCGACTTCTTGTGGGTCCACTCCTCAAGGATCTCACCGATCTCCAGAAGGAACATGACTGATCCCGCTGTTGCGAAATCATTGGTCAGAACGGACGCAGTTATGGCTGTTGCATCGAGAACCGGCACCTCAAGCTTCCTGTTCGCAAGACACTTGAGCCCCTTGCCTATATACTTGAGAGCTTTGACGGATGTCAGACAATACCGAAGCGGCATTGGCATGATCCACTTCTTGGTCATGTACCATGCAGTTTTCCAGAACAGCTTGTCTTCATACTGTCTGTTCATGACTCTTCCGGATGTCTCAGTGAGATCCGCCGGAACTTCAACCCTGTCATATCCAAACTGTCTCAGCGCATCTATCACCTCTGCGCGGTCACCATCATATATAATGATCGCGTCACAGGTTCTGTCATGCACCTTGACTTCCTCAACAGCCTCACAGTTCTCCAGATAATACTGAAGTATGTCGGCCTGTGCCATAGTCATGCGGCTCTGTGCCATGTGTATACGCAGACGATTCTTTGTTTCATTCAAAATTGAAAACTTCAAGATCTTCGCCTCTTTCTTATGTTTTGTATTATACCGATTACTCTTCTACAGACTCTTCTGCTTCAGTGCTCTCAGCCTCTGTGCACTCATCATCCTCAAAATCAGCCTCAGCTGCCTTCTGAGCTCTTGCCTCATTGATATCCTTTGCTCCTGCGTAGATATCTCCACAGTTCTCCTGGATAGTATTGGCTGTCTTCATGACACAGTCCTTTGCTCTGAGAACACCAGCTGTACAATGTGTATACACGTTCTTTGCATCCTTGCTTGAGAGAACCTTGATACCAGCTGTTCCAAATAATACTCCACCTGCAAATATTCCAAGCTTCTTCCAGTTTACCTTCTTTAATGCCTTCATCATGATTTTGTCCTCCTTGATTATATATTTATTCTGATTAATGATATGACCACTTATACGCATGGTAGATTATATGACAGGCTTCGCCGTGATTCGATTTTTCTAATCACGGTTTGTTCAATCAAACTCTCCTTAACATAAAAAATGCATTCTCGATCTTCGTACTGTAGAAAGAGTCTGCATCTGTTTCGTGGTCTTTTATTTGCTGTAAGTATAGCACTGCCCCCAGCGTTAGTCCAATATAACATTCGCATTTTAAATGACTTTTTTTCTCAATAAGTATCAACAAGCTATCTTACACTTGCGACATTTTGTAAGGTTGCTTTTTTTCCTTCTATATACTATCTTATTACTATTGACAAAGACATATATACAAAGGAGATTCCATATATGGATAATTTCAACATCAAAAGTATTCTGGTCATATTATTTTTGTTTTTTATCGGCTGTATCATGGGCTGGTGCATAGAAGTCATATTCAGAAAGTTCTTCTCCAAGAGCAACCCAAGCCACAAATGGATCAACCCAGGATTCCTCATCGGTCCGTACCTTCCACTGTATGGTTCGGGTCTGGTGGTGCTGTATCTCCTGTCCCTGATCCATATCGATGCGGTTGACGCCCATCCTGTTCTGCAAAAGATTCTGGTTATACTGATCATGACCATCGCCATGACCGTTGTGGAGTACATAGCCGGACGTATATTTATAATAGGAATGAACATCAAGCTGTGGGACTACTCTGATGAGTGGGGCAACATACAGGGAATCATCTGTCCGCTGTTCTCATTCTTCTGGGGTGTGATCGCGGCACTATACTATTTCTTCCTTCACCCCCACATACTGAATGCAGTGTACTGGCTTGCAGATCACCTGACATTCTCCTTCTTCATCGGATTCTTCTACGGAGTATTCGTGATCGACTGCGTCGTATCATTCAACCTGATGAACAAGGTGAAGAAATTTGCGAAGGAGAACGATCTTATTGTCCGCGTTGAGGAACTTAAGTCCCGACTGGCTCTGGACCGTGAGAAGTTCAAGGAGAAGCCAAGCTTCCTTCTCTCCCTCCACGATACCGCTTCCATCAGGCGAGCATTTGAGAATAATCCTGAAAGCTTCTCTATAACAAGGAAGATCAAGCTGAAGGCCGAGGAGATTACTGAGAACGTAAAGGAAAAAAGCGCTGTGATAAGTGAGAACCTCAAGGAAAAGAGCGAGGTGATCACCGAAGGCATCAAGGCTGCCGGAACTGAGGCAAAGTCCCGAATCGGTGAAACGCTGAATCGAAACGATTCATCAGATGTGGCCGACACTGACCTGTTCGACAATTCCCACAGGGATATAACAGAGCACAAGAATGAAAAGTAATATCATTCATAGAATATAACAAACGCAAAATACCATGTGCAGACGAAATGCTGTACATGGTATTTTTATGTGCTCTATTTACTTTTTATCTGTACTTGACACTAGCCTTCTTGTAGGTTCCTGCCGTTTTTCCTTTGTATGGTTTTACAAAGTATGTGTACTTTGTTCCTGACTTCACACTGCGGTCAAGATATGTTGTGGTCTTTGATCTCACAACCTTCACACATTTGAATCTGCCGCTGCCTGTCTTTTTGTATATCTTATAGCCGGCGGCACCCTTTGTCTTCTTCCACGAGATTCTTATTCCCTGCGATGTATTCTTTACTCTTGCGGTCGTGCAGCCTATGTAATACTGGCTCTTTGCCTTTGAGCTGCCCTTTGTATAACTGTTGTATGCCGATACTCTGTATGTGTAGGTCTTTCCACCCACAACAGATCTGTCTACCATTGATCTCGCAGAGCTTCCATTCACTGTCTTGATAAGTCTGTATGCACCCTTGCCGGTGCGTCTGTATACCTTATAACCGGTGGCTCTTGAATCGGTATTCCAGGTGAGTCTTATTCCCTTACCTGTATTCTTCGTTTTGACCGTCACCGTCGCAAGCTTCAATTTGTCGAGTGTGACATTCTTGGTATATCCGCAGTTGCTACATTTGTACTTCTGCGATCCCTGGGATGTGAATGTCGGCTGTTTTGTAACCTCTCCCGCCTGCCATTTGTGGCTCATACATGCTCCGAGATAGTAAGCATCCTTTCTTATACAGGATGGAGTGTCGGAAATCCAGATCACAACATCATTTCCGTAATATCCCATTCCATATATGTTGACACCTGATACATACTTCTGTCTTATGTCATATATCGCCCACGCCTTGCGCTCATCTACCTCAAGATCTATCCATGCAACATATCTCGATGTGCAGAAATAAAGCTTTTCCTGCGCAAGGAACAGTGTTCCATACTGTTTGTTAAGTGCCGTACCATCTGTATCCAGCCATTCGTCCTGCCCGGTAAATATCGTTGTATTCACGCCACTGCTGAAACTGTACTTATTTATCTGATAGTATGAGGACTGGCTTCCCTGCTTTATGCTGTACCAGTAACCCTTTCTATAAAAGATGACCTTCTCAACGCCATTCCAGAACTGGCCTTTCTCATATCGCTTATCCGTGGAATTACTGTATGTTCCCTTCCATACATTTCCCACCTTTGTATCATATCTGCCAAGATAATAATCACTGCTTGCTGCCTTAGTCTTACTGTTCAAGGTGTCAAAGCTTACAAGGAAATAATCATGCATCGACCTTCCCGGTATATCACTTGCGGGATCATCCCAGGTTGCGTCAACGTGATACCACTTTCCGCCTATATTTACAACATTCCACGCATGGTTTACATACTGGCTTGTGGCAACTCCACACGGAACCCCGGCTTTCCTGAGGAAATACCACATGGTCTCCGCATAGCCCTGACACACGCTGCTCCTCTTAACCAATACACCATACATATCATACATGTGGTCTCTTCCGGTTGTTGGATCAAATTCCTTAGCCCCGCTGGTGTCATATGCAACTGTGGATGTCAGGAACTCATGATATGCAAGCACGATCTCCGCCGGCTTCATGTTCTTTGTATTTATCTGCTTGTTCACTTCCGCTATGGCTGCATCCAACTGCTTCTTTTCGGTTCGGGCATTTGGCTTGTATGAGAACTTCAGATATACGACCTTTCCTGTGGTCTGATCATACAGATAACTGTATCTTGCCACATACACAACCTCGGGATGCGCATTCATTGCGGTTGTGACTACATTTGCAACATTTCGTGTGGTCAATCCCCAGCTCTTTACATTGAGTCTCGGTGAAAATTTCTCCACAGCGCCGACAATGGCACTCTCATATTTCTTTGAATTTGCCGCTGCAAGTGACGCTTCCGATGAATCCGATGCTTCATCTTCTATTATCTGTCCGCCAAATTGCAGGATACCTGACGTATCGCCCTCCTGCTCAAGCAACTGACCATAGCTGCTCTGTGACGAGTCATACTGCCCCTGAGTATCTTCCGCAAATGCTGATATTTTTCCGCCATACAGCACACACGCAGCGATGACGCCCACCACAAATATCATCCTGATACGCCGCACAGCTTCTGTGAGTCTTACATTTTCATATTTCATTCTTTTTCTCCCTTATAATTACGCAGGCAGCATCTACCTTTTTATTCTCTTCTGCGGTGACGCTGCACTGTATGTCTTATTATTCACTGCCTTCACAATGTAATAACACGTCTGACCTTTCTTTGCCGTTTTGTCTGTCCAACTGAGAGTTTTCGCTGTTACAGTCTTGACTGCCTTGTATTTGCCTGTTGGTGTCTTTCTATACACAATGTATTTTTTTGCACCGGCAGACTTTTTCCAGGAAAGTTTCACTCCCTGTGCTGACTTACTGACCGTGACAACCGGAGCCTTGATGTAGAGAATATCTGTCTCCGTATATCCACTGAATACATTTCCATTATATGCCTTTACACAGTAGTAATACCTGTTTCCTGACTTGACTGTCTTGTCTACATAGCTTGTCGTTCCCGACTTGACTGTCTTGATACATACATATCTTCCCTTGGCGGTTCTCCTGTATATCTTGTAGCCTGACGCCCCGGCAGATCTGTTCCAGGTAAGTTTTACCGCTGAGGTCTGCTGTGCGGCCTTTACTGTTACCTTTGTGAGCTTCAGCTTTGCAATTGTGACCTGCTTTGCTGCGCCACATGTCTTGCACGTATATTTCCTGACTCCTGTAGCTGTATATGTAGCTTTCTTAGTAACCGTTCCATTATCCCATGCATGGGTCGTACATACAAGCTTGGCTATAGTCTCGATCTTTGTCTCGCCACAGTTTGTACAGGTGTACTTCCTGGTTCCCTCTGTCTTGTATGTTGGCTGTTTTGTCACTACTCCGGCATCCCAATTATGACTGATACAAATATCCAATGTGTACTCTTCATAGTTTTTATTATACTTTGTAGAATCACTCGTATCCTTTGTCTGTTTCAGATTTGGTGTATCTGCAATGAAATACACAACCTTGCCATATTGCTCTCCAAATGCATACAGATTACTTCCCGATGCACTGTTATACTTTGTCCGTATGTTTAAAATCTCTACCGGGCTGGCCGCTGCAGATATCAGATCAATCTTTTTCAAGCTGTCCGGCGTTGTAAAATACAGACTATTGCCATGAAGATATATTGATCCGTAAACACCTGGATAGTATCCGCCACTTGGAGCTGTCCATTTTGCTGTGCCCGAATATATAACTTTGTTTGTGCCTGTTGAATACTGATACTTATTTATCTGGTAGCCAGTATCTGATGCCCCACTTCCTATACTGTACCAATAACCATCCTTATATAAAATTGCTTTATTTACACCATTCCAGAACTTACCACTCTCATATGTTGTATCTATCGCAGATGTGTATGTATCTCCCCACTGGGCACTTACAACCATATCTGTTCTATCCTTGGTGTGATTAACTAATGTATTCTTGTTCATAGTGTCAAAGCTCACAAGGAAATAATCGTGATTTGACCTTCCCGGCATATCCCACACCGGGTCATCCCATGTTGCATCCACATGATACCATTTTCCGTTTACCTTCACTATGTTCCATGCGTGATTTATATTCTGGCTTGATGCTATGGCACATGACAATCCTGCCTTTTTCAGCAGATAAAACATCGTCTCTGCATACCCCTGGCACACACTGCTGTGATTTACCAGTGCTCCATACATATCGTACTCGTGAGCTCCGCCTAAAGATCCCTGCAGATATGCAGCATATGCATAGGCAACTGTGGATGTAAGATACTCGTGATATGCAAGAACTATCTCCTCATCAGTCATTCCGCTTATGTCCACCCTGCTGTTCAGTTCATTGATCGCAGCATCCAGTTTCTGCTGCTCTTCTCTTGCGTTTGAAGTGTATGTAATGACAATCTTTGTGACAAGATTTGTACTCGGACTATAATAATATGATGTGCCCGCAATGCCAATAATCTCCGGATGTGAATTTATGACAGTATTTATCCCTCCGTTGTACGCCTCATCACGGGTTATCCCTATGTCAGACACATCTACACTGCTCTCGTAATTCTTGAATGCCTCCACCAGACGGGCATCCAATGCATCTTTATCATATGTGGATGCCAGAGTCGCAACATCGCCGGATGGCTGCGATATTCCAAGTCCACCCTTTTGCAGTGTATCCGACAGGTCAACTGTCTCTTCCACCAATGCATCATCCTCAAAGCTGTCTTCATTTGCATGATAATCACTGGCAAATGCACTATATCGGACACCTCCCATTACCGCGATTGCCGTAAAAAATGTCACCACACCAGCGCATAATCTTCTGCGCATATCTTTTCTCATATAGCTCCTCCTTTTCCACACTCTTTATACTAGTCCGTTCATCCCCCAATTACTTAATATTATATATGATTTTTCCATCATCCAACAGCCCTTTAGGTCATTTCGTCTCATCTTGTAGGATATGTCAAGTTGCGCAATTTTGAGCAACAATATTCCGTTTTGTAAAATTGTTTTAACAGCTTTATTTAAGCCAATCTTCGAGTGCTTCAGGCAATATGGTATCAATCGTCACGCCTGGCAGCCTTTTGTATATTTTGCACAATTTAATTTTATTTTTCAAATCTCCATTGAATTATTTGTCTATCTATGTTACCTTTATTTCGTAAGCTGTGCAACCGCTTGCGCATATTGTTAAGCAAAGCTGGTATGCATGGCTGGTGTTCCGTTCCAAACACAGGAGGTTTCAGATAAATGAATAAAAACAAACTTTTCCCACAGATAAATGGAATCCTACATGGAGGAGATTACAACGCTGAGCAGTGGCTCGACCGCCCTGATATTCTGGCAAAGGATATCGAGATGATGAAGGAGGCAGGAATGACTTCCGCTACACTTGGTGTATTTTCATGGTCAGCATATGAGCCTGTTGAGGGCGAATACCATTTTGACTGGCTGAAGGATGTTATGGACAACCTGTATAATGCAGGCATTTACACCGTTCTTGCCACGCCATCGGGCGGCAAACCGGCATGGATGGCACAGAAGTATCCTGAGATCAGGCGTGTGGATTCATATGACGTCAGGGAACATCAGGGCGTCCGTGAGAACCACTGCATGAGCTCACCTGTATACAGAGAAAAAGTTGACAATATCATCCGTCAGCTCCACGCCCACGTCGGTAACCATCCTGGACTTATCATGTGGCATGTGTCAAATGAGCTTGGCGGGGAATGCTACTGCCGCCTCTGTGTGAAGAGATTTCAGAATTATCTTGCAGAGAAGTTCGACCACGACATAAATAAGCTGAACAAGGCATGGTGGACAACATTCTGGAGTCATTCTTACAATGATTTCTCCCAGATCGAGCCTCCTTATAAAAATGGAGATTTCAGCATTATGGGACTGAATCTCGAATGGAAGAGATTCACCACATGGAACATGAACGATTACATGAAGTCAGAGATAAAGCTCCTCAGAGAACTCACCCCTGACATACCGATAACTACCAACTTCATGCAGCTCTATGACGGTCTCGACTACAGACCGATGGCAAAGGAGCTGGATGTGATCTCATGGGATTCATACCCTAGATTCCACAACGACTACGAGAGTCTTGCTGATGTCATGGGACAGAATACATTTGACCACGCGGTTATGAGATCCATGAAGAAGGACAAACCTTTCATGCTCATGGAGAGCGCACCTGGGCTTGTAAACTGGCATCCATACAACAAACTGAAGAGACCTGGCATACACAGACTGTTCTCATACAACGCAATCGCCTGCGGTTCTGATACAGTCCAGTATTTCCAGTGGAGAAAGGGCAGAGGCTCATTTGAGCAGTATCATGGCGCCGTCGTTGACCATCTCGGAACAAATGACACCAGAATATTCAAGGAGGTTGCCGCCCTCGGCGCAGAGCTTGATGGGCTCTCCGAGATAACCGGCACACTCATCAGATCAAAGGTTGCACTGCTGTTCGACTGGGATAACATGTGGGCCATAGATGATGTCAAGGCTCTGGGGCAGGAATCAAAGAAATATCCTGAGACCTGCATGTCTGTATACAAAGAGTTGACAAAGCGTGGAATTGACGTGGATATCATTGCATCGGATGAATCACTTGACGATTATGACGTTGTCGTAGCGCCTATGCTCTACATGCTGAGGGATGGCGCAGCCGAGTCTCTTGCCGCATTTGTGAAGAGGGGCGGACAGCTTCTGTCCACTTACTTTACGGGCTATGTAGACAAGGATCAGCTCTGTATACTCGGTGGATTCCCTGGAAATGGACTTGCAGATGTATTTGGAATCATCAGTGAAGAGATAGACACCCTGTATCCATCTGACAGAAACAGCGTGAGCTTCACAGATGGCAGTTCATGCGAACTCCGTGACTATGCAGAGATACTGAGAGTCGGAACAGCGTATGTGCTTGGAAGCTACGATTCTGATTTCTACGCTGGAAATGCAGCAGTGACAGTGAACAGCTACGGCAAGGGCAAAGCCTACTACGTGGCTGCAAGAATAGATTACAGCAAACTTGGTGAGATCATGGAGCAGATGCTTGTGGACGCTGGTATAACCACAAAGGATCTCCCTGACGGAGTTCAATATCACTGCAGATACGCAGATGACGGAACTGCATATGGTTTCTATCTGAACAACACCGACGAGCCTCAGATTATATCTGAAGTTCACGGAACAGACATTCAAACAAAAAATGTATTTGATGGCAATATGGAATTAGCTCCTCTTGGAGTATCCATCATCAGAGAAAGCAATTAAACCCGGTAATAACTTTTTCCTTCCTTAAACCTTTTTGAAAAAGGCGGTGATACTTCTGTTGTGTATCACCGCCTTGTGTGTCTTATTTACAGCATGTTGTTTCAGCCTATATACATTTTAATCTTTTTCAACCTGCTCAAGTTTGTCCTCTATCGCCTTGATAACGATCTTTAACGCTTTTATTCTGGCATACTTCTTGTCATTTGACTCCAATATGTGCCATGGAGCAAAGCTTGTGTTGGTCTTTTCCAGCATCTCATCCACCGCAGTCTCGTAGTCATCCCATTTGTCACGGTTGCGCCAGTCCTCATCTGTGATCTTCCAGCGTTTCTCAGGTGTGTTCTGTCTGAGTGTGAATCTCTCAAGCTGCGTATCTTTGTCTATCTGAACCCAGAACTTTATGACGATTGCTCCCCAGTCATGCAGTTCCTTTTCGAACTCATTTATCTCGTTGTATGCACGCTGCCAGTCATTTTCCGAGCAAAATCCCTCAAGTCTCTCAACCATGACTCTGCCATACCATGTTCTGTCAAATATTGCCACATGGCCGGACTTTGGAAGTCTTGTCCAGAATCTCCACAGGAAATGTCTTGCCTTTTCATGAGGTTCAGGACTTGCAATAGGATTTACCACATAACCTCTGGCATCAAGTGCCTCCGCTATCCTCTTGATATTTCCGCCCTTTCCAGCCGCATCCCAGCCCTCGTATCCGATGATGACCGGAATCTTCTTCTGGTAAAGTTCGTTGTGCAGTCTGCCGAGCTTCTTCTGCAGCTTGTCGAGTTCCTCCTTGTACTCCTCATCCGTAAGCGCCTTGTCGAGAGACACTTCTGAAAGCTTTGGGATCTTCTTGAGTGCAAATGTATTTTGCAGTATCGGCGCGGCGTGTCCCTGATTGAGCAGAGCCGTCTCTATGCCCTGATTGATAATATCAAGGATCTGCAGCTCAGCCCACTTCCTCTCCTTTGCATCTACCATGTACCACGGAGCATTTGACAGATTGGTGTCATACATGAAGCTGTCAAACGCTTCAAGATTCTTATCATATTTCTTGTTCTGCTTCAGATCATGCTTTGACACTCTCCACTTTGTCGTGTCATCTTCCAAAAGTGCCTCAAGTCTCTTCTTCTGCTCATGCTCATCGATATGGAGGAAAAACTTCATAACGAGGTAGCCGTTATCCGCAAGGCTTCTCTCAAATCTCTTGGTGCTGTCCACCCTTTTCCTATATTCCTTATCCGACAACTCCCCGGACATCCTGCCTCCCACGATATCCCGCATCCAGCCACCGTCCAGGAATACAAATTCTCCCTGCTCAGGTATTCTTGTAAAATACTTGTACAGGAATGGTCGTCTCTTCTCATCATCCGTGGAATATTTCACCGACTCAACCTTGAAAAATCTTGGATCCATATTCTTGATGATCCTTCCAACAAGACTTCCCTTACCTGCGGCACCCCAGCCCTCAAGTATAACAAATACAGGGATCTTGCCTTCCTTGACCTTGATCTGATTGCGTGTCAGATTTTCTCTGGCGATCTTTAACCGCGTATCTATCTCCTCATCCGATGGACGCTCCGGTCTGTTCCAATCCTTTAACATGTAACCCACTCCTTTCACATTGTCTTTTCATTTGTTTTTATGAATAATATACCCCATTTTCTGAAAACAAATGCCGCTTCGCGTCGCGCTTTTTTCTTCTTGCTTTTGGCAGACTTGAACCCGCGCGCTGCCGCGCTCCATGTTCGGCTCCGCCGAACGGGTTCTCGTTGATATCGCAAGAAAAAAACAAATGCCGCTTCGCGTCGCTTGTTTTTTCTTCTTGCGATATCATTATACTACTTTTGCAGGGGTGGATACATCTGAAAAAACATTAAGATGTGTGGGAAGGAATATTGCGCAAGGGGAAATCATATGATATAATGTCGGCAGACAAAGATACTAATATTTTCAAGATGTACTAACCCATAGTACAACAAAAACCCCAGTAGTTGGCGCTACTGGGGTTTTCTCCGTCTTTTAACTAGGACGACGTACTTCCTTGCCTGTCTAGGGGTGGCAACATTTGTATTGTGACATAATATCTTTCGTTTTTCAATAGGTTTACATAACTATACAAATTGTATAATTCCATATACTTTTATACAAAGAAAACCCCAGCAGCACGCAGCCACCAGGGTTCTACTTATCGTTATTAATTTTGCTATTATGACAGCTCCAGATCAGGCTTGCCATACTCAGCAAGCTTCACATCATATGCCTTTCGCATAGCTGCCTCAAATGGTATCTCCTTCATTGGAGCATCCAGTCTCTCAAGCAGATAATGTACAAAATCAGGATTCTGAATGAGGAGTGGTCCATGGATATATGTCGCAATGACTCTGTTCTTGCAGATTCCCTCATTCATGGTATCAGGATTGCTTCCCTGTCCGATCTCCACCTTACAGAATGTCATATCATCTGGTATTCCGTAGGTGTGAGCAAACCGGCTGGTGTAACCGATGAGTGTCATGTCGTTGAACCTCGCTTTGATAAGCGTGTTGAAACGATTCGGAGCCTGACGGACTGAGTACATTCCAGAAACAACTCCAAGTCCTGTAACTCTGGTTCCATCCTCTCGCTTGATATAATCTCCGAGGAGCTCCATGGAATTTCCAACCAGAAGGAAAAGCGCCTTGCCATCCTTCATACACGCTGCTATCTCATCCTTATACTGCATCAGTCTGTCAAGCACGAGCTCCTGGCTCTTCTCGCTCATGGAACACATATATACCATGTCGATGTTCTCTCTCAGAAAGAGAGGCTTCTCGTTAAGTCCTGTTGTCACAAATTCTGCATCCGGCAGACATTTCTGCAGATACATTGTATTTCCCTTGTCACCGTAGAGTGTACATATTTCCGGATATAAAATCTCAATCTTCATTATTTGTCACCCTCCAGTCTCTTGATTATCTTCTTCTTCATCTCGCATGACATTCCGTAGTTCTCACAGTCATACAGGATGTATATTCTGTCAACGCCATCTATAGTCACATCATCTGCCGCAGCAACCTCGCTGAGATTTGTGAGTATCTTCTCCTCCGGGATACCTGCCAGCAGGCATCTCACCTTGTGGTCGTAGCATCTTGGTCCAGTACAGATGACCTGTACAACATCATCACGGTTGAACTGCTCGTACTCCAGATCATATATCCAGCCTGAGAACTCTATACTCTTCTGTCTGTCCTCGAGATCATCCATCGCAAGGAGGATAGCCTTCTTGCCCTCCTCATTTGCCACATACTCAAATGTTCTGGATGAGGAAACCGCACTCTGTCCCTTTGAGAGCGCCTGGATTACTGTAACACCATTCACTGTAGTCTCGTTGTGGCGGGAATCCGGTATATGGATCTGACCCATGAGTTCCTTGATTCTCTCAGCCGAGAGACCGATCTCACGCAGTGCCGAGATAACTGTAACTTCATTATATATATTGAAGAGAGCTGTATGGATCAGCGGATAAACTGTATTCTTGTCTCCCTCCTGTATAGTAATTGTCATCTTCTCTCTGTCTATGTCGGTTGCCAGATACTTCTTGTCCGGAGAGTGAAGTCCGCACTTTGGACATACCACATCACCGATGTGATGGTATCTGAGGTAATTGTACTTCAGCTTCTCGCCGCAGTTAGGGCAGATCTGGTAATCCGCGATAAGGTTGTATGGCTCGGTCTTGTCATCAGGCTGCTTGCCGATTCCGTAGAACACTCTGTAGCTGTCCTTTTTCAGCATGCTTGAGCAGAGCTCGTCCGCATTCAGGATAACCTTTGCCGAATCAGGGCAGTAGGTATCTATGACACTAAAAATATAATCAGGGTGAGCATTTCTCTTGAGTGAATCTCTGAAAAGTCCTGTTACAACGAGGTAGTCAGGCTTCACATATGGGAGTATCAGTCTTGATGCACGCTCGTCCACCTCAAATACAGTGGCGTCCACTCTGACTTTTCCTGTAAATGTAAGGCTGTTGATGACATTTGTCGTACAGCCTGGAACAATATTGGAACCTGTTCTGTTGCTGACAACTCTTCTTCCATCCTTCTCCAGAACATCAGTTATCAGGTTACTGCAGGTGGTCTTTCCATTTGTTCCTGTGACACATATCGTAAGCGGTGCCTTTGGCGCCTGTGCCAGGAAATCCGGACATATCTTCAGGGCGATAACTCCAGGTGTATGCGTACCATTCCTACCCAGGAGCTGGATGAGTCCCTTGCTCAGTTTGGCGGCTGCGAGAGCCACATGAAATCTAAAAGATGACATAGCTATTCATTCTCCTTATATATACAAATAAAACTCATGTAATTCTACAACCTTTGACAGATGTTGTCAATTATACCAGAACATAACAAGACTATGATTTCGCCTCTTTCCAATGTTTCCTGTAATTGGTTCTACGATATGAATTCGGTGACGCTCCATATTTTGCCTTGAAGCATTTTGCAAAATAGCTTCCGCTGGCAAATGCCAGATACTGCGATATCTCCGTACAGGAAAAATCTGAATACAGAAGCATATTTCTGGCAGTCTGAAGCTTCTTCTCCATGATGTAATCTGAGATTGTCTGACCGACCTCCTTATGAAATAGTTTGCTCAGATAAGAGCGTTCCACTCCCACAAATTCTGCCACTTCCCGCACATCTATCCGTTCATGCAAATGGTCATATACGTAATCCATAGCCTTGACACAGTGTGGCGATATGACTGTTTTCTTCTTCACCTGGCGCATCCTTTTGGCATAATCCATGATTATCTGATTATGTATCTCTATGACCTGCTGCGTGGTCTGTGCTTTGTCCAGCTTATTAATATAGAAATCACTGAGATTGTAGCTTTCCATCTCCTCCATGCCCTCTTCTATGCAAAATCTGGATATCATCGCCACAAGCACGATCTCGTGATATCTTCTGTTTCGGACTTTATCCTCCGACAATATTCCCCTGGCTGCCAGAACCTCGGCATCCTCCTCTCCTGCGAGGAGCATACCCGACAGTGCCTTCACATTGCCACTGCTGACAAGCTGATAGAAGTCAAGTTCACTGTCGTATGTCGGGTGCGCCAGTCCGTATTCTCTCTGTACAAACTGCTGTTTTACGATCTCGTTCGATATATTCATGGTCCATCCGCCTTTCTATTATACTACTATAGCACAATTATTATATTAATGACACATTTGTTATATTTGCATAAAGCTGCAAATGCTACTATAAAGTCACAGAAAACGAAACGGATAAGCACTCCCGAACGGCAAATGAGTGCAATATATATTTTATTATTTCACAGGAGGTTAAAGATTATGAGAACTTTAGACGGATTCAAAAAAGGCGTAAATTTAGGTGGATGGCTTTCACAGGGACCACTTGACAAGGATCATCTTGACACATTTATCACAGAAAAAGACATTGCAAGAATAGCATCATGGGGACTTGACCACGTTCGTCTTCCTATCGATTACGATAATTTTGAAAACGAGGACGGAAGTGACAAGGAAGGCGGCTACGCTTACATCGATTCATGCATTGAGTGGTGCCGGAAGTACAAACTCAACATGGTCCTTGATCTGCACAAGACATATGGATATATATTTGACGACGAGGCTCATCTTCTTGAATTCTTCCATGAGAAACCTCTTCAGGAAAGATTCTATGGAATATGGAGAAAGCTCATAGACAGATATGCAAAGGATGCAGACATAATGATGTTCGAGCCGCTGAACGAGGTCGTCAGCCCTGCCGTTGTAAATGAGTGGAACGAGATATCCGGCAAATGTATCGAGATAATACGCGAAAAGGCGCCAAATGCCAAAATACTTCTCGGTGGTGTCGGCTACAATGCAGTCACATCAATCAAGCTCCTCCCGGATTATGACGATGAAAATATCGTTTACAATTTCCACTGCTACGAGCCGATGCTTTTCACCCACCAGTCAGCGTACTGGGTAACCGGCATGCCACAGGATTTCCACATCGAGTATCCCGGTGATTTTGACGAGTATATGGCAAAGTCAAGGGAGATCGTCGGATGTATGCACGGCGCTATAACCGATGACGGTCTTGAGCTTCACACACTTGGTCCTATTTTCTTTGAGACTATGTTTCTGGATGCCATCAAGGTTGCTGAGAAGAGAAATGCACCAATCTACTGCGGTGAATACGGTGTCATAGATCAGGCTCCGCTCGATGGAACCCTGAACTGGTACAAGGATATCAATTCTGTATTTGAAAAGTACGGAATCGGGCGCGCCGCCTGGAACTACAAGGAAAAGGACTATGGTCTTGAAGGCGAACACTACGCTCCTATCATCGATGAGCTTGTGAAGTACATGTAAAATGAAATAGTCCCATTACTTGCAATGTCTGTTATCACAGTGTACTACTCCAATCACGCTCATCTACCTTTGTTTCAACTTGTTTCTATATGCACGCGTCTCCGACCTCAATAAGGACGTTGAGGATCTACGACGCGGCAAAGAAACGTTGAAACTCAGTCGATTTCGCTACCGATTGTGTGTAGTACACTGTGATGATCAAGACATTTTGCAAGTAATGGGACTATTTTTCATTTTTCACTATCTCTGTATTGCTCTTGCTTTTGTCAGAAGACAGACGGTCTCTACCCCGCGGGTGAGCGGGAACATGTCCACAGGGGTCATCTTGATGACCTGGTAGCCGTGCTTTGTCATATATTTCAGATCCCGGGCAAGACTCTCTGGGCCGCAGGATATATACACAACTCTCTTAGGCCCCAAGGTGATGACCGATGACATGAACTCCTCCGTACTTCCCGATCTTGGAGGGTCCATGAATACCACGTCTATGCTGTCACCCTCCTCAGCGACATCGACCATAAATCTGCCGGCGTCGTTGCTGTAAATATCAACATTCTGTATCTTGTTCATCTTCACATTCACCCGGGCATCGTGCACAGCGGCTTCATTCAGCTCCACGCCGATGACCTTCTTTGCCTGATCGCTCGCAGCTATGCCTATGGTCCCTATACCGCAATAGGCATCTATCACAGTCTCCTTCTTCTTGAGATCCGCGTACTTGATAGCTTTGCCATATAGAACCTCCGTCTGCTCCGGATTCACCTGGTAGAAGCTGCCCGGAGATATACGGAAACGCTTTTCGCACAGGATATCCTCTATATAACCTTTGCCGTAAATGGCCTGATTTCTGTCGCCTATGACCATGCTGGTGTCCTTCATGTTGATATTCTGGACAACCGTTGTGATCTCCGGATGAGCTGTCACAAGTGCCTTTGCAAGGTTCTTCTTGGACGGAAATACCGGCGATGCGGTGACTATGATCACCATGATCTGTCCGGTCTTTCTTCCGACTCTTATCTGCAAATGCCTTATGAGCCCGGTTCCTGTATCCTCGTTGTATATCTGCAGCTTGAACGACTTTATCAGTCCGGCAAATGACCTGATGATGGCCGCCGCCTTCTCATCCTCCACATAACAGTTCTCAACCGGAAGGATATTGTGTGTTCCTTCCTCATACACTCCCGATATTATCTCTCCGCTCTTCATTCTCCTGAATGCCGCAGTGACCTTATTCCTGTAGTGATACGGATTCTCCATGCCTATTATCTTGTCCACAGGACCAAATACGCTGAGCAGGTCATCTATATACTTCTGTTTCTCGGCAAGCTGCTGCTCATATGGCATATCCACATACTGACAGCCACCGCACAGATGGGATATAGGGCATTTGCTGTTCGGGTTGGGCTTATATTGTGGGGAGTGTTTCGTGTTCTTCTCTCCACCTGTTACATTGTACTTTTTTCTAGGGGGGTGAGATTTCTTTGCATTCGAGTTTGCAGGATTTTTATACGCAGTCTTTTTTGTTCCAGCGTTACCTGCCCTGTTGTCCGTCACTCCACCTTTTACAGATCCGCTATATGACTGTCTTTTTCTCTCGTTTACATTGCCACTTATTTTATTATTCTCTTCTCTGCGAGGCTTGCCCCCGTTTCTTCGCTCTGCCATCATTTTACCTCTTTATGAATTGTTCAATCAATCTGCGTCTATACGACACTCTATCACTCCTACTCTCCAGTGAGCGTCACCTTGATCATATCGTGGTGAACCGCCTCAATGAACTTTCCAAATATATCTTCTGTCTTGATTTTCAGACTTGACGTGTTCACACACGGATGGCATCCAAGATACTCGCCCTTCATAACATCCTCGTCAACCAAGAGCTGCACATGATTCTCATGGTCATTCATGAGTCCCATGACGCTGACCGCCCCCGGTCTGATATCCAGATACTTCTCCATATCCTCCGGCGATGCAAATGAAAGTCTAGCGCTGCCTATCTGCGATGTGATCTCCTTTGTCTTGAATGGCTTGTCGCCCGGCATCATGAGCAGATAGAACTGTGTCTTCTGCCTGTTGCACAGAAACAGATTCTTACAAATGGTTGCCCCAAGCACCGCATCTATCTCGCTGCAAACTTCCATTGTGTCTGCTGGTGCATGATCTGTGCGCCAATACTCTATGCCGTGATCATCAAGGAAATCATAAACTCTGATCTCCCTCTCAAGTCGTCCTTCATCTGTCTCCGGTCTGCCTTTGTATAATTCCATTTGTTTGTGTGTCCTCCATTGGTGGTTTATATATTTTCTCTCATGCATTTACGCGTAAATCATATCACGTTTCTTGTGGTGTTGCCATATAAAACAAGCAATATAAAATCTTGTCTTCGAGAGTGTGAACACATACCGGCAATACCTTGTCAGAATAAAAAGGAACAATCTGACAATATCAAATGCACCTACGTTCAGCTGATGCACTCAATAATATCCCATTGTTCCCATTTTGATAATATTATCTACAACCTATCGCCTTGCCTGAGATAATCAAGAAAGCCCTCGCATCCCTGACACACATCCCTGTATGTCTCATCAAATCGTCCTGTATACCACGGATCAGCTATAGATTGTCCATGTCTTCCCGCATAATCGAGCAGCAAATGTATCTTGTCCTGGTCGTCCGGACCGGTTATGCGCATTGTGTTCCTCACATTTGCTGTATCTGCGCAGAGCAGGTAATCATAATATTCATAATCCCGCCTTGTAACCTGCCTGGCCCTCTTGCCACTAAAGTCTGTATAAGCCGTCTTACCTATGCCATGCTCCCTCAGCACTTCCTGCGCCGGCGGATATATCGGATTGCCTTTTCCGCCCCAGATCTCCTCAGTGCTGGTAGCAGCAGAGGCTATATCAAATTTATCTGCTATGCCGAGTTTTTCCACATTGTCCCTGAGGACAAACTCAGAGATGGGAGAACGGCAGATGTTGCCGTGACAGATAAATAGCACTTTTATCATTGTTGCATAACCTCGCATTTCTTAGTTTTTCTTGGTTTTTCGGGCTTTGTAAGCCTTTGTAAATTTTTGCTTTCTGGCATAACTTGGTTTATTTTCGCATAATATCGTCCGCAAAAGGTGTAAAATAAGGTGTATGTTTTTCTATTTTACACCTTGCTATTTTTAATTAAAAATCGTAATTACACAACCTGAATCTGGGCAACTTCTTCCCTGGCATCCTCAAGATTTACATGCGTATATGTATTCAGCGTTACGCTGATCTCTGAGTGTCCCATCAAATATTGCAATGCTTTTGGCGAGTTTCGGTTTTATATTATTTTCCGAAAGCATTCCTCTACATCCGCAATCATAGGTATCTTTCTCGTTCCGCTGGTTGTTTTAGTCTCTTGAATATAATATCCGATTTTTGATTTTTCTGCAATTGATGATCGATATTGATCGTATGCTCCTTGAAATCAATATCAGAAATCGTCAAACCACAAAATTCTGAGATGCGAAGGCCTGTTTTAAATAATATGTAATTGCCCCTCTTGTCACACTGTCATTCACAACCACTTCTCGTTTGCTTGTGCCTCCAACATACATTGGCGTACACATTTCTAAAATGCGGTCATACGCTAAAAATAATTCCTAACGCATATTCTGAATTTCGTTCCACTCCAAGATCATCAATAATCAAAAGCTGATATGAAGCCAATGCATTGATATATTCTGTTTTGTCTGCCAGTGGAAATATATCATCGATAATGGTATTGAAATTTGTCATCTTTACAGTTACTTCTCGTTTAAGAATATCATTGGCAATACATCCGGCAATATAACTTTTCCCAGTACCAACTGGTCCCCAGAACAAACAGCCTATATGATTTCTTTTCATTTCATCCCAGTTATCAACATAATTTTTTGCTCTATGCATTACCGTATCTGACATATCTGCATTCTCAACTGTCCACTATCTAGGGTATAGTTTATTTTCTACCATACTATTTTTTATTCTTTGGCTTTATTCCCCAGAATACCACATTCATAAGTATTACGATCAACAGCACAGCAGCCATAGATACCCAGAATCCCATATTGAGTCCGAGCCATTCACAAGTTCCAAAAAGTGTCATCCATAATTCTTTCCAATTCATTCTTTCTACCTCCTAGAGCAGTTCGCCATAATAGCGGACATATGCTTTTTTCAAGCTTGTTGCCAGCATCATGTACAGCAGAATACATGGGATCAGATATGCAAAGTATGATGCCGGTAATGCTACCAGACCAAGTGCAGTTCCAAATGGTGTGAACGGAATCACAGTCAGAACTGCAATACCTGTCATGGTAAGCAATGTTACCGGTGCTGATGCACGGCTCTGGATAAACGGAAGCTTTGGTGTGCGAATCATGTGAATGACTAATGTCTGGCTCCACATAGATTCTACAAACCATCCAGCCTGGAACATTCCGATATAACGTGCCTGCATAGTAGCAAGTTCTGCACCGCTGTAATGGGCTGCCAAATCATTGAACAGGATGCCATTTGACACAAATAACGGGCAGAATACGAAGTACATGAATATATAAGTTGTAAAATCAAAAATCGAGCTTGTAGGTCCAATCCAGATCATAAAGCTTCCCACACTGGAAGCATCCCATTTCCGCGGTATTGCAATAAACTCTTCGTCTACGTTATCCCATGGAATTGCTGTACAGGACAGGTCATAGATCAGATTCAGGAAAATCAGATGTACACTCATCATCGGAAGGAATGGTAACAGTGCCGAAGCAGCTAATACGGAGAACATATTTCCAAAGTTAGAGGAAGCCGTCATCTTGATATATTTGATCATGTTGGCATAAGTTTTACGACCTTCTATAATTCCTTCTTCCAGAACCATCAGATCTTTTTCCAGCAAAATGATATCTGCGGATTCTTTCGCCACATCGACTGCAGTATCTACAGAGATTCCAATATCGGCAGCTTTCATTGCAGCAGCATCATTGATTCCATCTCCCATAAATCCAACAGTATGACCGTTTTCTCGGAGAATGGAAACCACGCGTGCTTTCTGATCCGGTGTAAGCTTTGCAAATACCTCTGTTGTCTCGACTGCTTTTGTAAGCTGGTCATCTGTCATATGATCCAGATCAGAACCCAGAAGCATGTTGCGTACTTCAAGGCCTACCTGCTTGCAGATTGTACGTGTTACCTTATCATTATCACCTGTCAAAATCTTTGTCGTTACGCCGTTTGCTTTCAATGCCCGGATCGCATCTGCAGTAGACTCCTTCGGTGGATCAAGAAATGCCAGATATCCGATCAGTACCATCTCACACTCATCTTTTATACCAAATGCACCCACTGGAGAAGGATTGCTTTTTTGTGCAATGGCAAGCACACGGAATCCTTTGTCATTCAGTTCGTCTACTGTTTTCAGAATACGCCCACGAACCTCTTCTGTAAGTGGCTGCACAGTACCATCGCACTCCGCAAAAGAACAGATGGAGAGCATTTCTTCTACAGCTCCTTTTGTTACCATCTGCGTCTTTCCTTTTTTATCCTGTACTACCGTAGTCAGACGACGACGTGTAAAATCAAATGGGATCTCATCTACCTTCACATAGTTTTCTGACAGATCGAGGAGCTTTGGATCTGCAGCCTCTTCTTCCTCTGTTTTGTGAATGATCGCCACATCCATCAGATTTTTGTAACCTGTCTGGAAATAGCTGTTTAAGTATGCATGGCGCAATACTCTTGTATCATCTTCTCCATTCACATTCAGGTGATATTCCAGTACAACCTTATCCTGTGTCAATGTTCCTGTTTTATCTGTACAAAGAATATCAATGGCACCGAAATTCTGGATGGAATTCAGATTCTTAACAATCGTCTGCTTTTTGCTCATGGAAACGGCACCTTTTGCAAGACAGGTTGTTACGATCATCGGCAGCATCTCCGGAGTCAATCCGACAGCCACGGAAATACCAAACAGAAAGGCATCCAGCCAGTCTCCCTTTGTGATACCATTGATAAAAAATACCAGCGGAACCATGACCAGCATAAACCGGATCAGAACCCATGAAACTGCATTCACACCTTTGGTAAAGCTTGTCTCCACTGCTTCACCTGCAATCGCAGATGCCATAGAACCAAATAAAGTGCGGTCTCCCGTGCAAATAACCACTGCCGTTGCACTTCCGGAAATTACATTGCTTCCCATAAAAGCAATATTGCTGTAATCGGTGATGCTTTCTTTCTGTGCACATACCTTCGGTGTCTTTTCCACCGGTTCACTTTCTCCTGTTAAGCTTGCCTGACTGATAAATAAGTCTTTTGCATCCAGAATGCGGACATCTGCCGGAATCATATCTCCTGCTGAAAGATGTACAATATCTCCCACAACCAGATCATCCATAGAAATCTCAATTTTTTCCTGTTCTCTTCTTGTAACAGTACAAGTAGTTGTAATCATGGATAACAGTTTTTCTGCTGCATTTCCACTTCTGGATTCCTGTACAAAACGAAGTGTACCGGAGATCATAACCATGGTCAGAATAATCACCACTGTTAATGAATCAAAATCTTCCGGTGAACTTCCTAACAGAGAAAAATATGGAAAAACCATATCTGTCATAGTAGAAACAACTGCCAGACAGAAAAGGATCGCTGTAAATGGATTGATAAATGCTCCAGCCAGACGTTTCGCAAGGGATTGTTTCTTCTCATGCGTTACTTTATTCGTTCCATATTTTGTCCGACTTACCACTATATTTTCAGCATCCAGTCCACGAAGTGTTGTGTGCAGACTCTTCAAAACCTCCTTAATCGGATTGGTGGCCGCATGTTCGATGCGGTGGTTCTGCTCGTCACGGATCACAGCCTGCTGTGCTGCCTGCCGAACAGCCATACGATTTTCTTTCTTATTCATTGGTCTTACCTCCTTGTTTTACGATTTTTTATAATATCGATCACTTTTCTCGATATACCAAAGATCAAATCCCGCCACAATAAACCATGCGATCATAGCAGTCACAAACCAGTGATTTTCAAAGCCTGGCCATAGACCTTTTAGCAGAAAAATCAATCCGTTTAATGCAATGACCTCACCGATGTTACGGCAAAGCGGCACAATTTTAATCTTTTCTTTCTCTTCCTGCGGCATGTTTTTCCAGGAAGATAAATGAATATGGCCTTTTCCACATGCAAACATAAAACCGGCAATCGTGAAAATGATACCAAAAAAGATACAGGTTACATTCATGGTTTTCTTCTCCTTTCATTGATTCCTCTCGTTATGAGCTTATTTATTTTCTGAAGCCTGATAAGCAATTTCACCATCGTAACTGCTAAAAAAATCCAAACAACAACGGATATTTGATACCAGACCTGTATCACCAAAATTCGGTGAGCCGGAAATATAAGGCTCACATAACTGCATGCTGCAGTAAACAAAATATAAAGAATGAAAAAAATTATCCATCTTTCACTTTTGATTTTTTTCAACTACAACACCTCCCAACCTGCACTGATTACTTCCGGAAGTTCCAGTGCCCGACCGACAATACCTTCCAGAACATTGCTTTTCGGTTTTCCCGCAGAACAATACTTCGCTATGATCTCGACTTTATCCCCCACAACATCTCCACTTTCCAGATGATTCAGATACAAGGTCTTACTGGAATTGCTGTTGATCAGTAAAAGTCTTATTTCCTGTTCTGCATCTTCCTGACAAAGTACTGTGATGCAGTATTCTTTTTCAGATTCATCTCCGGCAGCAATCGGATTAAGTTTTCTTGCAAGCGGACGCAGAATCAGATTCGAACCAATCAAAATGCCTGCTGCAGAAACTGCCATTGTAAACATTCCTGTGCTGGCAAGAATACCAATTGCCGCTGTACACCAAAGTGTTGCTGCCGTATTCATTCCTCTTACCGTACCGCTGTCTTTAAAGATCACACCACTGCATAGGAATCCAACACCTGAGATAATGCTGCTTCCTACACGAAACACCTGATCGGAACCATAAAGCATTGGAAATAAGGTAAAAAAACTGGTTCCCATACAGATCAGAACATTAATCCGTATTCCTGCTGGATGCCCTGTTAACTGCCTTTCCAGTCCGATGAAAAATCCAAGCAACACGGATAAGGAAATTCTTAATACAAAATCTGTGTATACCATACATACCGCCTCCCTTCGACTCCTAAAGAATACAAAAAAAGCAAGGAGAATCACATGACCAAAGTCTTGCGATTTCCTTGCGATTTAGCAAGAACTACAAAAAATAAGACGGACTGCTTTCAGCCCGCCTGTTTTACACCTTATCATTAAATTTATATCCGATTCCCCAAATCGTAAGTATAAACTTGGGTTCATCCGGATTCGGTTCAATCTTCTTTCGCAATTTTCGAATAAATGCCATGA
>OIXQ01000196.1_pt1 | contig 30848 bp, 29 predicted proteins | sample 1587791 | NCBI WGS metagenome assembly OIXQ01 (sample SAMN03283273) | human gut metagenome | biome: human-associated habitat; material: feces | host: Homo sapiens | place: Peru | collected 2012
AGCCCTTCTCTGATATACAGGCTATGATGGAGACTGATACCCACGCAAAAGACCACAATGATGGCAGCATAAATACCACTGCACACAAGGTTCATCTTCCTGAGGTTGGCACGTGTGGTCCAAATGTTATATACAGCCATAGCCATGAGCGAGAAGCAGGGGGTGTAGATGAGGATGTTGATGACAGCCCCAATACTGTCGTCGGTAGCACGGAAACCGAAAGTCATCTGCATCAAATATTGTATCGCCAGTACTATCATGGCGGCAACTATCATCCATCGTGAACGCTCATAACGCTTGTTCTCCCATCTCACATGCAGATGAGAGAATGCCACGAAGAAGGCATTGACGAGCATGAATATGAAACATGCAAACTGAAAAAGAAATAATGAATCCATAGGCTTCTTATCTTATGTTTACTTTCTTGTATTTCTGATTAGCAAGTGTTGGTGCACCATTTAGAAATAGTTGCTTGGTCTTTACCTAACATTTCTGCCAACCACTTGTTTGAGTGCTTGGTTACTGCCAACATTATCTTCAATCTGTTTACATCTTTCTTTGCCATACATTATTATAAAATAAGTAAATACGCTTGCAAAAGTACGATAATAATTTCAGAAAAAAGAACAATAGCCTCAAAATGTTTACGAAACATACACAGATTTGTTTCTTTCGTCATTTTATCATCCTAATTAGTATTGATTATCAGCACATTACGAGCAATCAGTAAGATTTCAAGAAATCTATATCGCTTGTTTCCTTAGTACAAATGACTTGTTTACGACTCGTATCTCTGATAGATAGAAATCTGTATTTCTGAGTTACAAGTAGTGTCTTACTTGGACATCATTGTCGTTTCTCGGGGGCACAAAAGTGCTCTTACCCAGGCGCAAATGTGCCCTTACCTCAGCACGATAGTGCCCTTCCTTAGGCACTTTATAATCTTGGTGAGACAAGAACATCTGCTTGGCATTCTGTTCTCTATTTCCTTTTAATATAAAATGTTTGTAGTGGTTTTATATAAAATATAGGTGGTAGATTTTTGGAAAAATCTTTATAGCGTAGAAAATTTAAAATCGGAATGCGATTTTACCCTTCATCCCTTCATCTGTTCGCCTGGAATGCCGATAAACAAAGGGGATTTGAGGATGAACGGTGAAATCCAGCCCTTCATCACCCTTCATTGCCCTTCATCTTTTTTGCCGTTTTTAGCCCCTTTTTAGCTTGGATTCACGGGTTCTTCATTTCATTTAAAATATGCAAAAAGTAAAATATACAGACGTTTAAATTCCTGATTTAGCCTCTTCTTATGAGTCCATCCGGTCGTCTATTAAGACCAAAGCTTGCCATCATAGACGACCACTCTTGGTCTTAATAGACGACTAACTTTAGCCTTCATAGTAGTTTTTTTTAGGCTAAATGCGTTTTTTAGATTGAGATGAAGGGCGATGAAGGGTAATGAAGGGTGATTTTAAGTTATTATGCTTGTAATCACTTGTGTATCAAGAACTTGCATTTAAGGTATGAAGGGTGAAGGGTTTCCCCCGTTTTGCGTTTCAAATTTTCAATTATTTGATCCTCAAATCTTTTACTGAAAGAAGATTACCAGAAGAGGGTGTGTCATGGACGATGACACACCCTCTTCATGTTTATTATACAAGCCTATTTATCTTATGAAAGGCGTACAACTATTCAAGTATTACAAGAGAGAATTGAACTTCTCCTGAAGGGTAGCCTTAGAAGCTGCACCTACAAACTTGTCAACCAACTCACCACCTTTGAAGAACAAGATAGTAGGGATATTGCGAACACCGAATTCCATAGCAATGTCATCATTCTCCTCAACATCACACTTACCTACTACCAACTTGCCATCATACTCGTTGGCGAGTTCAGAAACGATAGGAGCAATCTGGCGGCAAGGACCGCACCATGTTGCCCACAAATCTACTACCAATGGGAGCTCACCATTCTTGTAGCTCTCAAAATTGTCATTTGTAATTGTTACTTCCATTTTATTCTATATTAATATTATTATAAATATGTCTTACTACAAACCGTATGCCAATTTTATTTAATTGATATGGTATGACATTTTAGGATGCGCATCAATATATTGTATCAGTTCCTTGCCCACATTGACAGTCTTATCTTGCGCACGGAACATGATGAAGGTATTGCTCTCCACATCATGAATCTGAAAATACAATTGAGTTTTCCCTGCCAGATCATCTTTCAACATCGTATTGAAATCATTGATAACTGTATCATCAACGATATCACTATCCAGCGTAATCGTCAATTTCTCGATACGGTTTTCTTTAATCGTCTGCATGTAATCAATACTGTTGATCTTGAATTCCAGATAAGTACTATTGGCATATCTTGGAGCGCACTTTGCAGTAACATAGACAGTACTACCCTCTACGAGCATACCACGCCATTGTCCCCAATCTTCACCAAAGAGAGCCAATTCTCCGGAACCTTCAAAATCTTCCAGTGTTACAAATCCACAAGGCTTGCCTGTTTTGGTAAACGTTGATCTCAGCGCAGTAACGATACCGCCAAAGACAATTTCAGCCTTTTTGGACAAGGCCTCCTTGTCGCCCAATTCAGTACAATGCGTATTGCACATCGAATGGAGAACGATACTATAATCATCCAGCGGATGAGCAGACAGATAAATACCTACCAGTTCACGTTCCTTATTCAATTTTTCGATTGAACTCCATGGCTCTCCCTTAGGAATAGGAGGAGTTGCAATTTCTACCGCTTCCACTCCACCGAAGAGAGAAGTCACAGCTTCCTGCTGTTCACGCTGGTAGAGCTGTCCATACTTCACCAAAGTATCCAGGAAGACATTTCCCTTGGAATCCTTGGCAAAGAAATCCTCTCTTGGGATTCCGAAACTGTCGAAACCACCACTCAGCGCCAAACTTTCAAAAGCCTTACGATTCACATTAGAGAAATCTACTCTTTGGGCAAAATCAAAGATATCTTTATAGGCACCATTCTTCTCACGCTCTGCCACAATGGCATCAGCAGCTGGAGCACCCATACCCTTGATGGCAGAAAGACCGAAACGGATCTCGCCATGCTCGTTCACACCAAATGCACGGTAACTCTCATTGACATCCGGACCCAACGTCTTGATATTCATAGACTGGCATTCCTCCATCAACTTCGTAATCTCTGTAATCTGAGAAAAACGGCGAGTCATAAGCGCAGCCATATATTCGGCAGGATAATGCGCCTTCATATATGCCGTCTGGTAAGCCACCCAGGAATAACAGGTTGCATGCGATTTGTTGAAAGCATAGGAAGCAAACTTTTCCCAGTCGCCCCAAATTTTCTCAAGAACGGCAGGATCATGACCATTTTCCTGACCTTGCTTGATGAACTTAGGCTTCATCGCATCTACAATATCCTTCTTCTTCTTACCCATCGCCTTACGCAAGGCATCAGACTCACCACGAGTAAAGTTGGCAAGCTGACGGGAAAGAAGCATCACCTGCTCCTGATAGACCGTGATACCATACGTATCCTTCAGATACTTTTCCATACATGGAATATCATACCTGATTTCTTCCTGTCCGTTCTTTCGCGCAATAAATGATGGGATATAATCCATAGGTCCCGGACGATAGAGCGCATTCATCGCAATCAAGTCTTCAAAGACCGTAGGCTTCAACTCGCGCAGATACTTCTGCATACCAGGCGACTCAAACTGGAAAGTACCAATGGTCTGACCACGCTGATAGAGTTCATAAGTCAGCGTATCATCAATCGGTATTGTATCCAAATCAACATCTTCACCTAATGTCTGCTTTACTACCTTGCAGGCCTCCTTCAACTCAGAAAGTGTCTTCAGACCCAAGAAGTCCATCTTGATCAAACCGGTAGATTCAATCACGTGTCCATCATATTGGGTAACGGCAGTCTTCAGTCCAGGGAAATCCGGGTCATCAGCAGTTGAAACCGGCACCCAATTACTAATCGGGTCTCGACAGATAATGAATCCGCAAGCATGAATACCGGTACCTCGTATCGTACCTTCAAGCATTTTGGCATACTTGATGGTATTACTTTCTCGAGGATCAGTAGAAAACTCCGCATCCCTCAATGCTGGCGTATATTTGATGGCATTGGTCAAGTTCATCTTAGCTCCATCAGGCAATCGGTCTGGGATAGCCTTACAGAGTGCATTTGCCTTATCCAGAGGAAGTTTCTCTACACGGGCAACATCCTTGATGGAGTTCTTGGTTGCCATACTACCATAGGTGATAATATGCGCACAGTTTTCATGCCCATACTTATCCATCACCCATCGGAGGACCTTTCCACGACCATCATCATCAAAGTCGGTATCAATATCAGGAAGATTGACACGGTCTGGATTCAAGAAACGCTCAAACAGCAAGTCATATTTCAATGGGTCTATCTTGGTAATACCCAAGCAGTAAGCTACCACAGAACCTGCGGCAGAACCACGACCCGGACCTACAACAACCCCCAATTCTTCACGTGCAGCACGAATAAAGTCGGACACAATCAAGAAGTAACCAGGGAAACCCATCGTCTTCATGACATGCAACTCAAAGTTGACATGCTCATCGACATTTTCCGGTAAAGGATCACCATATAATTTCTTGGCACCCTCGTAAGCAAGGTGCTTCAGGTATTCCGCCTCAAACTTAATACGGTATATTTTGTCATAACCGCCCAAGCGGTCTATCACTTTCTGTCCTTCTTCAGGCGGCAACTGGTTCTCCCCATTCTCATCAGAAGTAAATTCCTTGTAAAGGTCTTCTTCTGACACCTTCTCACGCAACTGTTCCTCGGTACCGAAAGTCTCCGGAATCGGGAAGAACGGCATGATAGGTCCATGGTCGATACTATAGATTTCCACCTTATTATATATATCGAGCGTATTGGACAAGGCTTCAGGAATATCAGAGAACACTTCATTCATCTCCTCCCGAGTCTTAAACCATTCCTGCTTAGAATATCGCATACGATTCGGATCATCCAGATCCTTACCTGTAGCAAGACAGAGCAAATGGTCGTGAGCCTCAGCTGTTTCCTTATCCTCAAAGTGACAGTCGTTGGTACAAATCAGTTTAATGCCATATTCCTTGGCAAATTCTATGAGCACCTTATTGGCACGCTGCTGCAAGTCGTAGGCCTCACGATTGGCAAGGATACGCGGATCATCAGGCACTTTGTGGCGCTGCAATTCCAAATAGTAATCATCACCGAAAAGATTATGATACCATTCACAAGCCTCGCGTGCACCTTCGATATCACCATCCAGAATCTTCTTAGGAACCTCGCCAGCAATACAAGCCGAACAGACAATCAGGTCCTCATGATACTTCTCCAAATCGGCACGATCCGTACGTGGGCGCATATAATATCCGTCCACCCATGAATTACTGACCAATTTGATGAGGTTTTTGTAACCATTATAATTCTTCGCCAAAACGATGAGGTGATAACCACTCATATCCCCCCTGTTTTTATCACGATCCTCTTTTCTTCGATGGGCTACATACATCTCACAACCAATAATAGGCTTAAAAGGTTCCAGACCTTCTTTTTTCCTACCCTTATTGACTTTTCCGCAATAATCGGTCAGTTCCTTGATGCCAAACATGACACCATGATCGGTAACGGCCATACCCTTCATGCCGTCCTTGATAGCCTTGTCAACAAGATGGGGAATCTTGGACTGACCATCCAGGATGGAATACTGTGTATGGACATGTAAATGTATGAAATCTTCCATTTTTTATACTAAAAAGCGAATTTTGAGTTCAAAGTTACTGCTAAAAGTTGACATAACCAAAAGAAATTGCGGAAAAATTTGCGAAAATGACAAAAATAATGTACCTTTGCAGTGATAAAAACTTAATCTCTCTATAATGGGACAAAAAATAAAGAAACTAAAGAAGATTAGATTACACCGTGAAGGTACCGACCAGCTGATTTACGGTATCATTGCTATCATAGCAATTGCGGTGATATTGTGGAATGCCTTTGACAACAAAATACCATTTTGGTCTTTCTCTGCAGTCATGGGTATTGTGTATTGTATCGTGCTTAACTTCTATCGTTGCCCTATACGTTACCTGAACGTAGAAGACACCGATAAATTAGTCGTGGCTCCTGCCGATGGCAAGATTGTAGTCATTGAAGAAGTTGACAACGCACCTTACTTTAATGATAAGCGCATGATGGTTTCCATCTTCATGAGCTTATGGAATGTGCATGCCAACTGGTTTCCTGTTGACGGCAAGGTGAAATTCGTGAAACACGTAGATGGCAATTATCACAAAGCGTGGCTTCCTAAGGCGAGCGAAGAAAACGAGCACTCCGATGTCATGATTACTACTCCTGATGGCGTGGATATATTATGCCGTCAGATTGCTGGTGCTGTGGCACGCCGTATCGTTACTTATGCCAAGGAAGGTGAAGAATGCTATATTGATGAGCACCTGGGATTCATCAAGTTGGGTTCTAGAGTAGATGTCTATCTGCCTGTAGGTACCGAGATTTGCGTCAAGATGGGTCAATCTACGACAGGCGACCAGACCATCATCGCCAAATTGAAATAGTTTTCGGGCAAGTTGAGCCATTCAACTACTGATCATTATATATAAAAATGAACATTAAGAAACATATTCCTAACACGATTACCTGTTGTAACCTCGTATCTGGTTGCATAGCAACATCGTATGCTTTCGGAGGAGCACCCAAGATGGCACTTCTCTGGATTATCATAGGTGCAGTATTTGACTTTTTTGATGGTATGAGCGCCAGATTACTTCACGTTTCATCACCTATAGGAAAAGAGCTTGACTCTCTTGCTGATGATGTAACATTTGGAGTTGCTCCTTCAACCATCGTTTTTTCACAACTTTTCGTGATGGAGTATCCGGCTATCTTAGAGCCATTACGTTCATGGTTACCTTATACTGCATTCATCATCGCAGCCTTCTCTGCCCTGAGATTGGCAAAGTTCAATCTCGATGAGCGACAGACGACATCATTCATTGGCGTTCCGACTCCTGCCAATGCGCTGTTTTGGGGATCGCTGATAGTAAGTAGTCCTTCATGGCTAACCAACGACAAATGGTCTGTGGCTATCATCTTGGCAATGATTCTCATCACCAGTTTCTTGCTTGTATGTGAATTGCCACTCTTTGCACTGAAATTCAAGCAATGGTCATTCAAAGGTAACGAAGTCAAGTATTTCTTTATAGGTCTGACCGTTATCATTCTTGCTGGCTCTGTATTCACAGAGGGCGCTATCGGATTTCTTCAGGCCTGGTGGATTATCATACTTGCCTATGTGATTCTTTCTGTGATTCTGTATTTAAAGAAGAAATAAAACAATAGCCTATAGTTTACTTATACGTGAAACTATAGGCTATTTTCATATAAGGAAAAGAATGGAGTAAAGGAATTAATTGTGTACTAAGGTACCAATCTCTTCACCATCCATTACCTTTTTCAAGTTACCTACGACATCCATATTGAATACATAGATTGGGAGATTATTCTCCTTGCACATCGTTGTTGCAGTAAGGTCCATCACCTTCAATCCCTTCGTATAAATTTCATCGTAAGTAATATCAGAGAACTTAGTAGCAGTAGGATCCTTCTCTGGATCTGCAGTATATATACCATCCACACGTGTACCTTTCAGCATCACGTCTGCCTCTATTTCAATACCACGCAGAGAAGAACCGGTATCAGTAGTAAAGTAAGGGCTACCAGTACCTGCAGAGAAGATACAAATATAACCATCCTCCATAGCCTCAATAGCCTTCCACTTGGTATAGAACTCACCGATTGGTTCCATACGGATAGCCGTAAGCACTTTGTTCTTTACGCCCAAAGCTCCGAGCGCACTACTCAAGGCAAGTGAGTTGATGACCGTAGCACACATACCCATCTGGTCACCTTTGACACGGTCGAAACCCTTTTGGCTTCCACTCAATCCACGGAAGATATTACCACCACCAATGACGATACCTATCTGAACTCCCATTTCATGTACTTCCTTGATTTGTTTTGCATAATCACTAAGACGCTCCGGATCAATACCGAAACTCTGTTTACCCATCAAGCTTTCACCGCTCAATTTCAAAAGGATTCTTTTAAACTTAGCCATGTTTTATATGTATTTAAATTAATAATTTACGATTTATCCGATTATTCTTAGAGTTGCTTTATTCCCTGACAATACTGATTTCGCCAAAAGAATAGGAACGGATTCTTCCCTGTCTGTCATGCAGAATCAAATGGCCATCGTCCTCAACTTCCACAAAAGCGCCTTCAAATTCACCATTAGCATCCCGATAAGGATGGAAGCCCTTTCTGCGATACAGAGACAAATGATAGATTCCCGACACGTCCATATAGTCTGCACGACGCAGCAATTCATAATACTTTTCGAATCCATCAAGGATTTTCTTCAAGACTTCATCACGATCCACCTCATGCCCAAGAATCTGAGCTAAGGAAACCGGATTAGGAGCATCACTATGAAAGACAAGCTGATTGACATTTAATCCTATGCCAAAGACACAACTCTTGATGCCCTTGGAGTCGATTGTATTTTCTATCAGCGTGCCACTGATTTTCTGATCGTTCCAATAGACATCATTAGGCCATTTCAATGTGATGTGCTCCACATAAGAATCCAATGCATCCTTGACAGCAAGAGCACCAGCCATAGACAAGACAAACTGGCGACGCACAGGAATCCAATGAGGATACACCTTAATACTGAAAAGCAGGTTTTTCCCTTTTTCACTTTCCCAGGTATGCGTACCCTGTCCTTTACCAGCCGTCTGATAGTCAGCAACTGCGACAATCATTTCTTCATCACCCTCCTCACGATAATCTTTAAGATATCGATTGGTAGAGTCAATCTCTTCTAATCTTATAATTTTTGTTTTCATTTCACCTTACATTAATAATAGTGGCATTTAGCTTTCAAGAGAGACGAAATGGTATAGCCCATATTACTTATAAGAGTAAAGGGTTGAAAGCATCCTCTATCCAGTCAATACTCTCAACATGAGGACGCATACCGATAATAGAAATAATATCAAAGCGAATCTCGCAATCAATCATATTCTGTTTTACGTATGCGTTAGCAGCAATAGCAATATTACGCATTTTGGTAGTATTGACGGCTTCCTCGGGTTGCAGATATACATCATTCCGGCGGGTTTTTACCTCTACAAAGACGAGTATTTTACCATCCTCGCTCAAGGCGATGATATCCAAGTCTCGCTTCCCTACTCTCCAATCCCGCTCAAGAATAGTAAATCCCTTCCGTTGCAGGAAACGGGCAGCTTCATCTTCACCCCACTTACCCAATTCATTATGTTCTGCCATATCTATACCAATTCGTCATTTCATTCTTTTATATGCTGCATGAGTCATAAAGCATAATTTATTTGCAAAAATAACACTTTTCCTTTTAACGTCAAACTTTTTATTGCTTTTTTTTAAGAACAAAACGGTTTCTTTCAAAAAAGGATTTATATTATTTTGTTTTATCTCGCTTTTCCATTAATTTTGCACCCAAAAGAGCAGGAAAATCTTTGTTTAAAAAAGAAAGCCTGTAGGAAATCAGATAAAAACAGATAGGAAATCACAAAAAAAGATAATATGGAAGAACAAAAGAAAAAAGACGAGGAATACATGAAGAAAGCAATACTCGAAGCACAAAAAGCCTTCGAGGAGGATGAAATTCCGGTAGGAGCCATCATCGTATGCAGGGACAGAATCATATCCCGTGCCCATAATCTGACAGAAATGCTTTGCGATGTAACAGCACATGCAGAAATGCAAGCTATTACATCAGGAGCCAATATGCTTGGCGGTAAATACCTGAAAGACTGTACGCTCTACGTTACAGTAGAACCTTGCGTGATGTGCGCAGGAGCTATCGGATGGGCTCAAATATCCAGAGTCGTCTATGGCGCAACTGATGAGAAAAGAGGTTACTCCAAATTTGCTCCCAACGCTCTGCATCCCAAAACGACTGTCACATCAGGTATATTGGAAGAAGAATGCAGAATGCTCATGCAGGATTTTTTCGGAAGAAAAAGATAAAGAGTCGGCACAAGAAGCTGGACAAGAAGAATTAAACTGAAGAGATTCGTCTGAAAGAATTTCGATAAAAAGAACTCGAAAGAATAAAAGAACTCGGCATAAATATGGAAACAATAACGCTTTCCACATTTATGCCGAGATTTTATGATTAACACGAAGGAATCAAAACTCCTTCAATTTCAGTATAATCCTTATTTAACAAGCACAACCAGATACTTGCTGGTGCTCCAGAAAATCTGTGGATTAGTAATGCGCAATGTGTACTGCTTATTGGCATCACGTACCAGCGTATAACTGCTTGATGGATGAGCAGTCATCAATTTAACAGACTTAGAGTAGAGCTTGATTTCAGTAGTATTACGGATATCAATCTTGGTGAAGTAATTCTTATTGAAATTACCATTCATCACCTTGCCGTTCTCTAAGATACGCTGACCCTTCAATTCCTTCTTTGTACCAAATACATACCAAGCTGTATTCAACTGCTTGTCCTGTGCATTGATCGTCTCAGTCTTCTTCTGACTTTCAGTCTTCAAGTTGCTGACATTGGTATTCAAATTATTAACAGACTCATCGAGTTCCATGATATGAATATCCTTCTTGTCCAATTCCTCACGGAGAGTCTGGAGCTGCTTCTCCTTCTCTACCAACTGAGCCTGAAGACCCTCAATAGTTTTCTTCAACTGAGTAGCGTTCAAAGAACTGCCTTCCAATTTCTTCTGAAGTTGTGCAATCAGCTCTTTGTTCTTCTTCATTTGAGCAGCGATGAACTGTATATCTTCTTTCATCTTCTGCTTACTGCTTGCACCCTCTCCGCTCTTAGCCAAAGCAACACGTCCCTCAGCCTCGCTAATCTGGCGAAGACCTTCCTGAACCTCATTGAAGGTACCCATCATGTCATTAATCTCACTATCTCTTTGAGCAATTACCTCATTGAGCGAATCTGCAAGATGCACATTAGCCGAATCAGGACTGTTTTTCCCATCCTTACAACCAGTTACTAACAAGGCCGCACAGCAGACGATAAAAAATAATTTTTTCATAATCTTTCTCCTTTTAATTTTGATACTTATTCATTTTACGTTCTTCACGTCGCTTTTCTTTCATTTCTTCCTTAAGTTGCTTAGGATCCTTACCGGCAAGCACAATTACGAACTCGCCTCTTGGCTCCACTTCCTCAAAATGAGCAATCACTTCTGCCAAAGTACCTCTGACACTTTCTTCGTGTATCTTTGAGATTTCACGGCAGCAACTTACTTGTCTGTCTTCACCAAATACCTCAGCAAACTGCTGCAAGGTCTTTACCACACGATAAGGCGATTCATAGAAAATCATCGTGCGAGTTTCATTTTGCAAAGACTCCAGATAAGTCTGTCTCCCCTTCTTTTGGGGAATAAAGCCCTCGAAACAGAATCTGTCACAAGGTAAACCAGATGAGACAATGGCAGGAATGCAGGCCGTAGGACCAGGCAAAGTCTGAACGGTTATCCCCGCTTTAGCAGCCTCACGTGCCAAATAAAAGCCGGGATCGCTGATTCCAGGAGTACCAGCATCCGAGATGAGAGCTATGGTCTCCCCCGCCTTCAAGCGTTCTACAACAGAAGCCGAAGTGCCATGTTCATTAAACTTATGATGCGCCATCAATCTGTTTTTGATGTCGAAATGCTTCAGTAGGACGCTCGATGTTCGAGTGTCCTCGGCGAGAATCAAATCAGCTTCTTTCAAGACTCTGATAGCTCGCATTGTCATGTCCTCCATATTGCCAACAGGAGTCGGTACGATATATAATATGCCCATACGGGGTACAAATGTAGTTAAATAATCTTTCTAAGCAAAAAAAAAACGATTTTCTTTGCATTTTTTAAAACCTTATTGCTAATTTTGCCACGAAATGACAGAAAATCTACTTGGGGAGACACACCGTCCCGGCAGAATTGAAGTGGTGTGCGGATCTATGTTCTCTGGAAAAACAGAAGAATTAATCCGAAGAATGAAGCGAGCAAAGTTCGCCAAGCAGAAGGTGGAAATCTTCAAACCTTCCATCGATACGCGCTACTCAGATGAAGAAGTTGTGAGCCATGACCAGAACTCTATCCGGTCAACTCCAATTGAATCCTCTGGGTCTTTGCTCTTATTGGCTTCCGACATCGATGTGGTCGGTATTGACGAAGCCCAGTTTTTTGACAATGGCCTCGTTGAAGTTTGCAACGAACTGGCTAACCGTGGCATAAGAGTCATCGTTGCCGGATTGGACATGGATTTCAAGGGGGTTCCTTTCGGCCCGATTCCAGCCTTGTGTGCCATCGCAGACGAGGTTACCAAAGTACACGCCATCTGCGTGAAGTGTGGCGCCCTGGCTTACGTAAGCCATCGTCTGGTGAACAATGAGCGAAGAGTTCTGCTCGGCGAAAAAGACGAATATGAGCCTTTATGTCGAGAATGTTACCAGAAAGCTCTAAAAGGAGATGATTAAAAATCTCCAAGGAATCATGCCTAACTCTACATTAATTATATAATACTTATGGCAAAGGAAATTACATTTGACAAATTTATCCGTTGGACAGGCATTGTGCTCATTATAGGAACTGTGCTCTTTGTTACCAACTATTTAAGCAGCGTACTCTTACCATTCTTCATAGCTTGGTTTTTCGCTTACTTACTTTATCCTGTAGTCAAATTCATAGAAAACAAGTTGCACGTTAAGGTAAGAGCTTTGTCTATCATCATAGCCATGCTGCTTGCCATTGGTGTCATCGGTGGAGTTATCTGGATGATTATTCCTCCTATGATTGACCAATTTGACAAACTGGGCGATGTGCTGACAAAATGGTTGCACCAGACTACTCATACCAACAACCTCACAGCACTCATCAAGGACTGGATACAGGAGAATCAGGGGCAAATAGAGAAATTCATGAAGAGCAAGGATTTTTCCGATGCCATTAAGAGTGCCATGCCTAAGGTTTTCTCCGTAGTAGGACAAACAGCAAATATCATTCTGAGTATCATCGCTTCGATGATTACACTATTATATATGTTCTTTATCCTGCTCGATTATGAGACCCTGACCGCCAATTGGATACGCATCTTCCCTAAAAAGAGCCGTCCTTTCTGGCACGAACTGATGAAGGATGTAGAACGCGAAATGAATAACTATATTCGTGGTCAGGGAATGGTGGCATTATGTATGGGCATCATGTTCTGTATCGGATTTACGATTATCGGATTTCCTATGGCTATAGGTTTGGGCATTCTGATTGGAATCATGGACTTAGTACCATACCTCCATACCTTTGCTCTCATCCCTACCGCTTTCCTTGCCATGCTCAAGGCGGCAGATACGGGTCAGAACTTCTGGTTGATCTTCGGATTAGCCTTCCTGGTATTCTGTGTAGTACAGATTATAACCGACATGGTGGTGACACCTAAGATTATGGGTAAGGCAATGGGACTAAATCCTGCCATTTTGCTCTTAAGTCTTTCTGTATGGGGTGCTTTATTAGGATTCATTGGCTTGATTGTAGCCCTTCCTCTTACCACACTTCTCATCGCCTATTGGCAGAGATATGTGACCAGAGAGAAACCTCATTATGAAAACTACCAGACTCCGGAAGAAGCCGCCAAAGAACTAAAAACGCCTTCTAAGGTACCTCTTGAGGAATAAAAAGTAAAGAAAAACGAGAAAAATGCGAGTTTTTTACAAAAAATCTGCTTTTTATTTGGTGGATTCAAAAAAAAGCTATACCTTTGCACTCGCTTTTGAAACATAAAGTTGGAGATTGACTCGCTAGCTCAGCTGGTAGAGCACAACACTTTTAATGTTGGGGTCATGGGTTCGAGCCCCATGCGAGTCACAATCCTAAAAAAGACTTCCAAAATATTGGAAGTCTTTTTTGTTTTATCATCATTCTATTTTTCTGATACTGATTTATCCGATACAAGCTATTGATAATCTACTATAGACATCTGCTATATGCAGCTGATTATCAACTACCATTCATTCATATCCGCTTTGGCTTCCACCTTATTCTCTATATTATCAGGCAATTTAGAGAAGAAATCATAGCCCGTAATTCGCTCTACTTCATCGATAGAATTGACAAAGTCTGTCTTTTTCCTTCCTTTCTGAGATTGGTTCCTACAGATAAAGCCAATAGCTTGAGGATAATCACCCATACGAAGGACTACCTTAAAGAAAGCCTCAGGAACCACTACCTTATTCTTTCCTATTTTACGATGCTGCTGGTTCAGATAAATAGGACCACATACCACATAGACCTTCCCGTATTTTACAGCCCACGAACGGCATTGCTGCTCAATACTATTCCACATACCACGGTTCAAACCATTATCCTGTGGACACATATTGGTAATCAAGAAACAATCCTCCATAGCTTTTTCACTCCATTTGTTATCAGCAGCAGGACACATGTGACCTCTATCATACCCACTATTATAATAATCAGACAGATAGCCCTTTGGATCAGGCATATCTTCATCATCCTGAAAAGCCATACGCTGTACTTTACCAGAAGCATGCTCTGCAGAGATAGTCCAAGCTACCCAATTAGGATTTTTCATCTCATGATTGTAAGAAACGGTATAGGAATAGCGCTTTCTGATGGTTTCCGACAAGGTGCCCCTCGTATAAACAGGAATTTCCAAACCATCATAATTACCTTCTGCTACAGAAGCTCCACTGGTTTTCGAGGAAGACTGGTTTGCTTCAGAAACCGCCTTGTCTATCTCAGAAGCAGTCTTGTCTATTTCAGAAACCGTCTTGCCTGCTTTCGAAACAATCCTATCAAACAAGACTTTCTGGTTTGACTTGCTCTCTCCACAACTCACAGTAATAGAGAACACAAAGAGCAATGCAAGAGATTTCAACACAAACTTATTTAACTTTTTCATACTGATTATTTTAGTTTACCTAATTATTAAAAATATCATTTACCGAAAAACGACAAGCCCCAACCGCTTTTATTTTCCTTTACCTTTCTCTATGATTTTCAATGCATAAGCAGGAATATACGTTGTGCAGACAGCAAGTCCTTCTACCACACATACCACACACTTGTCTTTGAAGGGCCTGGCATAATAACCACGTACCCCGGCAAATCGTCCGGAAATAATCTCTACATAATCGTTCTTTTCAAGATTATCGGAATAACGTCCATCTACAAAACGACTGAACTGATCATTGCAAACTCTGATAAAATCTTCCATCTGCTTGTCTGGAATGATAATGGGACGGGAATGATGAACGGAATCCATTCGAAGCATGACTGGTATTCCCAATGCTTCGAGTGCAGACTTTGCTTCCAACATATTTTCATAAGAAGTCTTGACAAAGACCATATTTCCCATGACAGGAACATCCATGAGTATCTCTTTTCCATGAATTACCCTCACGACTTTATGCATAGGTACAAAACACTCCGTCCCTCTGCTGTCGAAATAATCTCTCACCTTCAATTCCCTTCGACAATTGGGGCGAAGATACAACCAATATTTTTGTTTTGGGCTATAATCCATGTTTACTAAATTTATATATATAAACTTAGGTTTACTCTACCATATTATTACACATGCAAAGGTACATAATGTTTTCTAATTAAGCAAGAAAATAGACCGAAAAATATTATTAACATTAATTAACCACTATCTAATGCAAGATTCTTGTTATTTTGGGGTTATAAAATAGGATAGAAATAAAAAGAATGATATATCCGTAACTAAATACCTTTATCATAAAGGTAGGAAAATAGTAAAATAACAATTAAACATAAGAAAATGAAAAAAATTACATTACTCTCTTTAGTAGCTGTATTGCTTACAGCGCTGACTTTCACTTCTTGTAATACTGGTGATGATAACGGCTACAGCTATCTTACAAAGGAGCAGCAAGATGCTTACCAAATGAAGATGGCAGGTTCTTATTCTAACCTGGTACTCTTATTCGATCACAAGAATGATGCTAACGTAAAGAGTCAGATAGATTCTGTAGAGACATCATGCACTTTCAGCATGCGTAATGATAGTACATTTACCATCAGCAACTTCCCTATCAAGAAACTTGCTGAACACATCTCTAATCCAGAATTGAAGGAAGCTATCAGTAAGGAAGAAGATAAGACTGTGACAGGAAAGTACATGGTTTTACCAAACAGTCTGACAAACCAAGCATATTTTTATGCTTGTCCAAGTCCTATCAACCTCAATCTTACATACGGTTCAGATGCTAAAGAGCATAAGGTTATATTGTATTTCTCTTCTCACCCATACTATGTAGGCAGCTGCATTTGGTCAACCAAGCAAATTGGTTTCCCATTCAACCTTACCTACATCTTTGTAGATGGTGCACAGACCAACTACATCAAGAATTCTATAAATTCAGAAACAACTGTAAGTTTTGCTTGTCGCAATAAAGTGACAACAAAATAACAAAATATTTTCAAGGAAAAATTAAACAGTCAAATATATGCATAGTTAATACTCTCTTATATAAAGTTAATACTCTCTTATATAAAAACGTATAGAGGCGCAACCATCGTGAAGATGCTTGCGCCTCGTCTTTTATTTTTTACAGGTTATAAATGTTTTAATTCCCATTTTACTTTAAAACACCTTTCCCTTCATGCACTTTTTCCTCTTGATGCATTGTTTCCTTTAATGCATTATTCCTTTCTCCAGAGTTTACTCATATCCTCCAGGCTCTTTCCTTTTGTCTCTGGTACAAGTTTCCACACGAAGAGGGCTGCACAAATACAGATGGCTCCATAAAGACCATAGGTAAACCAATGACCGAAATCATCTCCTTCCACCAAATGCATATTAAACAGCGGAACGAAGGTTGAGCTGACAATAAAGTTGAAGATCCACTGGAAGGCAACTGCGATGGCAACAGCAGCGCCACGAATGGTATTTGGGAAAAGTTCTGCGATGAGCACCCAAGCAATTGGTCCCCAAGAGAACATGAAGCTGGCGCTATAAACCATAATACTGAGCATCGTGATGGTTCCCAAAGAAGGATTTCCGAAGGTCAAAGCCACACCAAGTGCTCCTATTGCCATACCGATGGAACCGAAAATCAGCAAAGGTTTACGTCCCCATTTCTCTACATAGAATACAGCAACTAAAGTAAATGAAATATTCACTATACCCATAATCACCGTCTGAACCATCGGATTGCTCATGCCCATATCCTGGAAGATACGAGGAGCATAATAGAGCACGGCATTAATACCTACAGCCTGCTGGAATACAGAGAGCATAACACCCACGAAGATGCACATAAAACCATAGGAGAAGAGTTTTTCTGTCTTCACCGTTACCGTATTCTTAATATCCTGGATAATCTCGTGAGCCTTATTACTTCCATTGATTCTTGAAAGAATACCATAAGCCTTCTCTTCCTGTCCTACCATGACGAGATAACGAGGAGTCTCAGGAACGAAACAAATCAGGAAAGTGAACAAGCCGGCTGGCACACATTCACTTCCGAACATATATCTCCAACCCGTTTCAACCGTCCATTCCGCATCAGCCCAGTTGGCAATAGCACCCGCAGCATCATAAATCGGATTAGCATGATCTCCCATAATGATGAAATTGACAAAATAGACCACCAACTGACCGAAGATGATAGCAAATTGATTCCAACTTACCAGCATACCACGTATATTACTTGGTGCGATTTCTCCAATATACATAGGACAAATAGCCGAAGCCATACCAACACCGATGCCACCCAAGACACGATAGAAGTTGAAAACGACAAGCAAAGTCCAGTCTGGCTTTCCCTGTGGCAGGATGTAGCTCTCCGGTTCCATTGATCCCCATGCAGACAGGAAGAAGCAGACACCCGCAAAAATAAGCGAGCGCTTACGTCCCAACTTACTGGCGAAGAGACCAGAAAGAGCACTACCGATGATACAACCGATCAATGCACTTGATGATGTAAATCCGTGCATGAAATCCGTGTATTCGAAATCACTTGCGCCCTTGAAGAAAGCTTGCAATCCTTTTTCCGCACCCGAAATTACAGCGGTATCATAACCGAAAAGCAAGCCACCCAATACGGCGACCATCACAATTGAGATAAGATAGGCTTTAGAGCCATTTTGATTCTGTTCCATATTTTTTAGGTTTAAATTGTATCTGTTTTAGAATAGTTTGTAAATACTATACTTATTACGCTATTTTTCCACAAATATTACATGATTCTTATAAAATATTACGTTCATCTTTCGTTTTTCCCCATATTTTTTCATTTTTGCTCTTTATTTTTTCGTTTTGCTCCTTATTTTTTCGTCTTTCAGCCTATTTTTTTGTATTTTTGCAAACAAATAGGGCTATACGCTTTGTCATCCACAAAAGTAAGGCCCTCAGAGTCTATTCAACATTCAAATTACACCCTACATTACAAAAAGAAATAAAGAAGATGAACATAACAGAATTTCTGAATAACGGGGCCCAAGAGAAAGGTTTTTCATTTGAGGTTCTTCCTCCATTGAAGGGAAATGGTACGGCAGCACTCTTCCACACCATCGATGCTCTGAAGGAATTTAACCCTCGATTTATAAATATCACCACGCACCACAGCGAGTTTGTCTATAAAGAGTTGGACAACGGCTTGCTTACCCGCCAGCGTGTGCGTCGTCGCCCTGGTACAGTTGCGATTGCAGGTGCCATCCAAAACAAATACGACATTCCGGTTATGCCTCATGTCATTTGTAGTGGAGCCAGCAAGGAAGATATCGAGTATGAACTGCTCGACCTCCAGTTCTTAGGCATTTCAAATCTCCTCGTACTGCGTGGAGACAAGGCGAAGGATGACCGCCAGTTTACACCGACCGCAAATGGTCACATGCATGCTACAGACCTCCTGAAGCAAGTCAACCAGTTCAATGATGGCTTCTTCATGGATGGTACTCCTATCAAACACCCAGGAGAAAAATTCTGCTGTGGCGTAGCTTGCTATCCAGAGAAGCATGAGGAAGCTCCAAATCTGGAGATGGACATGCAGCACCTCCTGGAGAAACAACAGTTGGGCGCAGCCTATGCTGTAACCCAACTCTTCTACGACAATCAGAAGTTCTATGATTTCGTGGAAAAGGCAAGAAAAATGGGTATCACCATACCTATCATTCCTGCCATCAAGCCTTTCGCCAAACTGTCACAGCTTACCGTTGTACCTAAGACTTTCCATTGCGACATTCCAGAGGAACTGGCACAGGAAGTTTTGAAGTGTAAGACTGATGAAGACGCAAAAGAACTTGGCATAGAATGGACAACGGCTCAGGTGAAAGACCTCTTCGAGCACGGTTACAACAATGTTCATTTCTTCACCGTCTCCGCTGTGGATAGTGTAAAACAAATCGCAAAGACTCTGTTTTAAGCGAGAGACTTCCAAAAACGCGAAAGGCTGTTTGAAAAGTTCAACAAAATAATGAAATCCTTTGTATAAAAGGAATTGGTAAAAAAGAATCGGTATAAAAAAGAAATCGGTTTAAACAGAAAAGATATAAAAGAAAAAGGAGTTTACTCCTACAAAAAAATATTCTTAAGATATGAAGTTTAGCGAAGTAATAGGTCAGAAAGAAGTATGGGCACGACTGATGCAGATGGCGGAGGAAGAACGTATTCCTCATGCCATCATGTTCTGCGGTCCTAAAGGCTGCGGCAAAAAGGCTGTAGCTTTGGCTTTCGCCAGCTATCTGATGGGAGAAAAAATGGAAGAGAATGCTTCTACTCCTACAGACGCTGAACGCCGTACCAGTGCCATGCTCAAGAAATGGGAACATCCAGACCTCCATTTCACCTTCCCTACCATCAAAACATCTGATATGGGAAGTGAGCACAAGCCTATCAGCGACGACTTCATTACCCAGTGGCGAGAATTGCTTGCCGATGGTCCTTACTTCCAGATCGACCAGTGGATGAGGAAAATGGGGAAAAATGATGCTGACTTCAACAAGCAGGCTATCATTACCGCAGAAGAAACGGATGATCTCTCCCGCAAACTCAATTTCAAATCGGTACTCGGAGGCAACAAGGTAAGCCTCATCTGGCTTCCTGAGCGCATGAATATTACGAGTGCCAACAAGATTCTGAAACTTCTGGAAGAACCACCTGCCAAGACCTACTTCATCATGGTGAGTGAAGAACCAGAATTGCTCCTCGAAACCATCAGAAGCCGTACACAAAGAATAGATTTCAAGAAGATTTCTGATGAAGAGATGGAAGAAGCACTCATCAGCAGAAGAGGATTAGAACAAGAGAATGCCCATCGCATCGCACGCATCGCACATGGCAACTGGAATGCAGCTATCGAAGAACTCAATGCCGGCAATGAGAACAGGCAGCATCTGGACATGTTTATCATGCTCATGCGACTTGCCTACATGCGCAATATCCACGACCTCAAGAAATGGAGCGAAGTAGTAGCTACTTTCGGACGAGAAAAGCAGAAACGTATGCTTGATTATTTCACGCACATGCTCAGAGAAAGTTTCATGTACAATTTCCGGCAGGAAGAACTGATTTACATGACGCAAGAGGAAGAGAATTTCGCCAAGAATTTCGCCCGTTTCATCAACGAGGCTAATATCATCGATATATTCAACCTCTTCGGTGAATGCAAAAGGGATATTGGGCAAAATGCCAATGCAAAAATTGTCTTTTTCGATCTGGCTCTCAAAATCATCGTATTGCTCATCAGAAAATAACGGCAGAAGAATGCGGAATAAAGAGTCAGCAAAGACGATTATCAGATAAGGAATATCCATTGTACATAGAGAATTTGTACAATACAACATATACATTATAAAATATACACTATTAAAATCAGATTATTGTGGATTACAAGGATATGAAATTCAGAATGTGGAATGGTTGCGACCGAGGTCTCTGCTGCAAGGCAGTAGGACGACAAGACCGACAACTGAACACATACGACTGGCTTGCCGATGTGCCTGGCAATGCCGAAAGCACAGACCTTGTGGAAGTGCAGTTTAAGAACACCCGAAAGGCATATTATCACAACGTCAACAACCTCGACCTGAAAAAAGGGGATGTCGTGGCGGTGGAGGCGAGTCCTGGCCATGACATTGGCGTGGTAACGCTTACAGGAAGATTGGTGAAATTGCAAATCAAGAAAGCCAACCTCAAATCTGCAGATGACATCAAGCGCATTTATCGAATAGCCAAACCTGTAGATATCGAGAAGTGCAAGGAAGCTAAGAGCCGTGAGCACGGCACCATGATCCAGAGCCGACAGATTGCGAAAGATCTTGGACTGAAGATGAAGATTGGCGATGTGGAATATCAGGGAGACGGCAACAAAGCTATCTTCTATTATATTGCCGACGAGCGTGTCGATTTCCGACAACTCATCAAGGTTTTGGCAGATACATTCCATGTACGTATCGAAATGAAACAAATCGGAGCAAGACAGGAAGCTGGACGCATCGGTGGTACAGGACCTTGCGGACGCGAACTCTGTTGTGCCACTTGGATGAAAAACTTTGTGAGCGTAAGCACAAACGCAGCCCGTTTCCAGGACATTTCTCTCAACCCTCAGAAATTGGCAGGTATGTGTGCAAAACTCAAATGCTGTCTCAACTATGAAGTAGATAACTATGTGGAAGCAGGCAAGAAAATTCCTGCCAAGGATATTGTTCTGCAAACGGCAGATGGAGATTTCTACCAGTTTAAGACAGATATTCTCGCAGGTCTTATCACCTATTCTTCAGATAAGAATATGGCTTCCAACCTCGAAACGATTACAGCAGAACGAGCTCAGGAAATCATAGCAATGAACCGTCAGGGCGAAAAGCCTTTGAGTTTACTGGAAGATGGTAAGGTGAAAGAGAAACCAAAATCTGCAGACTTGCTTGCAGAAGCAGACTTAAGCCGTTTTGACAAGGCGAAGCGAAAGAAAAAGAATAATAAGAATCGCAACAAAGCCGTTAATGGCGAAAATGCTCAGCAGCAAAATGCGCCACAGCAGCAAAATGCCGATATTTCAAATACAGCGTCTGCACCAGAGGAACGTGACGGTAATAGAGAGAATCGACGCAATGATCATCGAAACCGCGGTCAGAGACCTCAGAGAGATAATCGACAGCAGGGAGATAGACCTCAGAGAAACAATCGACAGCAGGGAGATAAACCTCAGAGAGACTATCGACAGCAGGGAGAAAGACCTCAGAGAGACTATCGACAGCAGGGAGATAGACAGCAAAGAGGAAACCGCCCACAGCGAGACAGAAACTATCAAAAAGGTAATGGAAATCAGGGAAATAATCAGGGAGAAAACCCAAGTCATAACCCAGTAAACATCCCTGAAAGCAACCAAGGTAACAACAACCAAGGTGGCCATCAAGAATAACATGAAGTAAGGAATGATAATATAAAAAGGTAAGAAAGGTAATATAAGATAATGAAGAAACTATTCTATACCTTATTAATAATAGGTACATTCACTGCTTTAAACTTTTTCTCATCCTGCAAGGATTCAATGGTTTACGATTCGTATTCTCATACTCCTATTGCCGGATGGGAAAAAAACGACACCTTGTCGTTTGATATTCCACCTTTGGCAGCATCGGGGTACTATCAGGAACATTTAGGACTTCGCATCACAGGTGCTTATCCTTTTATGGGACTGACCCTCATCGTAGAACAGAGCATCTACCCCGACAGCCACAACAGGAAAGAAAAAACGGTGAAGATAGACACCATCCAATGTAAGCTCATCGACAAAAACGGAGCTACTACAGGACAAGGAATCAGTTATTATCAATATAACTTCCCCATCAACGTTTATCAGTTGAACAAAAACGACTCTATCCACGTCACCATCCGCCATGACATGAAACGAGAGATTCTGCCAGGCATCAGTGATATTGGATTTAAAGTCGTAAAACATTAAAGAGAAATCCCCCTTGAAGTTCCTCTGTGATGTCGAGAACTTTCAAGGGGGATTTCTCTTTTACGATTTTTTCACGAAGATTTCGCGGATTACGCAGATTTTATCTAATACTTCGCATTCTTACCAAGTTTAATCTCTGTTTCTTTCCAAGCTTAATTTCTGCTTTCTGTCCTGTTTAATCTCACATTTTTTAGTTTCTTATCAGATTTCGTCCTGCATCAATTCTTAGGAAGATGAAAAGCAGGATGGTGAAACCCCAAAGCGAACTACCACCATAACTGAAGAATGGCAAAGGAATACCAATGACAGGAGTGAGGCCCAGCACCATGCCCACATTGATAAACAGGTGAAAGAGGAACACACTCAGTACGCAATAGCCATACACTCGCCCAAACTTAAAGGGTTGTCGCTCTGCCAGATGAATCAACCTCAATATCAATGCCAGGAAGAGCAGAAGCACACAGGCAGAACCGAGGAATCCTTCCTCCTCTCCTACCGTACAGAAGATAAAGTCAGTATCCTGCTCTGGCACGAACTTCAGCTTGGTCTGCGTTCCGTTCAGAAATCCTTTACCTTGCAAACCACCAGAGCCGATAGCAATCTCACTCTGATGAACATTGTAACCTGCACCTGCCAAGTCTTCATCCAATCCTAAAAGTACATTGATACGCACACGCTGGTGAGGTTCCATCACATTATTGAGCACATAATCGGCTGAGTAGAAGAAAGCTATAGAACCTAAGGCGAAGGCAGCTATGAAATAATAACTGCGCAATCGGGTTGCCAATGCCTGATAAACAATATAGCCAATCATGGCTGCACACAAACCAAGTTGAACCCAAACGATGTCGAAAGGAATCACATAGGTGGAGAAGAGCAGGAAGATGAGCGTAATGCCGACAGTGTATGCAAGAATCGTATAACAATGTTTCTTATTACCCGTATAGGAACTGACCATACCAGCCGTAAATATCTGCACCAGCAAAAGCACCACAAACTTACCGATGGAAGTATAGGAGTCCCACATCATCACATTCTCATACTTGATGCCTACTACGAAATAGACCACCATGGCCACAGCCGTAAAAAGGATGCTTCCAGGCATTCCCTCGCGATAGAGCATGAGGAAAAAGGCTGAATAGACCAGTGCAGAACCCGTCTCTCTCTGTCCTACAATACACACCATTGGGAGCAGGATAATACCCACAGCAGCCATGAAATGCTTGATGTTGTGGATATTAAAACCATAACTCGACATAAACTTAGCTACGGCGAGTGCCGTGGCAAACTTACCAAACTCGGCAGGCTGAAGTCGGAGCGGACCTAACACAAGCCAGGAATGCGAACCCTTGATGCTATGCGGATTGAATATCGTGGCAAAAAGCAACAATATCAAGACAGCATAAATCACATACGAGAAGGTATCGTAAAACCTGTCGTCGAGCATCAGGAGCACAAAGCCTAATGCAATCGAAGTACCTATCCAGATAATCTGCATGCCCGAACGAGTACCCAGACTGAAAATATCATTGTCACCATAAGTGTAGCTGGCACCACAGACACTGATCCATCCGAATGAAAGCAGTGCAAGATAAATACCTATCGTCCACCAGTCGATGGAACGAAGCACACTTGGTTGTCTATTATCTGCTACTTGAGCCATAAGCGATTCTTCTATTTTGCATTGCCGTCGCCTGACTTTCAGAAGCTGGCGACAATTTACCTTTCAAATATTGTTCCATCATCAATCCGCCGATAGGCACACCATAATCAGCGCCCCATCCACCATTCTCTACATATACGGCAATGGCAATCTTTGGATTGTTCATCGGTGCAAAGCCCATGAATACAGAGTGGTCATGACCACGGTTCTGCGCAGTACCCGTCTTACCACAAGGTTCAAAGTCGTATCGGGCAAGCATCTTACAGGTTCCTCTCAAAGCAGAACTTCTCATACCTGCCACTACGTAATCATAAGCGCGGCGAGTAGCCATCGTCTGATGACGTCGGGTATAAAGTGTATCGAGCGGTTCGCCCTTTACCTTACGTACTACATGAGGAACGTAGTAATAACCACGATTGGCTATCGTTGCACCCAGGTTGGCTATTTGCAGAGGAGTCAGATTGACCTCACCCTGTCCGATGGAGATACTGATAATGGTCAATCCGTTCCATGAGCCTTTATAAGCCTTGTCATAATAGGCAGCATTAGGAATAAGACCTCGCTTTTCACCAGGCAAGTCAATGCCCATTTTATATCCGAATCCCATACTCTTCATATAGTCACGCCAGGTGTCCATAGCGGTCTGTACGGAATGGTACTTACGCTTATTACCTATCATATAGTACAGTCCCCAACAGAAATAACCATTACAAGAAGTACTGATAGCATCCACCAGAGCGATAGGCGATGGATGGCCGTGACAACCCACGTGGAGCCCCTTGTAAGAGAAGCCTCTATGGCAAGGGAAAGCCGTACCTGGCGTGATAATTCCCTCAGAAAGGAAAGTAAGCGCCTGCGTAGTCTTGAAGGTAGAACCCGGAGGATACTGACCCATGATACTACGGTTGAGGAGTGGTTTCCACGGATTGTGAGACAGCCACTTGTGCATCTTTCCACGCTGTTTGCCCACCAGACGGCGAGGGTCGTAAGTAGGAGAAGAAACCATAGCCAGCACCTCTCCCGTGCGTGGATCAATAGCTACGATACTACCGATTTTACCCTGCATGAGTCGCTCACCCAATGCCTGTAATTTTACATCAATACCGAGCGTCAGATCCTTACCTGCGATAGGTTTCTGGTCGAACTTTCCGTTCTGATAACTGCCTTGTATTCTACCTCGGGCATCACGAAGCATGATTTTCACACCCTTCTGTCCGCGCAATTCTTTTTCATAATGCTTTTCCAGACCGAGTTTACCGATGTAGTCGCCTGGCTGATAATAGCTATCATCCTCTATATCGCTTTCCGAAACCTCTCCCACATCACCCAGCACATGGGCTGCATAAGGATAAGTATATTCTCGGATGCTTCGTTTCTGCACATAGAAGCCAGGAAAACGGAACATCTTTTCCTGGAACACGCTAAAATCCTTATCGCTCAACTGAGTCATGAAGAGCTGTTGCGTATATCTGGAATATCCCGGATTCTTACTTCTGTCCTTGATATCTTCCATACGCTTGATGAAAAATTCCTTGGTAATACCTAAGGCATTACAGAAATCCATCGTATCAAGACGGTTCTTCTCTTCGTTCATCACTACCATGATGTCATAGGAAGGCTGGTTGTAAACCATCAGCTTGCCATTGCGGTCGTAGATGGCACCTCTCGAAGGATATTCTATCTGCTTGAGGAAGGCATTACTATCGGCATTTTTCTTATAGTCGTCGCTCATAATCTGGAGCGTAAAGAGACGAATCAGATAGGTGACCACTATTACTATGGCCACACCACCTATCACAAATCTACGCTTTTCGAGATTATAATCTATCATATTTCCTATCCATATTGATTGTCCTGAAATTCAGGAGATTCAAGATTTGCACAGTGAACCCCTGAAGTCCTTCTATTTTTTAATACTTTCCAATGCCATAACCAGCAAGTAAGTGAGCAGGGTACTGCCCCCAATACACTTGAGCCACTGGATCCAATTGAAGAAATTGAAGGTCTCCAATGTGAAGAATATCAGGCAATAGAGCAGAATCATGATGAAAACATACCAGAAAAAGGAAGTAACACCGATGCTGCGGATGGATGGTTCCAGATCGTCAGCACTGTCTCTCGGTATGAAAAGTTCGAAGAGATAAGGCTGGACCAGTCCCATGAGCGTCATAGAAGCTGCTGCCACACCTGGGGTATTGGCAAAGACATCAACACAGAGTCCGAGGGAAAAGCTCCAGAGAAGAGCCGACCATCTGGACTGGTTTCTGCGAAAATGCAGCACCAGGATGATGTAGATCAATGGTGTGGCACAATCGAAGAGATGAATATGATTGAGCACCAGTCCCTGTACCAACAAGAGCACTACAAACAGCACAAATCGTCTTACTTGTTCTATACTCATTAGTTAAAATTAGAAATTTAAATATTTGAAATAACCATTTCCATATAGCCCCATTCCATCCATCAGGAATACAGGCTTTTTTAATCCGGCTTGATGGAATCCTGAGCCGCTCTCATCAGTTCCAGACGCTCACGCATAGGCGCATCATCGATGACACAGACGTCACGCAGCTTGGCAAAATCAGTAGAGAGTTTCAACTGAACCCGATACGAAAGACCATCAGCGGAATTGAATACGTGCAGCACCTTTCCTACCAACACACCAGGAGGGAAGACTGCAGAGTAGCCGCTCGTCACGACATAATCGCCCAACTTGAAATGAGCATGACGAGGAACATCCTCCATATAAGCATATTCAGAAGGACCACCCTTCCAACGAAGATAACCAAAATAGCCTCTGTTCTTGATGGTGCAACTGATGTTAGACTTTGTATTGAGTACAGGAATCAGCACGCTATAATGTTCTGCTACCAGATACACGATGCCAACCACACCCGTACCGCAAACCACACCCATATCCTTGCGCACACCATCAGCCCTACCCTTGTCGATAGTCATCAGGTTGCCTGGCTTATCTATGCTATTGGCAACCACCTTGGCAGGAATCAGATGATAAGACTGCAACAGACTCATCTGGCTGCGCTGCACAAAGGTACTGTCCTTGGTAGCATCAGTCAATTTCTCGGAGAGCTGCTGCACCTGCTGTTCCAGGTAAGCATTGCGCTGGGTCAGTTCCTGATTTACCTTGGTGAGCGAGAAAAAGGTTTCCACATTGGAATCCCATTCGTAGAGTTTGCCCGTCACAGCATTAGCCGATGAGAACCACACGCTGCCCTGGTAACTGTTGTACTGAAACAGGAGCACAAAACTCACCACCTCAAGAATCACAAAGACAAACCAATGGTTATATTTTGCCAAAAACTCTAAAAGGTTGTGCATACTTTTAGTAAATTAACATGTAAATGAAAAAAACATGTAGAATATCAACATGCAGGAGAAAAGTTCTCATAAGATTCACCCATGATGAATCAATCATGGTTTAATCCATTTTACGCTAATCCGTTTGATGCATGAAACCATTATGACTTAAAAAGAGATGATCTCCTCCTCGATTGAGGAGGATTCCATCTCTTTATCTATCTTTTCACCTTATATATTATTATCTCTCTTTAATGAAACTATTTATCGCATCAAGAAAGAGAAACGATCTACATTTTTCAATGCAATACCAGCACCCTTAGCTACACTGTGCAATGGGTCTTCTGCGATGTGGAATGGGATATTGATCTTATCCTGGAGTCGCTTGTCGAGACCACGGAGCAAAGCACCACCACCAGAGAGCCAGATACCATTCTTTACGATATCAGCATAAAGCTCAGGAGGAGTATTCTCGAGTGCAGAAAGCACTGCATTCTCAATCTTCGCTACAGTCTTATCCAAACAGTGAGCAATTTCCTGATAACATACAGGAACCTCCATTGGAAGGGCTGTAATACGGTTAGGACCATGAACGATGAAATCCTCAGGAGCCTCATCACCAAGATCTGTCAAGGCAGAACCTACATGAATCTTGATACGCTCAGCCATACGCTCAGAAACCTTCACATTGTGCTGGCGGCTCATATATTCCTGGATATCAGCAGTAAGATCATCACCTGCAGTACGGATAGAATTGTTGGAAACAATACCACCCAGAGAAATCACTGCAATCTCGGTAGAACCACCACCTATATCAACTATCATATTGCCTTCAGGTGCCTCTACATCGATACCGATACCGATAGCTGCAGCCATTGGCTCAAAAATCAAGTAAACATCACGGCCATCTGCATGTTCTGCAGAATCGCGCACAGCACGAAGTTCCACCTCAGTAGAACCAGAAGGAACTCCGATAACCATACGGAGTGATGGGGAGAACAGACGACTACCCGTGTGAACCATCTTGATGAGTCCACGCATCATCTGCTCGCAAGCGGTAAAGTCGGCAATAACGCCATCGCGCAAAGGACGGATTGTACGGATGTTGTCATGAGTCTTCTCGTACATCATCTTAGCCTTCTCTCCCACCGCAATCATCTTGTCGGTACGACGGTCAAGGGCCACAACAGAAGGTTCGTCCACTACAATCTTATCATCACTGATAATGATGGTATTGGCTGTACCTAAGTCCATTGCGATTTCCTGAATAAATGAAAAAAATCCCATTTTCTAATGTAAATCTATTATTTTAAGCTTAAAATCTATCTTTTGTAGCCATCTTCTCGCCTCACAATATGAGAACAAGAAGAGAACCTTTTTTACTTAGCAAACCAAGCGTGGATTGCAGTATCATAGTGAGAACTTACACCAAAGGCACGCTCTGCGAACATCTTGCGGTCTTCGATATCAGTCTCTGCACCCTTCTGCTTGAGAATATCAAGAAGCACACTGTACTCAGCCTTGCTTGGAACGATGACTACATCCTTGAAGTTCTTTGCACCTGCACGGATCAAAGAAATACCACCGATATCAATCTTCTCGATAATATCAGCATCGCTGGCACCACTTGCTACAGTCTGCTCGAATGGATACAAATCTACGATAACGAGGTCGATGCTTGGAATTTCATATTCCTTCATCTGCTCCTGGTCACCCTCATTGTCGCGGCGAGCCAAGATTCCTCCAAATATTTTTGGGTGAAGAGTCTTCACACGACCACCAAGGATTGATGGATATGTGGTAACATCCTCAACTTTCTGACATTCATAACCCAAAGATTCGATAAATTTCTGAGTACCACCAGTGCTCAAGAATTTAACACCCTCTTCGTTCAACTTGGCGAGCAACTCATCCAAGCCATCTTTGTGGAAGACAGACACCAACGCTGTCTTGATTTTCTTTGATTCAGCCATTAATTATCTATTTTGAATTCGACTTCTTTCTAATTATAAAAACGCTGCAAAATTACAAAAAATAATCGAAACCACCAAATTTCAAGGCGAGTTATAGGAATATTTTAGGTATATTTGCGATAAATCAAGTCTGATTGCTAATAATATTACCAGTTTTGGTTAACATTGCGAGCACGAACTAATGCCGTCCGTAGTTTCTCATTCATACCATCCCTATCCGATAATCCTCTGCAATTCAAGAAGTTATACTTTACTTTACATATACTTTCCGTCCTCAACTGAAGCTAATATTACATTTCCGGTCATGGTCATTTTCGGTCAAAATGAAAGAGAAAGTATAATTAACTATTTATCACTAAAAAAGTACAAGCTCTTAATGAATCCCGAAAATAAAAATGACCGACAATGACCATGACCGGTCATTTACCCTTCCTTTCCAAAAAGCAAAAAGCCTATTTTCTATGACAGGTAGAATGAAGCGTCTATTAAGACCAAAGCCGGTCGTCTATTAAGACCAAGATTAGGCGTCTATTAAGACCCAAGTTTCCCATCAATAAAGTCCTAAACTTATCCTCTTTTAAAAGATTCAAAGTCCCTCTAAGCCGACAGTTTGACACATAAAGCATCTTAAAAACCATTCAAAACCGTCCTATTCATGCCAAAATGTCAGAAAATCACATATCGGCACACTATTCGCTCCATTGGCAAGAGAAAGCTGAATAATAATTCATAAAATCAGCATTCACTAAAAGAAAATAATAATCCCTATAAATAAGAAAGGAGAATAAATATGACATTCGACAAATTTACAATCAAGGCG
>OIXQ01000199.1_pt1 | contig 30680 bp, 27 predicted proteins | sample 1587791 | NCBI WGS metagenome assembly OIXQ01 (sample SAMN03283273) | human gut metagenome | biome: human-associated habitat; material: feces | host: Homo sapiens | place: Peru | collected 2012
CCTCGGGCTGGTCAAAGCCTTTTTTCTTTGCCTCTCCTTCATTTTTAGCCCATTTATGGACTCTTTCATGATGTTGTAGACGCTTGCAGGGCGGACAAAGGCCACATTTTCGTCAGTCATCTGTCAGGCAAGGTAGCGGTAGCCGTACAGGAAGTTCTTGTGGGTGAGGACATATTTTACAACAGCCGTTCTTTCTTCAGGCGTATACCAGTTGAGTTTCGGCGTTTCGTGATTATGCCTTGTCTCAATTCCTTTCCTCGTCCGCCATTCATGCCAGGTACTTTTAGAAACTCCTGCAAAAGCTACAAGATCTGAAACCTTGATTTTGCTTTTCTCATGAAACTTCTGCACTTCAGTTTCTATCAGGGTCCGCGTTTTAAGGCTAACCTTTTAAAACTGCTAAAATCATTGAAGATTTTTCAGACTTGGAGCTTCATTCGTTTGACTGGGCAGAAAAACATGGCTTTCAACGAGTGTATTTTAAAAGCGAATCGAAAGAACTGTATGAGAAAAATGGACGCTACACAGTCTTTTACGATGAAACAAAGCCGCCCGCACATTCAAAGTTTTCAATACTTCATGAGCTTTTTCATTATGAAAGCAATCATGATTTAAACGCAGGCGAAAAAAAATACAGAACTTTATAATGTAATGCCTAATCTAAAAAAGATGTTGCAAAAGAACAAAATGCTTTTACCCGAGAAATAAAGGCAACTTCAATTCTGTGCGTCAAAAATTTTATTTTGGGTGCTTTTGCCGCTCCAATTCCATAGATAATCCAATATTCGTTATATTTAAAAGCAGTAACAACAGACCTAAGATTATTTTCTTTTACACGCACAAAAGAAATACAAGCCATGTCATTTAAGTTTTTTGACTTATAAAGCAGAAAATTTTCATAATCTGTTTTTATCGAAATTTCCGCAGTGTAAACTTCAAAAGGCGGCATTTCCATATCAACAGTAAAACTGTGAATTCCATCAACCTGCGAATCAGAAAGAATTTTGCAGTATGAATAAAGCGGAGCTGTCGTCTTGTGCCGTTCAGAATAATAAGGAATTTCTGTATAAGACTCAACATTTGAAAGAAGCTCAGAAAGTTTTTTTATAACTTCATCTCCATCATTTGCTTTCCTAATCTGAAGAACTTCAACAAAATAACGCGGATTCAACTCTTTCAATTCATCAAGGCAAGAATTTATTTCCGCATTTTCCACATCAAGGCAAATATTTTTGTACGAGCTGATATTCCGAATAAGAATTTCACCATTTAAAGCCGAATCGAGTTCCTGCTCCGAAAGTTTCAAATTAAACGGAAAAGCAAAAGAAGCAGAAACAAGAATAAAAAATCCAGAAAAAAAAGCAAAGGCAAATTTCATACTCTAAAAGACAATGTCAATCACTTCCTGAACATTTGACACTGGAATAAATTTTATTCCGCTTTTTACGTGCTCTGGAATTTCGTCAAGGTCTCGGACATTCGCCTTTGGAATTATAATCGTTTTTATTTTGTTGCGCTTTGCGGCGACAGTTTTTTCCCTAAGTCCGCCAATCGGAAGCACCTGACCAGTAAGGCTAAGTTCACCTGTCATTGCAAGATTCGTCTTTATTTTCTTTCCTTTAAAAAGCGAAGTAAAAGTTACCGCCATCGTAATTCCCGCGCTAGGCCCGTCCTTGGGAGTTGCGCCTTCTGGAATATGCAGATGAACTGTATTTTCCTCAAACCATTTGCTGTCCTTGATTTTATTTTCTATTGCAAACTGACGGCTCCAGTTCATGGCAATCTGTGCGCTTTCCTTCATAACATCGCCCATTTGTCCTGTAAGCTGAAGCCCGCCTTTAGAAGACTTTATCGCAATCGATTCCAAAAGCAAAGTGTCGCCGCCCATGCTTGTCCAGGCAAGACCAATTGCAGTCCCTGGCACAGAAGCTGTTTTTATCTGGCTTTCATCAAAAATAGCCTTGCCAAGATATTTTCTGACTTCTGGAATATCGATGCTGAAAATTTTCTTTGCAACAGCCTCGCCAATCTTTGCAGAATCAGTCGCTCCGTTTTTTTCAAGCTGGCTTACTTCCACGGCGGCAAGTTTTCTGTTTATCTTATCAATGCACTTTTCAAAATTGCGGACTCCGGCTTCCCTTGCATATTCCGTTGCAATTAAAGCAAAAGCCTGCTTTGAATATTTCACCTGATTTTTTTTGAATCCGTTTTTAACAAGATTTTTCGGAAGCAAATATTTCCGCGCAATTTCAATTTTTTCCTGATCTATGTAGCCGGAAAGTTCAATTATTTCAGCGCGGTCAAGCAATGGCCGAGGAATTGTGTCCAAAGTGTTCGCAGTAAGGATAAAGAAAACCTTGCTCAAATCGAACGGCAAATTCAAATAGTTGTCGCGGAAAGTTGAATTCTGCTCAGGATCAAGAACCTCAAGCAATGCGGCAGCAGGATCTCCCTGTGCGCTTGCATTCATCTTGTCAACTTCATCAATCATAAAAACAGGAGCTTTTGACTTTGTAATTTTCAAGCCTTCGATAATTTGTCCCGGCATAGAACCGATATAAGTCCGCCTGAAGCCTTTTATCTTGGACTCATCATGCTCACCGCCCACGCTGAATCTAAAAAATTTTTTGTTCATCGCATTTGCAATCGAACGTCCAACGCTGGTTTTTCCAACTCCCGGAGGTCCGACAAGAATAAGCACAGAACCCTTTCCGTCGTTTTTTAGCATCCGCACAGCAAGATATTCAATGATGCGTTTTTTTACATCTTCAAGACCGTAATGGTCATTTTCAAGAATTTTTGAAGCTTTTTCAATATTGTAGTTTTCAAGCGGCTCGTCATTCCACGGAAGAGAACAAACCGTTTCAAGATAATTTCGGCTCATGTTGTAATCAGGATCATGCGGATCAAGCAAATGAAATTTCTCAAGCTCGCTGTCCAACGCTTCTTTCACTTCGCCTTTAAAATTAAATGATTCTATTTTTGACTTAAACTTCTGATAGTCGTTTGTCTTTGAATCCCCAGCAATTCCAAGTTCTTCCTGAATGCTTTTCATTTCCTCGCGCAAAAAATATTCACGCTGATTTTTTTCAACTTTTTCATTAAGCTCAGTCTGAATTTTTTTCTGAACACGGAAAATTTCCTGCTCTTTTTTTATAAAGACAAGAACCTGCTCCATTCTTTTGTGAACATTTGTCATTTCAAGAACTTTCTGCTGTTCTTCTTTGTCAATATTCAAAATAGAAACAATGAAGTCCGCGATTTTTCCAGGATGATCAATATTCACCATGTTAAGGCGCATTTCCTCACTGAACATCGGATTGTTTTCGCTGATTTCCTTCATTTCACTTATAAGAGCGCGTGTAAGAGCCTTTACTTCAAAAGTATTATCCTCTTCGTCCTCAAGATATTCAACAGCCGCGGCAATAGGATTTGAACTGTTCAAGACCTTGCGGATTTTAAAACGCTGCAAGGTAGAAACAAAAACATTCACACCGCCATCAGGCAAATTTATTTTTTTTATAATGCGGGCAACAGTTCCAACTTTATGAAGATCAACAACAGTCGGATTTTCCTTGTCTTCTTTTAACATGACGATTCCAATAAAACCGTCGCCTGCCAAAGAATTTTCAATAACTTTTATATCCTCGGAATTATTTATCATAAGCGGTGTAAAAATTCCCGGAAAAATCGGACGGCCGCCAATAGGAAGAATATTAAGTTTTAAAGGAAGCTGAGTTTCAGCTGGAAGTCCTAAAATTTCTTTTTCGTTTGGTTGTTTTTTCATAGACTATAATATAATCAAAAATTTAGAAAAATACAAATGACAAAAAAGAATATCAGTCAGCTTCAATCTGCGTGAATTCAAACTTATTGACATCGAAAAGTCCGCGCGGAGTAAGCTTTATTTCAGGAATCACAGGCAGGCTTAAAAATGAAAGCGTCATAAAAGGCTCAATTTCACGGCTGATTCCAAGCTCGTTCCAGGCAAGTTCCAAAAGACTTTTCAAAGTCTGGCTTACTTCCACAAAATTCCTGTCGGACATCAAGCCCGCAATCGGAAGAGACAAAGAACCAATGACAGTTCCGTCTTTTACAAGAATAATTCCGCCGCCCATTTTGTTAAGCTCATTTATCGCAACAAAAATGTCATTGTCGTTGTCGCCTGCAGAAATAATATTGTGGGAATCGTGGGCAATTGTAGTGGCAATCGCTCCGCCGTGGATTCCGTAGTTTTCTATAAGACCTTTTCCGATTTTTCCAGTTTTCTTGTGCCGCTCCATTACAATAAGTTTTCGAATCTGAGGATTTTCCTTGCAGTCAAAAATTCCGTTAGTCAAATTCACTTTCCGGATTTCGCACTTTGTTACAAGCTCATGATTTTTTAAACTTATGACTTTTGCATTTTCAGAAGTTAATTTTATTGATAAATCTTCTATTATAAGTGGCTTGATATGAACTGAATGAGTTACAGCCTTGTCTACCCTGTTTCGGATTTCAAAAACAGCCTTTCCATTTTCCGCAGCGAGTTTTCCGTCTATAAAAACTTTTTCAGCTTCAAAATTCTCAAGATTATTAAAGAGAACAATGTCCGCGGAATATCCTGGCGCAATCAGTCCGACATCATTCAAGCCGTAGCATTCCGCAGCGTTTATGGTCGCCATTGCAATCGCCGTAAAGCAGTCAAGTCCGTTTTTTACAGCAAGCTTAAGATTTGCGTTTATATGACCGGATTCAATTATATCCTGAGGATGCTTGTCGTCAGTGCACATCGCGCATCTTCTGGAATTTTCTTTTGTTACGGAAGGAAGAATTTCAGCCAGATTTTGGGCAGCAGAACCTTGACGCAAAAGAACATACATTCCGTTTTCAAGCCGTTCCAAAACTTCCTGTGGAGAACTGCATTCATGGTCAGTTTTTATTCCCGCCGCAGAATAAGCATTAAGAGCAAAACCGTTCAAGCCAGGCGCGTGTCCATCTATAATTTTCTGGGCATTTTTTGCCGCGCATATTTTTTCCAGAACTTCAGAATCGCAGGAAGAAACTCCGGGCGCATTCATCAATTCACCAAGTCCCAAAATTTCAGGCTCTTTTAAAAGCTCTTCAACTGATTCTGAATCAAGAATAGCTCCGGAATCTTCAAAGCTAGTAGCGGGAACACAGGACGGAATCATAAAATGAACTTTTAGCGGAACACGGCGCGCGGAATTAATCATAAAGTGAATTCCTTCAGAACCGCTGACATTCGCAATTTCGTGAGGGTCGGCAATTACCATTGTTGTGCCTTTTGGAACCACAAGCTGTGCAAAAGATTCCGGCGTGCACATTGAAGACTCTATATGAACATGGGCGTCAATAAGCCCTGCAACCGCAAAAAGCCCATGCGCATCAATTTCGGTTTTTCCGCGGTACGAGCCAACGCCGGCAATCAATCCCTGCTCCACAGCAATGTCCGCATTTTTTACAGTCCGCGTTATAGGATTTACAACACGGCAATTTTTTATCACAAGCTCCGCCTCGCATTTTCCAGAAGCAGCGTTTATAAGGAGCGAAAGTTTTTTTGCATTCATGCTGAAATTGTAAAACCCGGCAAAAAAAATAGCAAGAAGTTTTTTAATTTTGCGTTTTAACAGAAAAATAACAGATTTTTAATCGTTTGTAAAAAAAAGAAAATTTAAATAACAGCCATGACAATAAAAAAGCATATTTTCATTTCCAACATTCTTATGATTGTAATTCCTTTTTTAGCAGGAACAGCCGCAACTCTTTTGGCAGGACTTTTATTCTGGAACATTTTTTTCAGGCAGTACATGGACGAATCCGTGGAAGATTCAAGGCTCAAACTCGCTTATGTAATGATGATTCACCAGATGAAATCCTACATAAAAAACGGAAAAACCGACAGTGAAACTTTTATTTCCATGCTTGATTATGCGGACACACACGGAATTTTTCTTGAAGCAATTTCCGAAGACGGAAAAACAACGCGCTCAGTCGGAAGCCAGACTTCAGAAACCAAAAAGTTAAAGGAATTTCTTTATGAGCTCGGCGGAAAAGGAAGCATAAATTCTAAAGGCGCAAGCATATACGGCACAAAAATAAAAATCAGCGGGAAAAACTACCAAGTCATCATTTCCGGAAAATTCAATTGGCGGGAAAACGAAACCAACGAAAGATTATTTTTTGCAATATTAGCAGTTATCGCAATAATCGCGCTCTTGGCAATTTTTATCACAGACAAAATTTTAACAGAACTCTTGCTTAAAAAAATTTCAGAAACTAAAAAAGCTAAATAAATTGATAATTTTTATTTACGGGGAAAATGATTCAAGTTAATTATTAAAGTCAGGATTTAATCTTTTTGAATCTAGTTTTTTAAACATAAATATACAGCCGTTTTCTTCCTGCTTACGGACTTTCTTATTTAGTAAATTAAAATCTTCTGTTCTCTCTAATTTCGTAAATCCCAAATTTTAATATATTTTTTTTTACAATAGCATTTATTGCATACAAATACACAATATCAGTATTTCCTATGAGATTGGCAATATGATACAAAAGAGGCTCTAAAACTATTTAAAAGATTTGAATTTTTCTTTTCCTGAATAGACTCTAAGAAAAATTTATCAGTATTTAAAACTAATTCTTTCATTTTTTATAGGAAGAAAGAAACTTTGAAAACTCTCTCTCTCAAAATTTTCTTTTTCTAAAGAGGTCATAATAGGAGTTGTTACAGGTCTTGCTTTTTTTATAAAATTAAAAAACTTTCTTTCCTGATTTTCCACGAAGAACAAGAATGTTTGAAAAACTTGGCTTAAACATAACATCCTACGTATTTATTGAAATTAATAAAAAAAAAGGACTGCAATTTAGCAGTCCTTAAGTGCGGAGAACCTGACTTGAACAGGCACAGCTTGCGCCACCAGCACCTCAAGCTGGCGTGTCTACCAATTCCACCATCCCCGCATTGCTTTTTGCAAAGCGTGATAATACTATATCAAGCTGAATAAATTATGTCAATAGAAAAACTTCAATTTTTTAAGTTTGTAAGAAAATTTACAGTTGATTCTATCAGTCCAAAAAAGCTATAATATGCACATGAAAAAAATCAACTTTATAATGCCAATTGTGCTTTCTGTTTTTTCATCCATTTTCGCCCAGGAAGCCTTAAAATCAACAGAAGAAGAATACTACGACTTTTTAAGCCTTACAGGACAGGCAGAACGCCCTACACTAAACTACCGCACACTCAGCGACAGTGAATGGCAGGTTACGGACGAAAATCATCTTTGGAAAGACAACAATCTCGGAACAAAACGCACTTTATACGAATCTGACTCAACAGAAACAAACTGGTTTACAGCAGGAATCGACCGCAGCGTAAAACTCAAGCTCTACGGTCCGGAATGGTTCAATTCATACAACACAAAAGCCCCTTACGGACAAAACGACGGCGCGCTCTGGCAAGGAAAAGGCTACAACACAAGCCTTACAGCCGGCGCAAGACTAGAAGCATTCGGATTTGAGGCAACTTTTAAGCCGCAGGTGAGCTGGAGCCAGAACAGGGAATTTAAGTTAGTCGACAATAGCGCATATTATACAAATAAGTACGCATACACCTGGGGCTACGGAAACAACATTGGTGTTGATGCACCTCAAAGATTTGGAGACTCTTCATTCTGGACATTTGACTGGGGCGACACAGAACTCCGCTATTCATGGAAAAAACTTACGGCAGGATTTGGAACACAGGCAATTTGGCTAGGACCGGCATTTTTAAATCCAATGCTTCATTCCAATAATGCCGCAACTTATCCAAAATTTGATGTAGGTCTAAGAAAAACAGAAATCTATATACCGCATATTGATTGGAATATTGGCTATGTCGAAGGAAGAATTTGGACAGGCTATCTCACAGAATCAAAATATTTTGACAATGATTCTAGCAATGACCATAACTTGATTCATGGATTTACATTTAGTTATGCTCCTTCCTTTTTACCTGGATTTACTGTCGGGCTAAACAGAACTTGTCTTGTAAAATCCTCAAAAGAAAACCTTAAATATGTAATACCAGCGGGGAACAATACCCATGTAGGAGAACAAGGTGCTGGTGAAGATCAGAAATTTTCTTTTACAGCAGATTATTTGTTTCCTTCTGTAGGATTTGAAATATATGGAGAAATCGGAACTGACGATTATGCGCCAGGAGGTGGAGTTAAAGGCTATCAGCGTTATCTTACTCATACAATGACATACACTGTAGGTGCAAAAAAATCAATTACAATTTCAGAAGAGAAAAAAATATACAGCGAGCTTGTCTTTGAATGGAACAATACAGAAATGTCGCAGAACTACCAGCTTGTCGGTGGTTACAGTTTTGGATTTCATTATCAAATCACACAGGGATACACAAACAGAGGTCAGTGGCTAGGCTCAGGAATTGGATATGGAGGAAATTCCCAGCACCTCGAATATAGAATCTATTATCCAAAAGGTTCTACATTTTTGTGTATAGGCAGAAATAATCCAGACAATAACTATATCTATGCAAAGGCAATAAATTCAAATACAAATGAAACAGAGATAAAATATAGTCATGCATTCAAAGCAAATTACTATTTTGGAGCAACAACCACATATTTCATTACCAAAAACTTTTCTGCAACAGCTGGAGCTGCATTCGACTTAATAATAAATCCACTTTACAACATAAGAAATGAAGACAAAGAAACTGTAGGAAATGATCAGATTAACAACTGGCATTTTGAGCTTGCTTTAAAATACAGGCTATAGGAATTATTTAATTGTCAGAACAAGAAATATTAAAACCCAAAATAAAACTCTCTCGTACAAAAAATGCTGTTAGAAACATATACAGCGGAATGTTCAACAAAATTTTTACTATATTTTTTCCATTTTTAATACGAACCGTTCTTATTAAGAAAATCGGAATTGAGTATGCTGGTCTGAACAGCCTTTTTTCATCGATTCTGCAAGTGTTGAATCTTACAGAATTAGGTTTCGCAAGTGCTGTTGTCTACTCCATGTACAAACCTATTGCAGAAGATGACAAAGACACAATCTGCGCGCTTCTTAATTTTTACAAACGAGTTTATTTTATAATCGGGCTTGTCATTCTTGCGCTTGGATCTGCTGTAATGCCATTCCTGCCGCACCTTATAAAGGGAAATGTTCCACAGGATATAAACATATATGTGCTTTACAGTATTTATTTAGTAAACACATCTTTGAGCTATCTTTTATTTGGCTATAAAAATTCACTGTTAAATGCACACCAAAGACGGGATGTAATAAGCAACATACTTACAATAACCCAGGGACTGATGAATATCTGCCAGTTGCTTATTCTCGTTACAATAAAAAATTATTATTTATATGTCTTAATGATGCCGATTTTTACAGTTCTTAACAATGTTATGGTTGGAATTGAGACAAAAAGAATGTTCCCTGAATATTCATGCAAAGGAAAACTCGATATATCAGTAAAAAAAGACATAAGAAAAAAAGTTGCAGGATTAATGATAAGTAAACTTGCACAAACTTCAAGAAACAGTTTTGACAGCATTTTTATAAGCGCTTTTCTTGGTCTTGCAATGACGGCAATCTATTCCAATTATATGCTTGTTTTCACAAGCCTTACAGGAATTATAAATATAATCACAAATTCGATGCAGGCTGGAGTCGGAAATTTTATTCAGACAGAATCAAAAGAAAAAAACTATGAACTTCTAAAAAAACTTGCATTGCTCTACGCATTGATGATTGGCTGGTGTACGGCTTGTATGCTATGTATTTATCAGCCTTTCATAACAACTTGGCTTGGAGAATCATACAAGCTGCCATTTGCCATTGTAATAATGATTTGCTCTTATTTTTATCTTCTTGTTTCAGGACAGGGCTGTTCATTGTTCTATCACGGATGCGGAATGTGGTGGAATGGAAAATACCTTGCCGCAACAGAAGCGCTTGTAAATATCATAGGTAATTATATTTTTGTAAAGAAGTTCGGACTATACGGAATCGTTGTTGCAACTTTAGTTTCAACTTTAATAGGGAATGTCTGGACTCTTTCCATTCTCTTTAAACTATTTTTTACAAAAAAAAGAATGATAAAATTCTACTTGTTTGAACTTTTTCTTGCTTTTATAAGTTTTCTGCTGTGTTCTTTGACATTTTTTATAAACAAAATTTTAGACACCCAGGACAGTTTTGTTTTTGCGCTTTTAGTTACAGGATTTTCAGCAACAGTCCTGTTTTTTGCAGCGTATATTCTGATTTCAAAACCGCTGCGTCTGCAAGTGCCATTAAAAATTTTCAGACATAAAAAGCAAAATAAATAAGGAATTGATAAATGAAAAATATTCTTTTTGATTTGACAGGCTCGCAGCCAATCCTAAACTCAAAATTTCATGGGGTTATGTAAAAAATGTAGAATTTCTTTTCCTTGATAGAACTTTGCTATTAGTTATATAATTCCTGATTAAGTTACTTTTTTTAAGAAGACACAAATGAACAAATCATGGTCGGAACTCAACAGGAAAATGCAGATTCAGCTTAAAAAGGAAGCGACTTTTGCGGATGGAATTGAAACCCTTTTTGAGCTGCGGAAAGAACTCATGCAGGCCGCGGACGGATTTTTCCGAGATTTTAGCCGCGAGGAGTTCTGCGCAATGCCTTTTATAAACGCAGAAGGCTGACATTTAAAAAAGAAATAAAGCATAAAGAAGATTTTGTATTATTAGATTATATAGAACGAGATGAATTAGAATGTCTTTTTGAGACTTCCTATGCTTTTATATATCCATCATTAAATGAAGGCTTTGGTTATCCACCACAAATGGGCTAGAAAGATTTGCCTATATAAGTGAATTTCAGAAAAAAGATTTGCAAAGACTTTCACAAATAATATTGCAATAAAAATAATATTCTATTTGTCTTTTTTATACAGATATTCTCTCAAAAATGACAGCAGTTTGTCCGCGGAGTATTGATAGCTATCATAATTCCAATGCATAGGAGTATTTGTTTTATTTAAAAATTCTATATTAAAATCATTTTCTGATGTGAAAGTTGACAGCATTTTTTTATCATAAAACGGAGCATTTATTAAATCCTGATTATTTGAGATAAGTTTTTTATTCAAAGAAATAGCTTCCAAAACTCGTGTTGTATAACCAGTATTGGAAGTTGACTGCATAACTTCAAGCAAGCAATCTGCATTTGAACATCTTCTAAAATATTCTTTATATGTAATAAAATCTATATATTGAAAATTTTCATCAAAAAATGTCCTCTCGCTTTCTTTTGCTCCTGCAATTTCGAATAAGACTTTTATTCCATTCTGTTTTAATTTTTTATATATTTCAACAAGCAAATTCAATCGTTTTTTTGCTCTTCCCATAAAATATATACTATACTTTTGCCTCCCCCGGACATTCTGAATTTCTATATTGGCAGGAAACGGCACTATATGAGGATAATAAACCAGTCCGTATTTTTGCGAATCTTCTTTATCAAATGAGAACAGCGCATCAAATTTATTTTTTGCAATGTTTATATCAAAACCCTTTTTATAAGAAGCAACAATATCCGCAAACAAGAAACATATTTTTATATTGGTATTTATTCTTTTCAGCCATTTTTCATAAGAATGACGATAAAACAAGAAAAAGGAATGCCTGAAAACCAAAACGATGCATTTTTCATCAGTTTTTATAAAGTCCTTTATTTTTTTTGTTTTATAATTCTGAATCCAAATATCTTTGAACGGAATATTGATAATTTTATTAAGTTTTTTAGATATATGAATTCCGTAAAGAAAACCAATGAGCCCTTTTTTATTCAAAGAGGTATTTACCCACAAAACATCTTTATTTTTTTTTAAATCAGAATAATAAAATGTATAATTGTCATCTTTTGGAGATAAAAATAAATATTTCATATAAACCTATCTTTAGTGTTTTTATTAACCTTACTTACTATTATAATTTTATAAAACATTGTACAATTATACAACATTATGAAAATCGGAATTAATAAAAAAGAGTATAATTTTGTAGATGTATTAAAATTCTTTTTCATGCTATGTGTTATTGCTATACATTGTAATATAGAGTCTATATTTGGAAGAACTGGCTGGTATATTTTGCACTGCATATTTAGACTTGCAGTTCCTTTCTTTTTTGTTGCAAGCGGTTTTTTCTTTATGTCAAAACTTGAAAAATCCGGGAGTAGGATTGAACAGACAATAAAATCATATATACGAAGAATATTAGTTCCACTTTTATTTTATGTCACACTGAATATATTGCTTGATGTGTTTCTAAAAATCATCAACAATTATCAGTTTTCAATAAAATGGTTTGTAAGAACCATTCAGAGGATTTTATTTGATCCGCCTGGAGCAATGTGGTTTCTTTCTGCCTGCATATTTGGAATTATATTTTTATATCCATTTCTAAAAAGAAATAAAATAAATCTAGCAATTTCTATTGGAATCTTTTTATATTCGTTCGCCTTGATTTGCAACACTTACTATTACATTATCAAAGACATTCCGTTTTTTTCCAGCATGATAGAACTATATGCCAAATTTTTCAAAATTGCCCGGAATGGTCTCTTTGTGGGATTTTTTGATCTTGCAATAGGAATAAAATGCTATGAAATAAACAAAAATGGAACAAACAACAAAATAGTTTGTTGCATCTCTCCAATTTTATTTTTGTTATTATGTGCAGAGATTTACTTTGCAGAGCAAAATAAACAGTTCCTGATGGATGACCATTCATTATTTATATTTTTACCTTATTTTATCGCCTGCATTTTTCTTATAGCCTTGCATATTCCATTTCCAAAAAGACAAATGTCAATATTAAGAAATTTAAGCTCAGGAATGTATTTTATGCATAGATTTATACTTGAAATAATATCAATAGGGCTAATTCATTTATATCCTGTTTTTGCAAATTCTCCAATCACAAAATTCTTGCTCACAACCTTTTTAAGTTTTTTTGTTTGTATGATAGGTTATAAAATCAACAACAAAAAAATAAACTTATTGATTAAATAGAAAAAAAATGTTTTCTTCATTGACGGCAAAATCAGCAGGAAAAATTTTTGGAGCTTGTTAGAATTCAAATACCCGACACATCAAATAAGCTTCAATACGGAAAAAGCCTTGAAATGTTTAAAATTCATAGATTCATACGAGGTTACCGATGAATAATGATAACGCGCTGTTTTATACTTGCAGCTTAATCGAATTTATTGGCCGCAGACAAAAACAAAAGAGAGCATATATTGTAAATACATTGGGCAAGAGTGTTGTGAAAAGAATATATACCCATTCAGATGTTCTGCATTGCGAGGTGATAGACAGCGTTGCGGAAGAATTTATAAAGCTGATTCTGACGCCGGGCGACTACAACGGAATAACCAGAATGAACGCATTGGATTGGCTGATGGGGGATTAAATTTTTAAGAGAGGCAGTGGCGGGCGGCAAGGCAAAAACGGTCTACTCGGCTGACAATTTTAGGATTGTTTACTCTGATATACAATTTTTGATGATTTTTGTTTATTGGACTATACAATTTAATTTTATGATGTATAATATTGATTATTTTAAGCGTGATGACAGCTTCAGCGAGGTTGAATTTTTGCTTGAAAAAGAATGTTCTGTTGTTCCGGTTGAAGTAAAGGCTAAAAAAGGCGGCACTTCATCTTTGGATTCCCTTCTTAAAAAAGATGAAATAAAATACTGCTACAAGATAATAAACGGCAATGTAGGGCAGATTGGAAAGAAAATCACGATTCCGCATTATATGTGCATGTTTTTGTAAAGAGTTCGGGTGGATATGAATCAAGGCAAAGAAAATGCTTATATTGTCTATGTAAAAAGTTTTTTAATAAAATTATTTCTTGCGTTTTCAACCAAAAAATCATAAAATAAGTTGTAAATGCAAGAAAATACAAATTCGTCAAAACTAGGCGATATTCTCAACAAAAATGGCGGATATATAACCCGCAGGCAAATTGATCAAAATGGAATTAAGTCTTGGTTTCTTACGGACTTTGTGCGCAAAGAAAATCTTGAAAAACTTGCGGCGGGTTTCTATGCAAAACCAGACTGGATTACAGATGATTTTCTTGTGTTTCAGTATAAATATCCCAAATTCATCTTTTCTTATGAGTCTGCCCTTTATCTTCTTAATCTTACGGATTCTCTTCCTCAAACTTTTGAAGTAACCGGACCGAAAAACTACCGGCCGTTCAGTCCCAAGGAAAATATCGCAATTATTCACACGGACTACAAAAAAGAAACTTATGAGCTTGGAATCGCGGAAGTTGAAACAAATCTAGGAAATAAAGTTCTTGCATACAATGCGGAAAAAACACTCTGCGACCTTATCCGCCGTTCAGAAAAAATCGATTCTGAAATTTACACGAAAGCCCTTTATAACTATTCAAAACTGAAAAACAAAAATCATAACCGGCTTATTGAATACGCAAAAACAATGGGAATACAAAAAAAAGTGTATGACACAATGATGGTGGTGCTGAATGAGCTATAGCAAAAATTCTGTGCAGGCCCGCATAAAAAATCTTTCCGCAAAAACCGGAGTAAGCGCGAATGTTCTTCTTGCGACATATTTTTTCGAGGCGTTTTTGTATAGACTTTCAAAATCTGACTATGCGGAAAATTTTATTTTTAAGGGCGGATTTTATCTTTCATCGGTTATCGGCGTGCAAAACCGTTACACACAGGACTTAGATTTTAAACTGGCAGGTGAAGATCTTGAAGAAGAAAATCTTGTAAAAATTATAAATGACATAATCTCCAAAAATGCAGATGACAATATCTCTTTTGATTTCTCATCAATTGAGCCTATAAGAGGCGAAGACCAATACGGCGGTTTTACAGTAAGCATTATCGGACATCTTGAGAATATCCGTCAGACAGTGAATATAGACATAGCAACCGGCGACCCGATAACTCCCGGTTCAATAACATACAGTTATAAAAGACTGATTGCCGAGGATATTCTGAACTTCAAGGCATATAATCTGGAGACAATTCTTGCTGAAAAATTGCAGACAATTTACAGCAGAGGACTTTTTAATAGCAGAAGCAAGGATTTTTATGATGTCTATATAATTCACAAATTAAAGATGGGTGAAATTAACTGCGAGAATTTAAAAGAAGCGTTTGCAAAAACTTGCGGATACCGGAAAACTAATTTTTTTAAAGAAGATGTAAATACTCTTTTAAAAGAACTTGAAACAGACATTCAGGCGCTAAACCGCTGGAAAAACTACGCCAGGAAAAATTCTTTTGCAAAAAACATTTCATTTGAAACAGTCATTGAATCGTGCAAATCTATGACGAATATTGTTTTCGAATGAGTAAAATTTTTCGACGATTTTTTTAAGCCAAAATAGGGCTTTTAATCTGCAGGTACGGCTACAAGATAATAAACGGCAATGTAGAATAACCAGAAACCATCAAAAACTTGGTTTTTAATTTAAAACGGTGCAAAGTTCTATTTTGTACCGTTTTTTTCTTGTCCGGCCAGTATAGTAAAAAAATCAGTACATAAAGCCCAGCAGCCAGATAGGAATCTGCCTGTCAGTGCCGAATTCTATGTCGTCGGCGATAATGTATGAGTCTGGAATTTCTTGAATTTGTTTGCGCTTTTTGTTCTTTCCGCCTACTTCAAAAGTGTATTTTGAGTCTACAAAGAAATCGCTTTCCTCTGAAAAATCAACTTTATGGGAATGTAAGAGCTGGTTTAGAACAAAAGTTTCCCGGCGGCTACCTGTATTGGCGTTTTCTCCGTTAAAAAGTTCTATAAGATTTGTGTTTTCCATGAGAATCTTTTCGGGTTTTTCAAGGACGCTTAATCCGCGTGATTTTTTATAAAGCTGATTTATAAGTTTTGCATCTTCCAGATATTTTAAATATATGAGCAAGGTCTGCCTTGAGATTCCAATTTTTGCGGCAAGCTGTGTTATGTTTGGAATGAACGGGGCTGATTCTCCTATGACAGCCAGAAGTTTCTTTATCCTCGGAATATAGGCGATTTCCAGACCGCGGAGCATGGGAAGCTCAACTTCAAGAATCATGTTCAGTGTCTCATTCAGGCGGTTAAAATAATCGTCTTTTCCTTCCAAAAAATACGGATAATATCCAAATGACAGATAATCGTCAAAAAATTCAAACGGCTTGATTTTTGATGCGATTTCTGCGGAAATCTGCTCGTTGTTCTTTAATATTTCTTCGAGTGTAAAAATTGGAAAATCATGTGCTTTTATCAGCGAAAGGTACTCGCGGAAAGAAAGCCCGGTCAGCTCATAAACTAAAGTTCTTCGGCTTAAATCCGCTCTGTCGTTCAGAATTTCAAGCAGGGAAGAACCAGTGAAGGCGATATGAAGTTCCGGGAAATCATCATAAAGATTTTTGATTTCTTTTGACCAGTTTTCGTATTTATGCACTTCGTCAATGAAAAGGTGTGTGCCGCCACGGCTTGCAAATTTTTCTGCAAGTTCAACAAGTGTATTGTTTGAAAAATAAATGTTGTCAAGGTTTACGTAAAGAACTTTGTTCAGATTATTGGAGAAAGTTTTTTTTATGTGCTGCAGGAATAGCGTTGTTTTTCCGGTTCCTCTTGAGCCTCTCACGCTTATAAGCCGCGCATTCCAGTTTATTTTTCTTTCCAGTTCGCGCTCAAAGACCGGAAGTGGACCGGTCATTTTTTTTCTGAAAAGTTCTATCAGTTTTTCCATAACCTGATTTTATAGTATATTGTTCAAGTTGTTAAGTGGTCTTAACAGTTTATGGTCAATTTTGTTAAACGGACTTAACAAAATTGACTGGACTTCATTTGTTGACAGAAAGAAATGCTAAGCACGGCAATCTTGCTAGAGGATTATCAACCGAGTTTCTTTCAGAAACATCGCAGGGGCAAGCCCGATAATGACACTAAAATTTAAAACTCGAAATTGAACCTTATAGAAAAATATTCATGTTTTGTGCATAGCGTAGATGAATTTTTCTTCATATTTTGTGTGCAGGACGTTTGAATTTTGTTCATATTTTGTGTATTCTGTGGGCATGGAAAATGCAATCAGACGGAAGATACTGGATTTTCTGGCAAAATGGAGAAGCTCGGAAAATCATTTGCCTTTGATTATCCGCGGGGCAAGGCAGATTGGCAAGACTTACTCAGTCCGGCAGTTTGGAAAAAACTATAAATCTTTTGTGGAAATCAATTTTGTTGACAGCCCTGAATACAAAGATATTTTTTTGCGGGGTTATTCGACTGATGAGGTTATAAAACGCATTTCTTTTCATAATCCAAAGTTTAAGTTTATCCCTAAAGAAACCCTTATTTTTTTTGACGAGTTGCAGGAGTATCCAGACTGCTCCACGAGCCTTAAATTTTTTGCCGAGGACGGACGCTTTGATGTTATTTGCTCAGGCTCAATGATGGGACTTAATTACAGGCAGATTTCTTCAAACAGTGTGGGCTATAAACTTGACTATCAAATGTACTCGCTTGATTTTGAGGAATATCTTTGGGCAAAAGGCTATGGCGAAAGTTTTACAGAAGAGCTGTATTCCCACTTAAAGAATCTTGAGCCTTTTTCTAAAGAAGAATTGAATCTTCTGAATGACTATTTTTTGGAATATGCTGTTATCGGCGGAATGCCGGCCGTTGTAAAACGTTTTTTGATTGATGGAAACTACTCAAATATACTTCCTCTTCAAAGTCAGCTTGTGCGTGATTACGAGGAGGACATCACGAAATATGCAGACGGACTTGATAAGACGAAAATCAAAAATATTTACAGAAATATTCCGGTGTTTCTAGCGCAGGAAAACAAAAAGTTTCAGATTACAAAAGTGGCAAAAAACGCAAGGTCGCGGGATTATGTCGGCTGTGCAGAATGGTTAAGAGATGCTGGTGTTGTGAACCTTTGTTTCTGCCTTAACAATGTATGCCTGCCTTTAAAAGGAAACTACGATGAGGCAAAATATAAGATTTATTATCATGATACAGGACTTTTAATGGCGAATCTTGATGAGGAGTCTTCTGAGGACTTACGGAAAAACAAGAATTTGGGGATTTTTAAAGGTGCAATTTATGAAAATCTAGTTGGGCAGATGCTAAAAACGGCAGGTTTTGACTTATATTATTATAAAAAAGAAAATGCCCAGCTTGAGATGGACTTTTTTGTGCGCACAACGGAATCTTTGGTTCCTGTTGAAGTAAAGGCAAAAGACGGAGCGACAGTATCGCTTAACAATCTTATAAAATATCCGTCATACAAAGATGTGCGCTTTGGAATAAAGTTTTGCAATAAAAACATAGGATTTAACGGGCGTTTTTACACAATTCCGTATTTCTGCGCTTTTTTGCTAAAGCGATTCCTGCGTGAAGATTTTGTGGTTGCAACAAACAGGGAAAAGCCAGACGGCTTGAAGAAAGATGAGGTTTAAAGGCGCCTGGAGCTTTGATTCCAATCGTTGCACGATGGACCACAAGGACTACAACTATGCTGGCTATTTTTAGGCTTCCGCGTTGTGCGCAATGCAGATGAGTAAGTTTATGAATTCCCGTGTTATGCATGGGAATGAAAAGAAAACTGCATAAAGCACTGCGGTGTTTTTAATAGATTCAATTTCATTTTAAGAGGAGAAAAAAATGAAGAGCTTAAAAAAATGTTTTGGTTTGGGTGTCGGCCGCAAGAGCGGGCTGTCATTTGCGACTTTTGCTATCTGCGCAATTATACTGCTTGCAGTTCCCTTGCAGATTTCATGCTCTGACCCAGGAGACGAAAATGGAGATTCAACTGTTGGGGCAACCTTGAGGGGGGGGGCGTTTTACGCACCGATTTTGAGATTTTTTGGAAAAAAACAGATTTGTTGTGTGTAAGGAAGAGAATTTGCTCCGTTTTCGCTACTCTATAATTCACGGAAAAAATCAGGCTATTTAGAATTTTCCATAAATATCTCATTATTTTTTTGTCAATTTGCATATTTTAAATTATAATTGCTAAAAATCACACTAAAGGAATTTATATGGCAGACACAGCAAAAAAAATCGAGTGGGACGATATATAGCGGTTCTTGCATACTGTAACCGATGTTGAGTCGACGAACTCATTTTCAGCGTAGTGAAGCCTGTTAAGATACAACTGGTACTGGACGAACGCCATTATGAATCCTATAGACTTGTTCGTGGCCTTCAGGAAGTTCTCGTAGTTCGTGAGAGTAGACATGGTGCTGTCCTAGGAGTAGTTGAACTTCATCAAAGGACAGCCTTTTTTATTCAGAAGCTTTACTGTTGATATAAATATTTCCTCGATTGAGTCTTTCAGCTTTTCACTCCGGAATTTATTGATTGTCCTGAAGTCCGGCTTCTGGAATCCCGCAAGCCACATTGCATTTATGTTTTCGCGGCACTGTCTTGCTATCATTCTCGATGAGTAGATTCCTGTCATATAGCAATAGATTAAAACCTTCAGCAGCATTACTGGATTGTAGCGGCTTACGCCTCTGCTCATATTTAAATTTTACCACAGATATTTTTATTTGTCTTTAAAAATAATTAGGACTGCCCATTCTTTTTGGACAGCCCCATCACAGTTTGTTCAAGCGTTGCTTTCTCAAACTGTGATTCTCTCCATCCGTGTCTCGCCGCTAATGCGGAGTTTTATTAAGCAGGAAAATATGAGATGTAATGGCTCCGGGCATTCTTATGGAATGTCTTCAGGTCTCCGGTCAAGTATCCGTACTATATTCATGTCGGTGTACCCGTTGAGTTTGAGTTCGACTGCTCCGATTGCCTTGTTGTCTTCCTTTTTGCATACGGCATAACATTCGCTTCCGCAGAAAACGTTTCTGATAACTTCAAGGCTTTCTGTATCGGCTTCAGTCCATCTACGCAAAATCAGACGTTCCGTTATTTTTGGAAATGCCGAAAGTTTTTTGTAAAAAACGCCGTCCCAACATTCCGTGCAGTCAAAGTTTCCTATTTTGATTTTCATTTTTCAAGCGCAGAAATTATAGAATGAAAAAATCAGTTCCTCAATCTTTGCAAAATTTTTTAATTGACTTGATGACAACAGGTCTGCATTTGTTTTATCATTAATCAAAATTGAAAACGAGAAAATAAATTTTATGCAGAAAAATATTTTTGTTCCAGAGCATATTGTGCATCCGTTCAGTCCGTTTTTTTGTGAAGATTCATGCGTTCTTATTGTGGGAAGCCTTCCGTCTGTAAAGTCGCGGAAAAATGGATTTTACTACGGACATCCGCAGAACCGTTTTTGGAAAATGCTTGCCCTTGTTTTTTGCGAGGAGATTCCGAAGTCTACAGAAGAAAAGAAAAATTTTTTGAGGCGGAATAAAATCGCAGTTTACGATTCAATCAAGGAATGCACAATTTGCGGCTCATCTGACAGTTCAATCCGAAGCGTTGTTCCTTCCGACATAAAATCGATTATTGAAAATTCCAAGGTCAAAAAAATTCTTGCCAATGGAAAAACTGCCGCAAAATATTTTCTAAAATATCAGGATGAAAATTTGTGCTCCATGCTAAAAACGCTTCCGTCCACAAGTCCTGCCAACGCTTCATTTTCCCTTGAAAAACTTGCGGAAATTTGGCGTGCGGAATTTGAAAAATAAATTCAAGTCATTTTTTTTGCTTTTCAAATCCCATAGAAAATATTTTCAGTTTGTTCTATAATATTGCCACATCATTTTTTACAGAGGCTTTTTATGTCTAACTATCCTTTTCAAAATATCGAAGTAAAATGGCAGAAGTACTGGGAAGAAAACAAAACTTTCCGCGTAGAAGAAGACAAATCATTTTCAAAAGAAAAACGCAGATATATTCTTGATATGTTTCCGTATCCGAGTGGTGCGGGGCTTCATGTAGGACATCCTGAAGGCTACACTGCCACAGATATTTACAGCCGCTACTTGCGCATGAACGGCTACAATGTTTTGCATCCGATGGGATATGATTCATTCGGGCTTCCTGCTGAAAACTATGCGATAAAAACTGGAACTCATCCTTCAATCACAACAAACGCTAACATTGCGAATTTTACACGCCAGATAAAAGCTCTTGGATTCAGTTATGACTGGGACAGATGCGTTTCAACTTGTGATCCTGAATATTATAAATGGACTCAGTGGATTTTCCTTCAGCTTTACAAAAAAGGCTTGGCTTACGAGGCTGCAACTCCAATCAACTGGTGTCCTTCCTGCCTTACAGGTCTTGCAAATGAGGAAGTAAAAGAAGGCAGGTGCGAAAGATGCGGTGCAGTTGTAACACGCAAGACAATCCGCCAGTGGATTTTAAAAATCACCGATTACGCAGAACGTCTCCTTGAAGATCTTGATTTGCTTGACTGGCCTGAAAGTGTAAAGCTCATGCAGAAAAACTGGATTGGAAAATCTTGCGGTGCGGAAGTTGAATTTGAAGTCGCTGGCAAAGACGGAAACGGAAGCGGAAAATATTTGAAAGTATACACAACAAGAGCCGACACGCTTTTTGGCTGCACTTACATGGTAATGTCGCCGGAACACAAAATGCTTAAGGAACTCACAACTCCAGAGCAGAAAGCGGCAGTAGAAGCTTATGTTGAAGAGGCCGCAAAAAAATCCGACCTTGAGCGCACTGACTTGAACAAGAACAAAACAGGAGTCTTTACAGGAAGCTACGGAATTGATCCTGTAAACGGAGCGAAGGTTCCAATCTGGATTTCTGATTACGTTTTGACTTCTTACGGAACTGGCGCGATTATGGCTGTTCCTGCGCACGATGAGCGCGACTGGGATTTTGCAAAGAAATTCAATCTGCCGATTATAAAAGTAATTGCTACAAAAGAAGACATTGTTTCTCTTGGCGGTGGAGATGAAAAGAAAGGCGCGGAACTTTTACAGGCCGCTTCAAAAAATCCAGAGGAATACAAAAAGCTTGTTGATGCCCACCCGGAAATTTTCTGCGTGGCAAACGAATGCACTTCCGCAAAGGACGGATATTCAATCAACTCGGAATTCATTACAGGAAAAAGCACAAAAGACGCGATTCAGGAAATGATAAAATTCCTTGAAGAAAAAAAATGCGGAAAGGCAACTGTAAACTACAAGCTCCGCGACTGGATTTTCAGCCGTCAGCGTTACTGGGGAGAGCCAATTCCTCTTGTTCACTGCGAAAAATGCGGATGCGTTCCAGTGCCGGAAAAAGACTTGCCTGTAAAGCTTCCTGATGTAAAATCCTATCAGCCAACAGGAACTGGCGAAAGTCCTCTTGCCGCAATCGAATCCTGGGTTAACACGACTTGCCCTAAATGCGGAGGAAAGGCAAAGCGCGAAACAAACACAATGCCTCAGTGGGGCGGCTCATGCTGGTATTATCTTCGCTACCTTGATCCAAAAAACAATTCAGAGTTCTGCTCAAAAGAAAAAGAGGAATACTGGATGCCGGTTGACCTTTATGTAGGCGGAGCTGAGCACGCGGTTCTTCACCTTTTGTATGCAAGATTCTGGCACAAAGTTCTTTACGACATAGGAGCAGTTTCAACAAAAGAGCCGTTCCATCGCCTTATAAACCAGGGACTTATAACTTCGTTTGCATTCCAGCGCAAAAACAAAACTCTTGTTCCAACTGACGAAGTTGAAGAAAAGGACGGAAAATATTTTGAAAAGGCGACAGGCGAGCAGGTTGAGCAGATTATCGCCAAGATGTCAAAGTCGCTCAAGAATGTTGTAAATCCTGATGAAATGATTCAGAAGTACGGAGCCGATTCTGTGCGTATGTACGAAATGTTCATGGGACCGCTCACTGTTTCCAAGCCATGGAACACGCAGGGACTCGTAGGAATAAACCGCTTCCTTGAAAAAGTCTGGAACATAAGCGAAAAGCCAATGGACGAAATCGACATAAAAGGCAAGCTTGAAGACAAAGCTCTTGTTGCGCTTAGAAAAACTTTCGCCCAGACAATCAAAAAAGTTACGGAAGACACTTCTTCTCTCAGCTTCAACACCGCAATCAGCCAGATGATGATTTTTATAAACGAAGCTTCAAAGTTCAATTCTCTTCCAAAAGAAATGTGGAAGGATTTTGTTCTTATTCTTAGCCCTTATGCTCCTCACCTTGGCGAAGAGCTTTGGCAGAAACTCGGCGGAACAAAAACTGTGGCTTACGAAAAATGGCCTTCGTTCAGCGAGGAATTCTGCAAGGAAGACAGCATTCAGATTGTCGTAATGATAAACGGAAAACTCCGCGACAAATTTGAAGCTGCTCCCGGAACAGACGATGAAACGCTCAAGAATCTTGCTTCCCAGACAGAAGGCTATAAAAAGTTCACAGACGGAAAGACAATTGCAAAAGTCATTGTTGTAAAAGACAAGCTTGTAAACATCGTGGCAAAGTAAATGAACTCGACAAGCTTAAAAGCCCATTACATCAAAGTGGCAGGAGTTGTGGCTCTTGTTGGAAATGCAGTTCTTGCCGCTGTGAAGTTTTTGTTCGCATATCTTTCAGGTTCTCTTGCGGTTGCAGGTGATGCAATTGACAGTTCCACCGATGTTCTGATTGCGCTTGTAACTTTGTTTGTAAGCCGCATAATTCAGCAGCCGGGCGACAAGGAGCATCCTTGGGGGCACGCAAGAGCCGAAACTACTGCGACAATGGCCTTGGCTTTTATAATTTTCTTTGCGGGCGCGCAGATTGTACTTTCCGCAGCAAAAAAAATTATTCTGCATGATTTTCAGGCTGAAACTTCACTTGTGGCGGTTTATGCGGCCGTTGTTTCGATTGTGGGAAAATCTCTTCTTGCTTTGATTCAGTTTCACTACGGAAAAATCGCCGAAAGCGAAATTGTAAAGGCAAACGCTCAGAACATGAAAAGCGACATAATGCTTTCCGCGGCAGTTCTTGCAGGCCTTTTATGCTCCGAATTTTTTAAGCTACCTTTCCTTGACCCGGCAATTGCGCTGCTTGTGGGGCTTTGGGTTATAAAAAATGCCGCCTCCCTTTTTGCGAGGATGAACCTTGAGCTTATGGATGGAAACGCCGACAGCTCGCTTTATAAAAAACTGTTCGATGCGGTTGCGACAGTTTCTGGTGTTCAAAATCCGCATAAGGCAAGAATCCGCAGAATGGCTTCAAGCTTTGACATTGACTTGGACATTGAAGTTGACCCGTCGCTTTCCGTTTACGAGGCGCACGAGCTTAGCGAGCAGGTTGAAAGTGCAATCCGCAGGGAAATTTCTGAAATTTACGACATTGTGATTCATGTTGAGCCGAAAAATTCCGATTTGCATCAGCCCAAGGAAGAATTCGGCTTGAATCCTCAAAATTTATGAGGAATATTTAATATTCTTTTGGAAAATTCAATATTTGCGAAGAATAATTTATATCCTTGAATATTTATACAAAGAACTCAGGAATATACAAAAATCTTCAAGAATATGTATAAAAATACAAGAATATCTCTTATTTTTGAAGAAAACTCCTTAAAACTGAAAATTCACACTTGAATGAAGCGTTCATGAGGCTGTTTTTGAAAATAATCACGAATTTCTTTGCGGCTTTCTTCATTTGACTTGTAATTAAGCATTTTTGTCTGGAAATAATGTCCGAATTCGAACTGCGCGCAGTAGTACGAAAAAAATCTCTGAATCCGCGTCTTGTGGAATTCCTTTGGCTGGAATTTTTCAACATTGTCTATAAAGTTCAACGCAGTTTGCATCCTGTCAATTGTAATTTTTTCCGCGGAATCTTCAAGGCCGTTTTTTATTTGCGCGAAAATCCAGGGACGTTCGGCGGCGGCTCTTGCAATCATGATTCCGTCTGCTTCCGGGGCTTTTTGAATGGCAAACTTTGCGCTGGCGGTGTCCTTTATGCAGCCATTTACATAGACTTTGATTTTTTTTTCATACCGCTGTGAAAGTTTTTTCGCAAACTCGTACCTTGGAAGTCCGCGGTATTTTTCCTTGATTGTGCGCGCATGAAGCGTTATAAGCTCAACTCCGTTTTCTACAAGCATATCTGTAAAGTTGAAAAAAGTTTGCTCCGTGAAATTTTCGTTTCCAAGCCTGCATTTTACGCTAAATCTGAAATGGTTTTGTGTTTTTTCTTCTATTAAATCCAGCGATTTTTTTACTTTTGAGACTGCTTCTGCGGTTTCTTTTAGCGGCTTTAGCATCCAGGCGATTCCGGCTCCTGTCTTGTAGATTTGCGGGGCAGAGCAGCCCATGTTCAAGTCGATTCCGATTCCGCCTTTCTTGCACACAATTTCAGCTGCCTTTGCCAACGATTCCGCGGAAGTTCCCGTGAGCTGCCACACGATTTTTTCCGGGCAGGGGCCGTTCATAAGATAATATTTTTCAAACGGTCCCATATTCAAAAGCGAAGAGGCATTTATCATTTCGGTGAAATATTCATCGCAGCCTCCGAATTCTTCCACAGAAATCCTGAATGCTTCATGGCTCAAGGTTGCCATTGGCGCGCAGATAAGTTTCATTTTGAATTCAAGTATTCCGCAAAAAGTTCAGCGGCATCAGCGCAGAGTTCCGGGCAAGGGCGTTTTTTGTAGTATTCTTCTGTTCTTTTTTCTGAAACTGGAGAATCTGCTTTTCCTTCCACGGAATTTTTTCGCAGGTAGTTTTGGGATTGTCCGAGCGGAGAAAGTCCAAGAAGTTCCCGGCAGATAAACGAGCCGTTCTTTTTCTTGAACTTTTCGCACAAAAATTGTCCGTCTTTGTAAACTGAATCCTTGGCTTCTTTGTCCTTTGGGTCTGAACTGCCGTTTTTTATGCTCAATGCAAGCATCATTCCGTTTACCGCACCGCACATTTCACGCAGCCTGCAAGTTCCGCCGCCAAATGCCTGGGCAGATTTTAATGCAAGCTCCCGGTCAATTCCAAGTTCCCCACAGAAAACTTCAAGAACTGACTGGGCGCAATTGAAGCCGCTTAGAAAATTTTCCTTTGCGCGTTTTTTTGCTTCTTCCGGGGAAATCATAGCACCTCTATAGATTTTGCGGCTTCTTCAATAAAAGGAGCGTCAAGAGATTCAATTTCGCCTTTGTCAACAGCAGCAGACATATTCTGTTCGATTGGAATGCGGGCAAGAACTTTTAGATTGAATTCTTCCGCGATTTTTCCGATGTTGCTTTCACCGAAGAGTTTTATTTCTTTTCCGCAGTCCGGGCATTTTACGTAGCTCATGTTTTCTACAAGTCCCAAAACCGGAACATTCATCATGTTTGCCATGTTTACGGCTTTTTCAACGATTACGCGCACAAGCTGCTGCGGCGAAGAAACAATTATAATTCCGTCTATTGGAAGCGACTGGAAAACTGTGAGCGGAACATCTCCAGTTCCCGGCGGACAGTCAACGAACATAAAATCAACGTCTTCCCAAAGAACATCTGTCCAGAACTGGCGCACTGCCCCGGAAATAACTGGACCACGCCAAACAACCGGATCAGTTTCGTTCTGCAGAAGGAAATTCATCGACATAAGCTGAATGCCTGACTTTGACTTGACTGATTTTAAGTATCCGCCTTCGCTTCCGTCTCTGTTTTTTTCTGAAACACTTTCAGCGCGCACATTTCCAAGCCCGAATGAAGTTGGAATGGAAGGTCCTGTAATGTCAGCGTCAAGAATTGCTGTCCTGAATCCGTCTTTATTTACTTTGCAGGCTAAAAGGCTTGTTACAAGCGATTTTCCGACTCCGCCTTTGCCAGAAACAATTCCGATAACTTTTTTTACAGAAGAGCCTGAATGAAGATTTTCCTTTAAAGGCTTTTTTTCACATTTGTCTCCGCAGCTGGAGCAGTTTCCACCACAAGCCATTTTTCACCTCTATTTTTTTGTATTTAGTTTGCAATGAATATAATCAAATTTCCTCAAAAATACAATAAAAGACTTATGCAATGACAGGGCAAGCGCATTATAAATGTATTCAGCATAAAACTGGCTTTCATTCACGGTTTTCTGGTTCAAAATCGCGCAATGATGCGCTACAAGCTGATTGTTGCAAAGTAACCATAGAATTGAGCGCTCACGCGGTCGCAACAATCAGAGTGTTTTTGCCCCAGGAACCTTTTCTTCGCGCAAACTTTAGTTAAAATATTTATAATGCGTTTGCCGTGTATGCAATGATAATATGCGTTATGCACAGTGAATATTGAAGAAAATATAAAGAAATGTTAATCTATAATTCTCTCTCAGTAAAAGGTGATAAAATAAATTTTTTAGTGGGGGGGAAGGTACTTGTTGATATTTTATGCTTCGTTACTGACTTTTATTTTGAGCCTTTTGCTGACTTGGCTTATAATAAAGATTTGTAAAAGATACGAAATTTATGATGAAATAGATCCTCGCAAGATTCATAGCGGAAACATTCCTCGTTTGGGAGGTGTCGCAGTCTTTGTGTCTTTTTTTGTTTGCGCAGGAATCTACGTCTGCCTTTTTCAGAAGGGAGCATTTGATTTTGCCTGGCAAGCATTTTTAGGACTGCTTTTGATATTTGCCTTTGGATTTATTGACGACCTTGTTGATTTGCACGCACGGTTTAAGTTTTTAATTCAGATTGCTGCGGCTCTTTTGGTTGCGCTGAGTCCTGTTGGAATCAACAAAATATTCTTTGTAAACTTGAATCCTGTTTTTGGAAAGATTTTTACTTTTTTTTGGATTTTGGTCTGTGTAAATGCTTTCAATTTGATTGACGGAATTGACTGGCTTTGCTCTGGAATTTCATTTCTTTCTATTATAACGTTTGGCGTTTTAAGCTTGATTTTTAGAACATACTCATTTTCACTTTATTTTATTCTTGCGGGCGCAATTGCAGGATTTATGGTTTTCAATAGACCGCCGGCAAGAATATTCCTTGGAGATTCAGGAAGCCAGACTTTGGGTTTTGCTGTTGCAGTTTTTCCGCTTATTTACAAAGAATCTCCAAGTTTTGAGTATAACAAGATGCTCATAATGCTTCTTATTGCGTCTATTCCGCTTACAGATGTTATTGCCGCCACTTGGAGAAGACTCCGCGATCACCGTTCTATTTTCAGTGCGGACAGATCCCATATTCACCACAAAATGCTTAACGTTGGATTTTCACGATGCGCGACAATTGCATTCCTTTTGTGCCTTCAGGTTCTTATCTGCTTTTCAGTTTTGATTTCATACAAGCTTACTGTAAGAGTTGCGACTGCCGAGCTTTGCCTGTTTTTGGCTATAGTTGAGCTTGTTTTTATCACATTCCATTATCTGAATCATTCTGTAAATCTTAGAAGAACAGGACATCTTCAAGACCATCCAATGGAAGAGCACTAATCCTGTGTGTTTTTTTCGCTTCCGGTTATAAGCGGAACGTGCTTCCTGTTAGAACAGGAACGTTGTTTTTCTTTTAAGCGGAAACCTCTTCCGCTTCTAATAGGAATGCTTCTTTTGCTTGAGAAGGAACATTCTTTTTGTTCATGCGGAAATGTTTTTTTTCTGGAAAATTCCCGTGCTTTTCACTTTGTTCTTATTTTGTTATACTTTCTGAAAATAAATTTCTGTCCACTTGATTTTTGGACAAAGAAAATTTTTAAGGAAAAACTATGTTAAGTCAAAAAGATTTGTTTAAATCCGCTGTGTTGAATGCTGTGAATCAGTTTAAAATTGAAAATAAAATAGATTGCCCTGAAATTGACGAAAAGTTTGTGCGTGTGGAAAATCCGCCGCGCCCTGAAATGGGAGACTTGGGAAGCCCGATGTTTCCGTTCGCCAAAATGTTCAGAATGGCTCCTCCTGCAATTGCCGCCTCCGTTGCCCAGTCGCTTAAAAAATCCGCGGAAAACGATGCGTCTCTTGCTTCTCTTGGTGAATTTGACGCTGCCGGTCCTTATGTGAATATAAAGTTAAATAAGGCTGCTTCTGCTTCAGGAATTCTGGCTTCGATTGTTTCTCAGGGGGAAAACTACGGCTCTTTTGATTCCGCAGGAAAAAAGCCTCTTGAAGGTCAGCGGATTATGGTTGAATTCTCTTCGCCGAACACAAACAAGCCGCTTCATCTTGGACATCTTCGCAATGACGCCCTTGGTGAAAGCGTGAGCCGGATTCTAAAAAAAGCGGGTGCGGAAGTTTTCAAAGTTGACCTTATTAACAACCGCGGAATCCATATCTGCAAATCCATGTTGGCGTACAAGCTTTTCCATGAGGCAAAAAATGAAACCCCGGAATCTCTTGGAATGAAGGGAGATCATTTTGTGGGCCAGTGCTATGTTGAGTTTGACAAGTATTCCAAGGAGCACCCGGAAGCCGTTCAGCAGGCGGAAGAAATGCTTGTAAAATGGGAGCAGGGAGACAAAGAAGTCCGCGGGCTTTGGCAGAAAATGAACAGCTGGACTTTGGACGGACTAAAGGAAACTTATAAGAGAACTGGAATTGTCTTTGACAAATTCTACTTTGAAAGCGACACTTATCTAAAAGGAAAAGATGAAATCTTAAAAGGACTTGAAAAGGGTGTATTCTTTAAAGCTCCCGATGGTTCTGTGAGAATTGATGTTACCGACGTTGTTGGAAAAGGCAAGGATGAAGACAGCCACGAAAAAGTTCTTCTTAGAAAAGACGGAACTTCTGTTTACATAACCCAGGACATTGGAACTGCAATCAGCCGCCACAATGACTGGCCTTTTAATCAGCTTGTTTACGTTGTTGCAAGCGAGCAGAACTATCATTTTAAGATTCTTTTCCATATCTTGAAAAAACTTGGATTCGGCTGGACTGAAAAACTGTTCCATTTGAGCTATGGACTTGTAAACCTTCCGAGCGGAAGAATGAAAAGCCGTGAGGGAACCGTTGTTGACGCTGATGACTTGATTGATAGCCTCCATGCTCAGGCTTTAAAGGCGATTGAAGAGCGGGGCAGGGACAATTCAGTTGGGAATCCTGATGAAGTTGCTGAAAAAGTCGCGCTGGCTGCCTTGGATTATTACCTTTTGAATGTTGCGCCGGTAAAAGATATGCTTTTTAACCCGGAAGAATCTCTTAGCTTCAACGGAAACACAGGACCTTATCTTCAGTACATGGGAGCGCGCATCGCTTCAATTTTACGCAAGGCAAAAGAGCAGGGGCTTGAGCCGTCTAGTTCGGTAGAAGATTTTTCACTTTTGACTGCGGAAAGCGAATGGGCTTTGATAAAGGATTTGGAAAGATTTCCTTCTATTGTTCAAAAATCTGCGGAAACTTTAGATCCAAGCGGAATGGCTTCTTACCTTTACGATGTAAGCAAAAGTTTCAGTGCGTTTTACCGTGACTGTCCGATTGTCGGAACTGCTTCTGAAAATGAGCGTCTTGCAAAAGCCCGCCTTGCTCTTGCGCAATGCACTTTGTCTGTTTTAAAAAGCGGAATGGATCTTGTTCTTGTTCCTTACTTGGAAAGAATGTAAGGTCTATAAAAAAATTCTGCCTGCGTAAAAATTTATGCGGGCGGATTTTTGAATTTTAATAAAACTGCATTTTCTCAATTATCAGGGCAAACGCATTATAAATGTATTCAGCATAAAACTGCTCTCCCAGACACGGTTTCGTGGTTCAAAATCGCGCAATAATGCGCTACACGCTGATTGTTGCAAAGTAACTATA
>OIXQ01000204.1_pt1 | contig 29885 bp, 20 predicted proteins | sample 1587791 | NCBI WGS metagenome assembly OIXQ01 (sample SAMN03283273) | human gut metagenome | biome: human-associated habitat; material: feces | host: Homo sapiens | place: Peru | collected 2012
GCTTGATGTTGCCGAGAACTGCGTCAACAGCCTTAACTTCCTTCTCCATCAAATAGCCAAGCATCTTGTGATCCTTGTCGAAGTAGTCTGCGATAACAGCTGTAGAAGCGTGCTTGCGGTGAGCTGTACCGAATGCGTCCATAACATATACATCAGCGTAAGAAGCCAACTTCTTAGCAAATTCCTTTTGGCTTTCCTTCATAGCCTTCTTTGCCTCGTCGTATTCTGGAGTACCCTTCTCAACACCTACAGGCTTGCCTTCCTCTTCTGGATAGAAACGAAGGTTCTCAAGCAACAAAGCCTCACCTGGCTTAAGAGCTGCAGTAGCCTCAGAAGCGTTAGCGCAGTCGTTAGCGAACTTAACCTCTACACCAAGGCGCTCAGAAACCTTAGCAACAATCTGAGAAAGAGAGAGCTTTGGATTAACCTTACCCTTAGGCTTACCCATGTGGCTCATCATGATGACTGCACCGCCATCAGCCAAAATCTTCTTAAGAGTAGGGAGGGCACCACGGATACGGGTGTCGTCGGTTACATTACCATTCTCGTCCAATGGAACGTTAAAATCTACACGAACGATTGCCTTCTTACCGGCAAAGTTAAATTGATCGATTGTCATTTTACTTTGTATATTAATAAAATTAAAACTATTCTCTATAATATCTACATTCAAAGATACTGCAAAGGTAACAAAAAAACTCAATATGTCGGTATTCAATACCAATTATTTAGTTTTTTTTGCTTAGAACCTACGTTGCATGTATCAAACTGCAATGTGGGGTTTATAAAAGAAGGGTGTCAGATATGAAATCGTTGTTGTTGATTTCATATCTGACACCCTACTATATATTATTATCCATTCATAGATAGCAAGAACTCGTCGTTGTTGTGGGTTCTCACCATTCTGTCGTGAATAGAGTTCATGGCTTCGATAGGATTCATATCGGCAATATACTTTCGAAGTATCCACATACGATCCAAAGTCGTCTTGTCTTGCAACAAGTCGTCGCGACGTGTACTTGAAGCAACGAGGTTGACAGCTGGGAATATACGCTTGTTTGACAAGCTGCGATCGAGCTGCAACTCCATATTACCAGTACCCTTGAATTCTTCAAAGATAACCTCGTCCATCTTGCTGCCAGTATCAATAAGTGCTGTTGCTATGATAGTGAGCGAACCGCCACCTTCTATATTACGTGCTGCACCAAAGAAGCGTTTAGGCTTTTGTAGTGCGTTGGCATCAACACCACCTGTAAGCACCTTGCCGCTAGCAGGAGCTACTGTATTGTATGCACGTGCCAAACGAGTGATTGAGTCGAGGAAGATAACTACATCATGTCCAGACTCTACCATTCTCTTTGCCTTTTCCAAAACGATACCTGCAATCTTCACGTGGCGCTCTGCTGGTTCATCGAATGTAGATGCAATAACTTCAGCATTTACAGTACGAGCCATATCAGTAACCTCCTCTGGACGTTCATCGATGAGGAGCATCATCAGATAAGCCTCTGGATGGTTGGCAGCAATCGCATTTGCGATATCCTTCATCAAGATGGTCTTACCAGTCTTAGGCTGAGCAACAATTAAAGCGCGTTGTCCCTTACCGATTGGTGAGAACAAATCTACTATTCTCGTGCTGAGATTTGTAGTTGCACGATTTCCACAGAGAGAGAATTTCTCATTAGGGAAGAGTGGAGTAAGATGCTCGAATGGAACTCTGTCTCTTACTTCTGATGGCTCACGACCGTTAATCTTGACAATAGAAGTCAATGGGAAATACTTCTCACCTTCATGAGGTGGGCGTACCTTACAGAGAACAACATCGCCAGTTTTGAGACCATATCGCTTGATAAAGTTGGAAGCAACATATACATCGTCAGGAGAAGATAAATAATTATAGTCGCTACTGCGAAGAAATCCGTAACCGTCAGGCATTACTTCGAGAACACCATTGGATGTGATGATGTCACTGAAATCATATAATGGTTCTTGTTCCTGTTCCGGTGCTTCTGACTGAGTAGCTGTGTCTTGTTGGTTTGCTGTAGCAGAAGTCATTGGTCTGTCAAATATGTCGTAAGTTGGCAGAGCTGACTGATCTTCAATAGGTAAATCAACAACAGGGATGAAGTCTGTCCCATCACCTGGATCGTTTTCCCAAACTTGCTCAAAGCTATTATTTGTTGTCTGAACTGTTGCATGCTGCTGGAATGTTTCTTCCTCATTTTGAGCATTCATCTTTGCCTGTAACTGTGCTATCAGTTCACTATTCTGACCATTTGTTCCTGGTAAATGATCGAATGCTTGCTCAGGAATAAAGTTATCAGAATCATTCAAAGAAGAATCGGAAGTAGCAGTAGAATCATTCTCTGCAACTGTATTTCCTTCATTCTTACTTTCTTCAGTATTATCCATGTCAGCATGATTTTCTGAAACCTTATTTTCTGCAGATAATGCATTAGCAGGCAGTTCTTCCTGGGCATTCTCGTTTTCAGAAGAGTTCATTTCGGTGTTAGTGGTATTATGGATAGCCAACTTAGCTTCATGTTGTTTTTTAAGCGCAGCTGCTTTAGCTATAGCAATAGCTTCCAATTCAGCCTTGCTTTTTCTACCACGATGCTTTGGAAAGGCAATAACAGGTTCCTCTGGGGAATTTGTTGATTGATCACTAACTTCAGTATTATAGTTTTCTTGTGGTTCTGTATTTGAGTTTGCTGATTCAGAAACCGGCAGCTTTCCTTCTTGAGTATTATCAGACTCATTAAATAAGTTGGGTTCAACCTGCACAGAAGGACCCGTAGCTTGATTTTTCATCACGTCAAAGTTTTCACCGTCTTTTCCCTTGACAGTGTAAACCTTATCTTCTGTTTTGGCAATGCGAGCTCTCTTTCTTTTTACCGGTTGAGGCGTTGTTTCCGCCTGAGCGTCAAGGATGGCATAGATGATAGTCTCCTTGTTGTCGCTTGATTTAATCTTTGCGCCAATTTGTTTAGCAATGTCCTTCAATGTTGCGACATTCCTAGAAGTTAATTCGTCTTTGCTATACATTATTTATAATAGTTATATTGTATATGATTCTTGATAGTATAAAAAGGTGTTTCAAGAGGAGAAACACCTATCGTACAAATTCCGAGTGCAAAGATAATTAAAAAAATCGTTTCTGCCAAATTTTTTTTGTATCTTTGCACAAAATTTCAATAAAAATGGCAAATCAGACACCATATTTAGATGTACAGAACCTTACAAAGCGCTTTGGAGCCCAGGTTCTTTTCGATAAAATCTCTTTTTCCATCGCTGAAGGACAGAAGGTGGGACTTGTTGCACGTAATGGTACGGGCAAATCTACTCTTATGTCTGTACTGATGAATAAAGAGGGGTATGAAAACGGTGATATTATATATCGTAGAGACTTGAAAATCGGTTATTTGGAGCAATCACCTGACTTTGATCCAGAGGAGACTGTGCTGGATGCTTGCTTCAATCATAATGGAGATCCGGAAAAGGTACTGAAAGCGAAACAGATACTTACGCAATTGCATATCACCAATCTTGAGCAACCTATGGGGCAGTTCAGTGGTGGCCAGCAAAAACGTGTGGCACTTGCTAATGTACTGATAGAAGAACCCGATTTTCTGATGCTGGATGAGCCTACTAACCATTTGGATCTGGAAATGATAGAATGGCTGGAGGGTTATCTGAATCGTGGAAACAAGACTATTTTCATGGTTACTCACGATCGTTTCTTCCTTGATAAGGTTTGTAATGTTATCCTTGAATTGGACGACCAGACTATTTATACCTATCGAGGTAACTATGCATATTATCTGGAGAAACGTCAGGAAAGAATGGACAATCTTCGTGCTGAGATTCAACATTCTAAGAATCTGTATAGAAGAGAACTTGACTGGATGCGCAGACAACCACAAGCTCGTGGACATAAAGCACGCTATCGTGAAGAGGCTTTCTATGAACTTGAAAAAGTTGCCAAACAGCGCATTGAGGACAGGCAGGTCAGACTGAAGGCCTCGACAGTTTATATTGGTAGCAAGATTTTTGAATGCCAGTATGTTAGCAAGGCTTTTGAAGATCACGGTCATAAAAAGGTGATACTTGATCATTTTTATTATAACTTTGCCCGTTTTGAGAAAATGGGTATTGTGGGTAATAATGGTACCGGTAAATCGACGTTTATCAAGATGCTCTTGGGTGAAGTGAATCCTGATGAGGGTAAATTTGATATCGGTGAGACTGTACGCTTTGGTTATTTCTCTCAGGAAGGTCTGAAATTCCGCGAAGACCAGAAGGTTATTGATGTAATCACAGAAATTGCCGACTATATCGATCTCGGTGGCGGTAAACACATGACTGCTTCTCAATTTCTCCAATTCTTCCTCTTTACACCGGAGGAACAACATAATTATGTATATAAGTTGAGTGGAGGAGAAAAGAGAAAGCTCTATCTGTGTACTGTATTGATGCGTAATCCGAATTTCCTCATTCTGGATGAGCCTACTAATGACCTGGATATTCAGACTTTGCAGGTTCTGGAGGAATATCTTCAGGATTTCCCTGGATGTGTTATAGTAGTCAGTCACGACAGGTATTTCATGGATAAGGTTGTAGATCATCTCCTTGTCTTCAAGGGAGAGGGTGATATTCTGGATTTCCCTGGCAACTATACTCAGTATCGTGATTGGAGCAGGTTGCAAACCAAGGAGAACGAAGAAGAATCCTCTAAGGCAAAATCGGCATCAAAGACAGGTGATGCAAAGAATAGTGATAATGCCAGCGGTACAGCCAAGCGTGATGTGAATTTTGAAAACAAACGGAAAATGTCTTTCAAGGAGAAACGTGAGTACGAGCAGCTTTCAAAGGAAATCGAAGCTTTAGAGAATGAGCAGAAGCTATTGGAAGAAGAACTCTGTAGCGGGAAACTGAGTGTGGACGAACTGACAGAGAAGAGCAAGAGATTACCACAAATCAAGGATGAACTTGACGAAAAGGAAATGAGATGGCTTGAACTTTCAGAATTGCTTTAATAACCGATATTCAGTATTCTTAAGAAGAAACTGAATGGGTAAAGTGTAACGTATAAATAATAATCGTAACTATAATATCAGATAACAATGGAGATTAAAAAATCAGAATTTACTATATCGGCTCCTCGAGTGAGCATGTGTCCTAAGGACAATAAATTGGAGTATGCTTTTATTGGCAGAAGTAATGTTGGTAAGTCAAGTCTTATCAATATGCTTTGCAATCACAAAGGCTTAGCAAAAACTTCAGCCACACCTGGTAAAACTCTGTTAATCAACCACTTTATCATCAATAATGAATGGTATCTGGTTGACCTTCCTGGCTATGGATTTGCCAAGCGCTCCAAGACTGTTCAGAAGCAACTGGAACAGATGATTGCCGGTTATATACTTCAGCGCCCACAGTTGGCAAATGTATTTGTACTGATTGACGTTCGCCATGAGCAGCAGAAGATAGATCGTGAATTTGTAGATTGGCTGGGTGAAAGCAACATTCCTTTCTGTATAGTATTTACAAAGGCAGACAAGTTAGGCCCTGTAAAGGCAAGAATGAATGCCCAGAAATGGATGCAAGCGTTGGAGGATCGCTGGGAAGAACTCCCTCCTTATTTTATAACCAGTAGTGAAAAGAAAATGGGCAGGGATGAAGTGCTTGATTATATTGATGAAATCAACAAGTCTTTGAGTGAATAAGTTTCTGAACAATTTAAATATTAATATCAGAATCAATGAAAGAAATTAAGTGGGGATTTATCGGCTGCGGTGAGGTAACCGAGAAGAAGTCAGGACCGGCATTCAATGAAGTTTCTGGCTCACAAGTTGTTGCGGTTATGAGCAGAAGCGAAAAGAAAGCGCGCAGTTATGCTGAGCGCCATCATATCAGAAAATGGTACACTGATGCTCAAGAACTTATTGATGACCCTGATGTAAATGCGGTCTATATCGCCACGCCACCTTCTTCTCATGCCACTTTTGCTATTATGGCAATGAAGGCTGGTAAACCTGTTTATGTAGAGAAGCCTTTGGCTGCAAGCTATAATGACTGTATTCGTATCAATCGTATTAGCGAACAGACAGGTGTGCCATGTTTTGTTGCTTATTATCGTCGTTATCTCCCTTATTTCCAGAAGGTTAAGGAAATTATTCAAAGTGGAGGTATAGGAGATGTTATCAATGTGCAGGTAAGATTTTCGGTTCCGCCACGCGATTTAGACTATCATAGTGGCAAGGAAATGCCATGGAGATTGCAACCGGATATTTCTGGTGGTGGCTACTTTTATGATTTAGCTCCACACCAGATTGATCTTTTGCAAGATTTGTTTGGTGTGATAACACGTGCCCACGGATATCCTGCAAATCGTGCTCACTTGTATGAAGCTGAAGATACGATTTCTGCATGTTTCTTCTTTGAAAGTGGCATTCCTGGAAGCGGAAGCTGGTGTTTTGTTGGACATGAAAGTGCTAAGGAAGATTGTATTGAAATCATTGGCGACAAGGGATCATTGTCTTTCTCGGTATTCAATTACGAACCTATCCGATTAATTAATTCCGAAGGAAAGAAAGATATCGTTGTTCCAAATCCGCCATACGTTCAATTACCAATCATCCAAAAGGTGATAGAAGATTTACAGGGAATAGGTATTTGTGAATGTACTGCTATTTCTGCTACTCCAACCAATTGGGTACTTGACCGTATTCTTTGGAAAAACTAAAGGCTCATAGGGCTGATGAATATTCGTTCGGCTACTCAGGTTTCTGATTAATCAGATTTCTGATAAAACTTGAAATAAAGTTTGCTTGTATTCTCTAAAGTAATTAACATCGTGATTGAGATGAAGAGATATTATATTGGATTATTTTTGCTGTTTTCCGTTGCATCTATTCATGCAACGGAAATAGGGGAGCGTGATTCTATCGGTTTCAACGTTCTCTTCAATAGATCGATGTTTCAATCCAATTCACCTGATAGTCTCATCAGGGAAAAACATAAAAAAACATTCTTCCATCGTGTGGGGGATGTTTTTACGAAGTTTTTCCGTGAATTTAATGTTACTGACAGTTCCTATATAGAACCGCAGCATTATAATTATACTGTAATGCTTCAGAATACGAACACTTATGAGGAATATACGCTTTCCAGCAAGGAAGGACAGCGCATTTCTTTTGCACCCGATCCAACCTTCCGACTGGGTCCTTATTTAGGCTGGCGCTGGGTTTTTCTGGGCTATACTCTTGACCTTAAACATATCAATGCAAGTTCACAACATACCAATAAGAAAGAGTTTGACTTGAGCTTATATAGCAGTATGTTGGGCATCGATTTATTTTGGAGACAAACTGGTAATGATTATCATGTACAACGCATGAACCTGAGCAGCGAACTTGATACTTCACCGATGCACAAAGTTCCATTTGATGGATTTAAATCCAGTATTAAAGGGTTCAATCTTTACTATATCTTCAATCATAGAAAGTTCTCATACCCAGCAGCTTACTCGCAAAGCACGTGTCAAAGAAGAAGTGCTGGTTCTATGCTCTTAGGAATCGGCTATATGCGCCATACGCTTGATGTTGATTGGGATAAGTTGAGTTCTATCGTTGATGAAAAATTAGGTAAAAAGGAAGACGGAAAATCAAGAATAGATAGTACTTTAACCTTCTCGAAGGTGAAATATTCAGACATCTCGGTTTCTTGTGGATATGCTTATAATTGGGTATTTGCAAAGAACTTCCTCTTTAATGCTTCGCTTTCGGTAGGTCTTGCTTACAACAGATCAAGGTCAGATACAGAACATAACAGATTGGATATTCATGATTTCAGTTTCAATAATTTCAATCTTGATGGTATTGGTCGTTTTGGTATTGTATGGAATAATACGAAGTGGTATGCTGGAGCCAGTACAGTAATCCATACCTATAATTATAAGAAAGAACAGTTTTCTACAAACAGTTCTTTTGGTTCGCTGAATATCTATGTGGGCGTGAACTTTGGTCGTAAGCGACACCATTAACTATTCCACGAAGTAAAAACATAATTGATATGATGTATTTTAAGTTTATTTTAGCCAGTCAGATTTTAAATCTGGCTACATTATTGGCTGTAGGACAAACGAGAAGTTGTACGTTCGAACCGCATCCAAAGTCTGTTTCTAATGGTATTTCGGATTCTCATGAAGTTAAGATGGAGAATATTGATAGTCATCAGGTTGCTCATCTTTCCCCATTAAAGTCTTCATCAGATAAAGTAGCAGATCTTTGTGCTGACGATAATGTACATGATCAGGTTGATGCTACATATAGTCAGTCAGATATTTCCCGTATCAATTCCTTACTTCGAGAGGCTTCCCAACTCAAAGAAAAACCGAAAAGTTGGATGCTTTGGTTTGGAAAGAAATTCATAGGTGTTCCGTATGTAGGCGGAACTTTGGATAGGGCGGAGGAAGAAAAATTGGTTATTAATACTTCAGAACTCGACTGTACAACTTTTGTTGAAATTGTGACAGCTTTGACTCGTTGCATGTCCGGGAATGGAAAAAGGGATTTCTCAGATTTTTGCCGACAGCTTCAGCATGTCCGTTATATCAATGGAGAAATTGCCTATGAAAAGAGACAGCATTATTTTACTGTTTGGATTAGTGATAATGCTGAGGAAGGCATCGTTACTGATATTCAGAACAATCCTCCTTTCACCAAAGTTCAGCATGTTTCTGTGAATTGGATGACTACTCATCAGCAGAGCTATAAGATGCTAAAAAATAATGCAAAGCGACTTCAAGGTATTAAGGCATTGGAAGAGCAGATTAGTGGTAAAAGTTATCGGTATATTCCAAAAGAGCAGATTGTAGATAGTCGGTTATTCAGAAATACCATTCATGATGGCGATATCCTTGTCATGATAACCAATAAAAAGGGACTTGATACGACGCATATCGGAATTGCATCTTGGCATCAAGATGGACTACACATGCTTAATGCAAGCAGCATTCACAAGAAGGTTATCGATGAACCAATGCTTCTGCGTACTTATATGATGAAACATCCGAGCCAAATAGGAATCAGGGTTTGCAGAGTTGTTGATGGCGCTAAATGATTTTGAGAATATAATTAAAATTGAAAATTGTACCAATAGTCTGTGGATAAGATTTAAAATGTTTGTTTTAGACTTTCCTAAAAAGTTAGGCTATTGGGGAATAGAAACAAGTCATTTAGCACTTCTATCTTTCAGAGATAGCACTCGTATCTTTCGGAGATAGCACTTGTGCCTCTCATTTCCGTAAAAGTGCTTTTTGGAGGGCAATAAATTGCTATAGTCAGGGCACTTTTGTGCCGCTCCCGAGCATTATAAGAAATCAAGTAGGTTCCCTCCTTTGGGTGACATACGCAAAACGAGCAGTCATTTATCTTGAAAGCTTATCTTTCAAATCAATGACTGCTCATTTTTATATTTTCACATCACTGCTATATTTTTGCACTTCTATTGAGAACTTGCCCTAAATATAGTAATGATGATTACCTTTTATTTCTTCTTCCGTTATTGCCTTTATTTCTATTCTCTCCAGTGAAAGATCCGGAATTTCTACCATTTCCATGATTTTGTTTACCGTTTCCACGATTTTGGCTCATGTCACCACGTCTGTGATTTTCTGCATCAAAATTAGGATTGAAACTCTTTTTCTTTTTATCCTTGAAGAATCCAGAACCTTTATCGGCTTTCAACTGCTCTTTTACAGACTTGGCAAGTTCGCGAGGAGAAAGTGGCCTTTGAGAACCATCATGGCGGTTACGGGCATTCAGAGGTTTGCCATTATTGAGATATTTATCCTCATCATAGCATCCTACATTGCCATATCCCTTAGGTTGGTATGATTGGTTTTTACCATTTCTTCCAGATTTGGAACCATAAGAAGAATTTCCCTGTCTGTTCTTTCCTCTTGCACCACGACCAACGCCAGGGTTGTCATAAGTAGAGCCGACAGCTTTCTCATCGAATCTTGCAGAGGTGTGTCCGCCTCTCATATCACGCTTATCATACAATTTAGCAATCAGGTCGCTTCTGCCAATTCTACGTAATTCTGATTCGATAGCCCTTCTTTCTTCCGGTTTATACCAGAAGAAGAACATTCTCTGAGCGAGTTTTTCCTTTTGAGTCTTGGCACTGAATACTGGTTCCAAAGTGTATGGATCATATCCTGTGTACCAGGTTTCTGTAGAGATTGTCATCGGAGTAGGAGTGAAGTCCTGTACTTGTTCAAGATGGAAATCCAGTCCCTTGGTTATCACAGCCAATTCTGCCATATCCTCTTCATGACAACCCGGATGTGAACTGATGAAATAAGGAATAATTTGCTGGTTGAGCCCCTCTTCCTTGTTGATTTTATCGAAGATGCGTTTGAATTCATAGAATAAGTCGAACGATGGCTTACGCATGAACTTGAGAACCTCCGGACTTGTATGCTCTGGTGCAACCTTCAGTCGTCCGCTCACATGTTTGGTAATCAGTTCGCGGGTATATTCCCTTGCAGCCTGATTCACCTTCTCATCCTTGCTTTTATGCAATAGCAGATCATAGCGTACACCACTACCTATAAAGCTTTTCTTGATACCGGGTAGGGCATCAACTGCATGATAGATTTCGAGGAGTTTACTATGATCGGTATTGAGGTTAGGACAAATCTGTGGATTTACGCATGATGGACGTTTGCACACCTCACAAGCCTTCTGATTCTTGCCATGCATCCCATACATATTAGCAGATGGACCGCCTAAATCGCTCAAGTATCCTTTAAAATCAGGCATTTCGATGATTTTCTTCACCTCTTTTAGAATACTTTCCTTGCTTCTGCATACCACGAATTTACCCTGGTGAGCAGAGATGGTACAGAAAGAACAGCCGCCAAAACAGCCACGATGCAGGTTGACAGAGAACTTGATCATCTCATATGCAGGAATCGTTTTCCCTTTATATTTCGGATGAGGCAGACGGGTGTATGGTAAATCGAAGGCTGCATCCAATTCCTCTGTTGTCATCAGAGGGAAAGGAGGGTTGACCACAACATATTTTCCATCCACTTCCTGAATCATTCTCTGTGCATGCATCTTATTGGCTTCTTCCTCCAGATGGCGCACATTCTCGGCCTGACCTTTCTTGTTGTGAAGACACTCCTCATGGCTATGTAGGATGATATCGTCATCCTTGAATCCACCAGGAATATCCTTTTCCTTGCAATAGAAAGCAACCTGTGGCATTTCGTGAATCTCGTCCATTGTCTTTCCTTCAGCAAAAGCGTTGGCAAGTTCCACAATAGAACGTTCACCCATTCCATAGAGAATGAGGTCGGCACCTGAATCACAGAGAATGCACTTGCGCAGTTCGTCTTTCCAATAATCATAGTGACTGATACGGCGCAACGAAGCTTCTATACCGCCAAGAGCCACAGGTACATCAGGGAAAAGTTTCTTCAATATCTGGGTGTAGACGATAGAAGGATAGTCTGGACGCATGTCATGGCGCGAGTCTGGACTGAAAGCATCTTCACTACGCATACGGCGATTGGCCGTATAGCGGTTTACCATCGAATCCATGGCACCAGGAGAAACGCCAAAGAACAGACGTGGACGTCCGAGTTTTTTGAAATCACGGAAATCGCCATGCCAGTCTGGTTGAGGCACAATGGCTACACGATAGCCATTGGCTTCAAGTATTCTTCCAAGTATAGCAGGACCGAAGGATGGATGATCTACGTAGGCATCTCCTGAAAACAGGATAACGTCCAGTTCGTCCCACCCTCTGAGTTCACATTCTTTCTTAGTTGTTGGTAAAAAATCTGTTAATTTATAATCCATTTAAAATCTGTCTTAAAGAGGTTCAGGAGTTAGTCATTAACTGCATCTGGTTCAGCTTCTGTTGCCTCCTCAGTTTCCTTCTTCTCTTTCCAATCTACATATAGCAATACCAAGTTATGAAGGCCTAAGGCTTTCATATTGCTATTATAAATAACGTCAAGGCATAAATCCAAAAGATTCTTGTCCTGACAGTTGTCTGCTTCCAATAAAGAGCGGACATTCAATTTCAATTTTTCAAGTACTTCTTCATCAATGATTCCATTACTGTCCACCAGATTGCGAAGAAGCTGATACTTATCAATCGTTTCAAGATGCAGGTCGCTTACTTCAATAGAGCGAGTACCTGATTGGTTTGCTTGAATTTTATACATAATATTCTACATTTAAAGGGTTATTATTTTTTTTTATCATTTTCAGATTTGCTGAATGCATTGACTTGTCGAATATATCAGAAAACAGTATTATTACTTGTTGTCAAGTAAATACTTGAGAATACCAGACATTAACTGTCCGCGTGTCTGCTCATTCTTGATACACTCAAATGGGAAGCCCATAGTAAATGAACCATACCCATTGCCTTTATATCCTACAGCTGCACTTGCTCCATTTATATATTGCATTGTACAGATAGCCCCATCAATTGGGGCAAGAATATCTGGATGTGTTGCTGCGTAGTGCTTATCATTCAATGTGTCGTAATAATCAAAGTTCATTCCTAATCCGTTAACCATCGGTGTGGCTTTCAGACTGTCTGAAACCTGATATTTCACCTTCAGGGTGTTAGCCAGGAAATTCTTCTCTTCATCCGTTTGCATATCGCTTCCGATGTAGGAGCCGCTCACCAATAACCGTCCTCCATGATGCATGTAATTCTCAATCTTATTGATCATGGTAGGGGTAAAAGATTTGTAGTATTCAGGCGTGTAGCCATCATATCTTTCGAGTCCATTGATCAAATCAACTATTGAGTACTTGCCCATATTTACCTTACCCGAAAGGATGGCTTCGCTGGAGCAACTGGCAATACTATACAGATTAGAAGTAGCAATTGCTCTGGCATGTTCTACTGGATAATTGAAATCATTACCTGCAATCATTTTTCCAGCCATTTCGTCACCGCAGTACCCAAGTCCATCAGCAGTCATCACGCCCATTTTAGAACGTTTGAAAACTCTCTGCTTACCATTCCATCCAGCATTCAGGCCATAACTTACTCCTGGATCCTGATCGAAATCAAAGCCTTGTTCTGCTTCATTATCTATCACTTGAGGTGCAGCCAAACGATGGAAGTTGTTGACTATCAATATGGTATGGCGAGCTTTCGGATTGTAGAGAGCAGCCAATGTCTCAGATGGAAAACTTTCTCCACCTTTGTTCAGTGCGGTCACCTTAAAGCTATACGTCTTACCAGGTTCCAGTTTGATCTGGCAGGCAGCAGTTCTGATGATTTGCCCATTATCAAAACCACCCCTTCCTTCTGCTATATACAAGACATAAGAGGTAGGAGTTGCTGTCGGTTCTGTTTTATCAGTCTGCGGACTCCATGAAAGAGTAGCTATTCCCTGATTGTTCACTTCTACAGAAAAGTGATTTGGAGGCAAAGGTTGAACCGTATATTTCTTGCCATGATTGGAGGAAACATATCTGAGAATGGTCTTGTATAGTGAACGAGCGATGGTGAATTTAGCCATTGGATTCTGAGCCAGTTTCATATCAGGGAAACTCTGATGAGAGAGAGTTTCGATGATGGCAGAAGGCACTTCTGGCAATCTTGTTTCAGAATAATTTCTGTCCCAAAGATAGCGCTCTCCAAAATCACCATATTTATATCTCATGTCTGTAACGAGGTTCTTCAGCAACGCCTGGGCAAAATCCTTGGATGTAAATCTGGAAATACCCGTATTCAACTTCTCATCATTGAAGTTGGTTGTGCAAATAGCCAAAGATCCATATACAGATTTGCCGTCTGGATTGTATCCCGCATCACTATGAATGGCAAGTGATAATTCAATAGGTACATTCTTGCCGTCTTTAGCAGGCATATAGACACTACCACCACCCAGCCAGTTGGTCATGAGCGAACGGGTATTGATATCATCAGCATAATCGTTTTTGCCCTTTCTTCCTCCATAAACAGAGTAGGGAGCACCTGCCCATTGTGCGTAGTATCTTGCCCCTTCCAGACAACGGGGAACCCCACTGTTGTAATCGCCACGAAGAATATTTCCCATACCTCCTCCAAATCTTACAGCATCACTTGTCACGATACCTTTGGAAGAAGCCTGATTGGTCACGACTACACGATTGAACTCATTGCAACCTTTATCGAAATCAAATGTGCCCAAATAGACCCATGTGCTGCCTCCCATTCTTTGGTTGACTGTAAATTCCGTAACCTGCCCTTTGTGGAAAACGAGATATTTTGCATCCTTCACACTTTTAGGCAAAGTCTGATAACTTACATAGACAGCATATTTACCCGCTTCAGGAATATTTGGCTGATAGCTGATTTCACTGAAATTCTTCTTTTTAGTGGCTTTAGCCTTTCTGATGGAACCGTCAGTAAAAGGATTCTCCCCATCATTGTAGAGTGCCTTTTTAGCAGCAAATCCAGGTTCCTTACCTGTTTTCCATTTCTTTCCATTTACCGTTTCTTTGTAGTAATTGGCTTTGATAGGATCATCATTATCAACTATGATTTCCTTTTTTTGCCAATCTCTTTCACGCGGAGTGAAAACGATGGCACCGGCATTCTGAAGCATCGGAATCAGATAAGGGATAACGATGGTTTGCGTGAACAAATCCTCGGTAGTACCAAAGAGATTTGGACGTTGCCATTTCCAGCGTTTCTGATCATTATCATAATATCTGCCATGCGATGCCCATACAGAAAGATGGCGGTTCTGCAATCCTTCAGTAATAAAGTAAGGACGTGATGCATTAAAGACCCAGGGATCATCTGTATATTCGATGTCTCCCCAGGCCCTTGTATTGCCTTCAAGATATTGCGCATTTGCAGTTACCGGCATCAATAGCCAGCAACTGAATGCCCAATATTTAAGATATTTACTCTTATTCAATTTTTTACCTCTAAGTTACTACTAAGCTAACTTATTTCTAAGTTTACTAGCCTTACTTATTTCTAAGTATTGATATTTACTTTTTGACTTCAATCGATATTCCCGATAGTGAATTTCTCCGGTTTTTTACCCTTGAAGTCCTTGAAATAAAGTTTGATTTCGCGCATGTCCTTATCTACATCGCCTGATGGAATGAGCTTCTTGGTACACTGAATGAGCTTTTTTTCATAATCAGCACCATAGAGCAGGATAGGAATATTAGCCTTCTGTGCAATGAAATAGAAACCTTTTTTCCATTCTGGATTAAGAGAACGGGTTCCTTCAGGTGTAATGCAAAGCACGAAAGACTTTCTCTTTTTAGCCTCTTCAGCCAAATGATCAGTCATGCTCGTATGCTTACTTCTCCAGACCGGAATACCACCCATCTTGCGGAAAATAGGACCGAGAGGCCAGAAGAACCATTCCTTTTTCATCAGAAAATTACACTTCATACCTTCAGCCTTGGCAAAAGCCTGTCCAAGAAACAAATCCCAGTTGCTTGTATGCGGAGCTAAGCATATAATATACTTTTCCGGCAGATCAACCGTGATATCCTTTTTCCACCCTAATTTCTTATATAAAATCCAGCGACAAAAATTCTGTAACATATATAATAATGTATAGGACTAAGCGAGATTAGCGATTTGATCAATAATCTCACAAACTTGCTTGTTGAAATCAGAGACGAGATTCTTATAATATACGGTCTGTTTCATACCTGGTTCCGGATGAGAGACACGTTTGATGAAATTCGTATTGGTCATAACAATGACAGAAATGATGCCGTCCACGTCTTCTTGCTCTGGTTTGCCATTATACAATGAGGCAGCTACGCACTCAGCGAAGAGTTCGCTGGTGATGTAATTGATAGTGCGTTTTAAATCTCTTTTATTAGCCATAATGTTATTCTTTTAAATTTAAAATTATGAAATGAATGCTCAAAGATAGCAAAAATCTTCGAAAACCAAGCATAAGTAACGAAAAAAAATACTGATTAACGCAATTTTAGCTTTTTTCTTTCATTATTTCGCAAAAAAAAGTTATTTTTGCAGTGTTTTTCAAAGTTTTTGTAGTTTCAACTTTTAAATATTAAAGAATAATTATGGAAAAAAGTGCATTGCAAATTGCAAGAGCTGCTTATCAGCCAAAGTTGCCAAAGGCTCTTCAGGGCCCTGTTAAGGTAGTAGAGGGTGCAGCTACACAGTCAGTAGGTAATCAGGATGAGATCAAGGCATTGTTCCCTAATACATACGGAATGCCTGTCATCACTTTCGAAGCTGGTGAGGCTAAGGAACTCCCTTCTTTCAATGTAGGTGTTATTCTCTCTGGTGGCCAGGCTCCTGGTGGTCACAACGTGATTTCTGGTCTTTTCGATGGTGTAAAGGCTCTCAACCCTGCTAACAAACTTTATGGTTTCATTCTCGGTCCTGGTGGTCTCGTTGATCACAACTACATGGAGATTACTTCTGAAATCATGGACGAGTACCGCAATACTGGTGGTTTTGATATCATCGGTTCTGGCCGTACCAAGTTGGAGAAGGAAGACCAGTTTGAGAAGGGTATCGAGATTCTTCGCGAGCTCGGTATTAAGGCTCTCGTAATCATCGGTGGTGACGACTCTAACACCAATGCTTGTGTACTTGCTGAGTACTATGCTGCTAAGAAGTATGGCGTTCAGGTAATCGGTTGTCCTAAGACTATCGACGGTGACTTGAAGAACGAGCAGATTGAGACTTCTTTCGGTTTCGATACAGCTTGTAAGACATATTCTGAGCTCATCGGTAACATTGAGCGCGACTGCAATTCTGCACGCAAATACTGGCACTTCATCAAGTTGATGGGTCGTTCTGCTTCTCACATCGCTCTTGAGTGCGCACTCCAGACTCAGCCAAACATCTGCTTGATTTCTGAGGAGGTAGAGGCTAAGGAAATGTCACTCGATGATGTTGTTACTTATATTGCAACTGCAGTAGCTAACCGTGCTGCTGAGGGCAACAACTTCGGTACTGTTCTCATCCCAGAGGGCTTGATCGAGTTCATCCCAGCTATCAAGAAGCTCATCGCAGAGTTGAACGAGGTTCTTACTGATCCAGCTACAGGCGAGAGCCGCGAATTTGCTGGTGCTGAGGAGCAGATTGCATTCGTTAAGGGTGCTATTGCAAAGGAAAACCTCGCTGTATTGGAGTCTTTGCCAGCAGATGTAGCTCGTCAGCTTTGCCTCGACCGTGACCCTCACGGAAACGTTCAGGTTTCTCTCATTGAGACAGAGAAGTTGCTCTCTCGCATGGTAGCTGAGAAGTTGGCTGCTTGGAAGAAGGAGGGTAAGTTCGTTGGTAAGTTCTCTGCTCAGCATCACTTCTTCGGTTACGAGGGACGCTGCGCTGCTCCTTCTAACTACGATGCAGACTACTGCTACTCACTCGGTTTCAATGCTTCTTGCCTCATCGCTAATGGTAAGACTGGTTATATGTCAGTAATCAAGAACACAACAGCTCCTGCTGCAGAGTGGATTGCTGGTGGTGTGCCTATCACTATGATGATGAACATCGAGCGTCGTAACGGTGCTAACAAGCCAGTTATCCGCAAGGCTCTCGTAGAGCTCGACGGTGCTCCATTCAAGTTCTTCGCTTCTAAGCGTGAGCAGTGGGCTAAGGAGACAGCTTATGTTTATCCAGGTCCTATCCAGTACTGGGGGCCATCTGAGGTTTGTGATCAGACCACAAAGACTCTCCAGTTGGAGCAGGCTAAGTAATATCGTATTATATTTTTATAGTATATGTCAACAAGACGAACGGCTTCTTCACAGAAAAAACATAGCATGCCGAGAAAGAAATCGACTCGACGTGGTAATACTCGTGCAAGAAGGCGTTCGTCTTCTTTTTTACCACGTTTCCTCCGTTCATATCCCCGTTGGGCATGGTGGATAGGAGGATTATTGATTGTTTTTCTTTACATCTGGGCTTTTTATTATTTCTTCGTAAGTCCTACTGGCTTCCGGTGGCGTGCTTTGTATGGTGATGCAGAATATCCTGAAGGTTATGAGATTCATGGTATAGATATTTCGCATTATCAGGGTACGATTGATTGGGAACAGCTCAAGAATGCGATGATAGAAGGCTGTCCTGTTCGCTTTATCATCATCAAGGGAACAGAAGGTTCCTCACGTCTGGATGATAATTTCAGAGAGAATTTTAATCAGGCGCGAGATTATGGTTTTATCCGTGGTGTTTATCATTTTTGGAGTAATAAGTCTTCAGCTCGCGATCAGGCATATTTCTTCCTTGAGAAGATACATCTTACTGATGGAGACCTGCCGCCTGTTCTGGACATTGAGCACAAGCCAGCAGATAAGTCTGTTGAAGATTTTCAGCGTGATGTACTTACCTGGCTGCATATCGTAGAAGATAAGTATCATGCCAAGCCGATTATCTACACCTATTATAAGTTTAAGGAGAAGTATCTGAGCGCTCCAGTCTTTGATGACTATCCTTATTGGATAGCGCATTATTATGTAGATAAGGTGCAGTACAAGGGAAAGTGGAAGTTCTGGCAGCATACGGATGCTGGTAAACTTCCAGGCATTAAGGGCTACGTGGATTTCAATATCTACAACGGAAGTTATTATGATCTGCGAAAACTCTGTATTGGTTCAAAAGGCGAAAGTCTTTTTGGAGATGATGAATATGACGAAGAAGATGAAGAAGAATAAATCCTTTCTTTTAGCAAATCTGCCTAAAAGAAAGGATTTTATGATTTAGTAAATAGTTGGATGCAGCCCTTTATTTACTGCATCCAAAATTTTCCTTAAAATCCTCTGAAATTGTCATTAAAAGATACAGAAGTTGATTAGTTCTTGAGAATGAGACAAGCCCAGTTGTTGTCACTTTTTCTTTCGATTTCTGACAATCCCAATTCCTGTGCTTTCTCCAGCAATACCGGAATATCTTCCACGTAGAAACCGCTGAGAATCAGATAACAGCCATCATTCATTACACTTCTGAAAACATTCATGTCTTCCAAGAGAATGTTTCTGTTGATATTGGCAAGAACCACGTCAAACATGCCGCTGATATGATTGATGACTGATGCGTTGCCGAAATATACGCTCATATTCTCCACGCCGTTAAGCTGGGCATTATGTTTGGAATTTTCTACGCTCCATTCATCAATATCATAACCAACCACGTCGCTTGCTCCCAACTTAGAAGCCACAATACCTAAGATTCCAGTACCGCAACCACAATCAAGAACACGCTTCTTGTACAGATTCATGTTCATGAGCGAAGAAACAATCATGCGTGTCGTTTCGTGGTTACCTGTACCAAAGGCGAGTTTAGCTTCGATTCCAATCTCAATATGGTCTGGAGATGTAGTAGGGTGGAGATCCGGATGTTTGGCGTCATAGATGAGAATCTGGTCATCAATACAAATCGGTTCAAATCCCTGATCTTCCCATTCCTGATTCCAGTCTTTATCTTCAGCTTCTTCTACCTCGTAAGAGATTTCTGTTCCTTCAATAGGAAATTCTTTAATATTCTGATCGAGTATTTCCTTATCAAACAATTCTTTCTGCACATACGCCTCCATGCCTTCTTCAGTTTCTTCAAACGATTCAAATCCGGCTTCAGCTGCACTGTCAGCCAACAGATCCTTGCAAACTTGCATCAAATCCTCGCTGGCTTTAATCTTAAATTTTGCTACTAAATATTTCATATCAATTCTTCAATTCTTATTTAAATCTAAAAAACTACTGCAAAATTATAAAAAATAGGGAAAAACCTATCATTATTTAGGGTTTTTCTTTAATTTTGCATGAGAATAAGCAATATTTTTGCATGTAATTAATTATATTGGTATAGAAAGTTGGTTAGAGAATAAATAAAAGGAGTCATATAATGAAAAAATTTGTTCTTCTTGCAGTCCTTGTAGCAGCGATGCCATTGACAACGATGGCTCAGGACGATGACCTCTATTTCAATCCGAAACAGGAGGCCAAGAAAGAAGCTGCACTCCGTGAACAGAGAGCGAAGGCTTATGCCAGAGTTCGTGCCGTTCGTGATAGTCTTTATGCTATTTATTGGTCGGGCAGTCCACGTTCCGTTGACGAATACAATCGTAATGGTAGAATATTGAGTCATTATCAAGGTATCACTACAGATTCCTTGGGTAATGACATTATTTCATTCCGTCTTGAGAAAGGTGTCAAACCAGACTCTATTTACGACGATGAGGCTTTCGCTCAGAAATTCATCAATCAGGATGAGGATTTCGAATACACGCGTGATTTGAGTCGTTGGGATGGTTATTATAATCCGTGGTTCTATGATTATTATGGAGTAGGACCTTATTACTGGCGTAGTGGCTACTGGGGCTGGAGAAATCCTTGGCGCTATGGTTATTACGCAGGTTGGTACGACCCATGGTTTGACCCATTCTACGATCCTTGGTATTACGGATATGCAGGCTGGTATGGAGGTTGGTATTCTCCTTGGTATGGATGGGGCGGATATTATAATCCTTGGTACTGGGGTGGTCCGATGATAGGACATGTAAGTTATGGCGGACGTAATTCGGGCGGCTATGCAGGAAGCAGAAGCTTCCGCTATAATGGCGATAAAGGCTATGCTGGCAACAGTACTTACCGAAGCAACAAAAATCGTAATTTCGGCGGTCGCATCAACGATAATGGCCGTTACAATAGCGTTCGCAACAATAATAATACCAACAACTTCGACCGCAGCAACTTTGGTGGATTCGGAAACCGTAGTGGAGCCAGCTTCGGAGGCGGAACGCATTCCGGTGGCGGCAGCTTTGGCGGCGGAGGCGGTAGCTTCGGAGGCGGCAGTCGCTCAGGTGGCGGCGGCTTTGGCGGAAGAAGATAGTCGTTTTTACAGTTTAAAGTTAATAGTTTATAGTTAATAGCTAGGGCTTTGTTCTGAGGATGAAGACTTTTTTCTAGAATGAAGACTTTAAGAATTAAGAGATTATGAAGAATTTAAAATATTTATTCCTGGCTTCATTGGGACTCATGTCAGCCCCAATGTTGGCTCAGGAAACTTATCAGGATACTAAGTTTGCAGAAAATTCCCTCACGGGTACTGCACGCTATGTAGGTATGGGTGGAGCTATGGAAGCCTTGGGCGCAGATATTTCTACCATTTCCAGCAACCCTGCCGGTATGGGTCTGTTCAGAAAGAGCATGGCAAGTTTCTCGGCTGGCGTTGTGGCTCAGCCTGGAGCAGATACGGAACTCAATTTCGATAATACTCCATTCGGCTTTGACGGAAAGAAATCGGTTCCTAGTTTCGACCAGATTGGTTTCGTTTGGGCTGCTACAAATGGCGATTCGAATGTAAAGCTCAACTTCGGTTTCAACTACCACAAGAGCACCAATTTCTCTCAGATTCTTTCTACTGCCAATTATCTCAACGGAGCATCTCAAACCAAATGGGCTTCTGCCAAGACGGCTTACGCTAACAAATTGGATGAGCAGCACAAAGGAGATGGTGATCAGGTTTGGAATGCTGTAGACCAAAACTATAATGCGTTGATGGGCAAAGACGAGGCTGGAAACCAGATGACCTACGATGGCCGTTCATTCCTCTTTGGCCAGTATCAGAAGGGTTACATAGGCGAATATGATTTCAACCTTAGCGTGGGCTTCAATGACCGCGTATGGTTCGGTTTCACCCTGGGCATTCATGATGTTCATTACCGCAGCAATTCTGTTTATACAGAGAATTATGTGGCCGATAAGGAGGCTTACGGAACAGCTTGGGAAAGCCAGCACATCACGGGTACCGGTTATGATGCAAAACTGGGTATTATCTTCCGTCCGGTAGAAGATTCGCCTTTCCGTATTGGTGCTTATGTCAATTCGCCAGTATTTTATGATTTGTCGATGGATGGAACAGCTGACCTGGAACTCGTTGACAAGAATATAACGGACGATAAGGGCAATTATGCTGAGGCTAGCAATACAAACAGTTCCAGCCTCGATTATCGTCTGAATACGGCTTGGAAGACGGGTATCAGCTTGGGTCACACCATTGGCGGCCATCTTGCCCTGGGTGCTACTTACGAGTATGCATGGTACAATCACATGGATAACCGTGTGAAGGATGGCGGTTATTATGATGGTTATTGGGGCGAATATTATGAGACCAGTTCAAGTGATGACCTCATGAATGATCACACCAAGCAGTCGTTGCAGGGCGTGAGCACACTGAAACTGGGTCTGGAATATAAGCCTGTCAGTATGTTGGCGCTCCGCCTGGGTTACAATTACGTTTCTCCGATGTTTAAGGAGAGCGCAGACCGCGACCAGACAATCCCTTCTCAGGGAACTATCTACGCTACTTCTACGGATTACACCAACTGGAAGGCGACTAACCGATTTACAGCCGGCATAGGTTTCAACTACGAGAAGCTTTCTATTGATGTGGCTTACCAGTACAGCTGTCAGAATGGTGATTTCTATCCATTTGCTGCCTGGGAGCAACTTAGTGCGAATGCGGCTCCTGCAACCAAGGTTGACAACAAGCGCCATCAGTTGCTGATGACAGTTGGCTATAAGTTCTAAAATGTGATAGTAGGGGCTTATTGATTAAATAATGTGAAATCCCCATGAAAAAGTCTGTTTTTAGAAAAAAAAGGCGAGAATAATTTGGTGGTTACAAATAAAAGTACTACCTTTGCAAATGAAAACAGATTGTTTATACAAGAAAATATTAGTTTTTTTAGTGGTTAATTTAGTTTTAGTAAGTATGTGAATAGGATTTGTTGAGAAACAGGTCCTATTTTTTTTATTTTTTGATGAAGTATTGATTTATTTCTGATGAAGTAAAAGTTATTTCTGATAGGGTAATATATTTCTGACTAAGTAATATGTTATTTCTGAAGGAGATGATCATTTCAAACTAAAGAATAGAATTTCAAATAAGAATACGATTATGGGCAAAGTTTTCATATATACTATCGCAGGATTGATGGCTGTTCTACTGCTGTTTATATTAAGTTTAGCATTAGGTAGCGTTTCAATTCCGATTCAAGACATCATAGCCATCCTACTCGGAAAAGGAGAGGGGGTGGCAAATCCTTCATATAGTTATATTGTTTTGGAATCCCGTCTTCCTCAGGCTTTTACGGCACTTTTGGCCGGAGCTGCATTGTCGGTTTCTGGATTATTGCTTCAAACAACCTTCCGCAATCCCCTTGCCGGACCGGACGTATTCGGCATTAGCAGTGGTGCAAGTCTGGCAGTAGCTATCGTGATGTTCATACTTGGAGGAAATATTTCTTTAGGTTCTTATACAACCAATGGTTACTTGGCAATTCTTGTCAGTGCTTTTGTGGGAGCGATGATTATCATCTGCATGATCTCTCTGCTTTCTACGATGGTCAAAAGCCATGTAGTACTTCTCATTATCGGTATTATGATTGGATATTTGGCAAGCAGCGCCATCTCTCTTCTCAATTTCTATGCTACGGCAGAGGGAGTAAAGTCTTATATGATTTGGGGATTGGGTAGTTTCGGAAATGTTACGATGGGAAACGTTCCGCTTCTGGCTGGTGTTGTTCTGATAGGAAGTTTCTTTGCCTTGATGATGAGCAAACCCCTCAATGCGCTATTATTAGGCGAACAGTATGCAGCAAGCTTGGGGTTTGAAATATCAAAAATCCGACTGACACTTTTATTAATAACAGGTGTATTGACTGCCGTTGTTACAGCTTTTTGCGGACCTATAGCTTTCATCGGACTGGTAACTCCACATCTGGCTCGGATGCTTTTATCTACAGACAACCACCGACGGCTCATTCCTTTTACGATGATGGCAGGCAGTCTGATGGCTCAAATCTGTAATCTCCTGTGTTCATTGCCTTGCTGGAATGGTACGTTGCCGCTCAATGCCGTAACCCCACTCTTTGGAGCCCCGATTGTCATTTATATATTATTAAAGGTAAAAAGGTAAAAAAGTAAGGTAAAAAGTAAAAAATGAGAGGAGATATTCAAAAAATAGAGTGAAAAGATAAACTATCTCTTCACTCCCTTAACAGCTTCGCTTTCCAACGGATTTTCCGGCCAGAAATGCTTGGGATAGCGACGCTTCAATTCCTTTCGTACTTCAAAATATGTGTCCTTCCAGAAACTGCCTAAATCCTGAGTCAATTGTACTGGCTTGAAACCAGGCGACAGAAGTTCCATCAGTACAGGTTGTTTTCCGTCATTCACGCAAGGTGTTTCCGTCATTCCAAAGCACTCCTGCAAGCGTACGCTCAATACCGGGATTTCAGTACCCTGACGATAATCGAGTTTGATTCTGCTACCAGAAGGAACTTGGATATGGGTAGGAGCCAGCCTATCGATTTCCTGTTGAAGATCATAAGGAATACTATTCCACAAAACTTCTTTCAGATTGATTTTCTTCAGTTCACTATTGGTAGAAATCACATGATTTCCTTCTTCCAGATAAAAGGGAAGCCAGTCTTGCGCATGTTCCATCAGATAAGGAGTACTCAGATTCGGAATCTCCAGTTCTGGATGCCATTCTGCCACTTGAGCCACACGCCTTTGCAGCATCTGCACCTGTTCGTTCCAGTCGAACATGCTAAGTCCGTCTTTTCTGACAGCCTCACATATAATATTGATAATCAAACTCTTATCTATATCATGAATCGGTTTGCTGTCAATGATGATTCTTCCGATTCTTTTTTCCCTTTGCATGACAACACATCCCTGTTTATTGTCCCAAGAAACATGATCATGTTCCGTGGCAATTTCCAGTAAATCCTCTTCGCAGACAGGTGCTGCTAAGAAAACCTTTCCTGCATTTCCATTGGAATGCATCGAAGCCACCGCAAGCCATTGGTAACCAATTAGGGAATCTGTGCTTTCTATTCTGACTTTATTACCATTCGCCAAACGATAGTTGCCAATATGATCCATGGCGAGGGCGATGCGTTCCGGATAAGCTAAAGCCACCAGACTGCCGACAACTTCAGCAGAAGGATCCTGATTTTCCACTTTAACCTTGCACATACGATGCAGTTCTGCCGAACTCAGTGCGATTTTCGCCCATCTGCCCAAACTCTGTTTTCTGCGCGCATTCCGCAAAAGGGAAATGCGAAGAGAAATATCCTTATCTTCCTGATCAGAGAGCGGATCTTTCTCCTCCAGGAGAGCTGCTACATCACACGCCAGACTCTTCTCCTCCTGCGTTTTCGCTCCCGAAATCATTTTAGCAATACGAGGATGGCAAGGGAGTTTGACTATTACTTTACCCAAAGGAGTCAGGCTGAAAGAAGACTCTTCCTCCTTGCTATTAGAAATATTTTCTGGCTGGGAATTATGCAGAATAATCGCTCTAAGCATTACTAATAAATCTCTTGCACTCAGTAAGTTACCCGTTGGAGGAGGAGTAAGCCAAGGTAAGGCTGCAACACTCGTTTCGCCAAATGCTGCGATTTCAAGCAACATGGATGACAAGTCAGCTTCCAGAATTTCCGGTTTACGTTGTTCCTCCATCTGATGTTCCGTCGCCATTGTCCAAAGTCGATAGCAGGTTCCTTCTGTCACTCGTCCTGCACGTCCCGCTCTCTGTACAGCCATGTCCTTGCTGATTCTTACCGTATCAAGATGACTCAATCCGGTTTTCGCATCATAGTTCAAACGACGGCAATAGCCCGCATCTATCACAATTTTTACCCCCTCGATAGTAATGGAAGTTTCAGCAATAGGAGTTGCGAGCACAATCTTCCTTTCTCCATCCAGGGAAGGAGCGATGGCCTGTTTTTGTGCTTCTTGAGATAAGTTGCCGTAAAGAGGATAAACCTTTGCATCAAGTGAAGATTTCTCGAGCAATTCTGCGCATTTTATAATCTCTCCCTGTCCAGGCAGAAATACAAGCATGTCTCCTTCCTGTTCCCTATAGGCTTTCAGAATCGTGGCAGCAGTAACCTGCACAATCTCATGAAGTTGCGGAGTTTCCTTTGCATAAACGATTTCTACTGGAAACATTTTTCCCTGACTCTCTATCATGGGAGCCTGAAGGGAATGGCAGATAGAGTCCACATCAATGGTAGCCGACATGATGACGATTTTCAGGTCGTCTCTGATAATCTGTTGGGTTTGATGGGTGAGGGCAAAAGCCAGATCAGCCGTAAGACTTCTTTCATGAAATTCATCAAAGACAACAAGATTCACCCCGTCGAGTGTAGCATCTTCTATCAGCATTCTGGTAAGAATCCCTTCCGTCACGACTTCAATGCGTGTATCTTTAGAAATTTTGTTTTCAAAGCGAATACGATAGCCCACAGTTTTTCCTATCGGTTCACCGAGCAAATAAGCCATGCGCTCAGCGATTTGTCTGGCTGCAATTCTCCTGGGTTCGAGAATGATGATTTTCCCCTCGCTTCCCAACGCTTGAAGCATGGTAAGCGGGAGAACGGTTGATTTTCCAGAACCGGGTGCAGCCGTAATCACTATGGAATTGTGCTCTGACAGAGTTTGGTTTACTGCATCAGCGATTTGAAAAACCGGAAGATTACCAGAACGTTTGGCTATATTTTCAATTGACATTACTTGTTATTTTTTCAGTAATCTACTAAGTCGTATTCTCAGACTTTTCATGAAAGTCATGATGATGTTATGATTTCTTTTCCAGTTCCTGCAGATTTTCCATTTTCTTGGTTTCAAGGAACTCGTAGATGCCGCACAGATGCTCACGAACGCGACCATGACCGAATTCATAGACCTTGCTTACCAGTCCGTCAAGAAAATCGCGGTCGTGACTCACTACAATGAGAGTGCCGTCGAAATCAAGAAGAGCTTGCTTGAGCACATCCTTGGTCTTGAGGTCGAGATGGTTGGTAGGCTCATCCAGAATCAGCAGGTTTACCGGCTCCAAGAGGAGTTTGAGAATGGCAAGGCGAGTACGTTCACCACCGGAGAGGACTTTCACCTTCTTGGTAGAGTCTTCACCACCAAACATGAAAGCTCCGAGCAAATCGCGTATCTTGTTGCGAATTTCTCCTTTCGCCACATCATCTATGGTCTGGAATACGGTGAGTTCACCATCAAGCAGAGAGGCTTGATTCTGAGCGAAATAACCTATCTGAACATTATGACCCAATTCGAGTTTTCCCTCATTCTGCAACTGTCCCATGATGCATTTTACAAGCGTGGATTTACCCTCGCCATTACGACCTACGAAAGCGATTTTGTCGCCACGCTCTACAGTAAGATTCACACCGCTGAATATCTTCTTATCATCAAAAGACATAGCCACGTCACTCATCTGTACTGGATAGGCACCGCTGCGAGGACTTGGCGGAAACTTGAGGCGAAGGCGACTGGTGTCTTCTTCATCCACCTCGATAAGTTCAAGTTTCTCCAACATCTTCACGCGGCTCTGCACCTGGAATGTTTTGGAATAAGTACCTTTGAAGCGCTCGATGAAATCCTTGGTTTCGGCTATCATCTTCTGCTGCTCCTCATATTTCTTCATCTGCTGTTCGCGACGCTCCTTGCGCAGTTCCAGATACTGGCTGTAGGTAGCCTTGTAGTCGTAGATGCGCCCCATAGTAACCTCAATGGTGCGAGTGGTTATGTCATCTACAAACTTGCGGTCATGGCTGATGACAACCACTGCTTTAGAACTGTTGATGATGAAATCCTCAAGCCAACCGATAGATTCGATGTCGAGATGATTGGTAGGCTCATCCAGCAGCAAGACATCAGGAGATTTCAGCAGTAGTTTTGCCAATTCGATACGCATTCGCCAACCACCAGAGAATTCACTGGTAGGACGATCGAAATCAGAACGTTCAAAACCCAGTCCAAGAAGGGTTTTCTCAACATCTTCTTCGAAATGAGTCATGTCGATAGCATAGAATTTTTCTGAGAGTGAAGAAACCTTTTCGATGAGCTGCATGTAGTCATCGCTATCATAGTCTGTGCGGGTGGCAAGTTCATTGTTGATACGGTCGATTTCCGCCTGCATCTCGTGCAGATGAGCGAACGCCTGACAGGTTTCATCGAACACGGTTCGACCGTCTTCGGTCATCAGATGCTGCGGAAGATAGGCAATGACGCAATCTTTTGGAGCGGAAACTGTACCTCTTGTAGCCGTTCTCACACCGGCAATGATTTTAAGCAAGGTACTCTTGCCTGCGCCATTTTTACCCATCAGGGCTATACGGTCCTTCTCATTGATCTGGAAGGAAATGTCTTTAAATAAGGTGGTGCCGCCAAACTCGACGGTCAGTCCATCAACTGTAATCATATTTCTTTTCTTGTGTCTTTATTATAAATTATGGTGTACATCGACTTGGCTTTCTGTTTTCTGATAAAATGAACGTATCGATGTTTCAGAATGCAAAGGTACAAATTATATTCTGAAAAATATTCAAAAAATCAGCCATTCTTTAGGATATAACTAAATAAATGATTAATTTTACGTATAAATATCTGTTTATATCATGCGAAAACATTTTGTTTCCTGCCATATCCCATGATTTTATCCCTATGAACATGAATTTAAACGCTTCGTTGTCAATTTGTTATATTATGAATAAAAAAACAAATCAATTTGACGGCATAAGTAAGCTCAATGTATGCATATAATTCTTCAAGTGATTATTCTACTTACAGATTGTGTTGTTGTAGGCGTATTTATGTTTCAAATTGCAAGAATAATAATATAAACAACAAACAAACTGAAACGAAAACAAAAATAAATAAACATATTGTTTTATATTGTTTTGTTTAACTAACAAAATGTATTAATTTTGCAGCCGAAAACGAACATAATGACAAAGGATGACTTGATTTGAATAACAACCAATGAAGGTCCGTTTTCAAAAAAGAAACAATCAATAGAAGTATTAACACATTATTAATTATTAAAGGATTATGAAGAAGATTGAGGCAATTATCCGCAAGTCCAGATTCGAGGATGTCAAGAAAGCACTTTTAGCAGCAGACATCGAGTGGTTCTCTTATTATAATGTAAGAGGTGAGGGTAAAATGCGCCAGGCTCGCATTTACCGTGGTGTGATGTACGATACCAGCAGCATCGAACGAGTGCTTCTGAATATTGTGGTTCGTGATAAGAACGTGGAGCCAACTATTGCAGCCATTCAGGGTGCCGCACAGACCGGTGAAGTAGGAGATGGTCGTATCTTCGTGATTCCGGTAATGGATACGGTTCGAATTAGAACTGGAGAGCGAGGCGATATTGCATTGTATAATGCAGAGAAAGAAAAATAATTTAAAATGTTGAATGTTAAGTGTTGAATGTTGAATTTAGCATTCTTACTTATCTTTAATAAATATTATTTGGTATTCTAATTTAACTATAAGATATAAATATGAGCAGTTTATTTTTGACAACACTCGATACAGGTAACACAGCGTGGATGATTATGGCCACCATCTTGGTGCTTTTGATGTCAATCCCAGGTATTGCACTTTTTTATGGCGGTCTGGTGCGCCAGAAAAATATATTGAGTATTCTGATGCAGACGGTTTTTATCGTGACAGTAGTCAGTTTGATATGGGTTGCTTTCGGATATTCCTGGGCTTTCTCTACAGAATATGCAGATTCGGGCAATCCTCTCTCTTGTGTCATCGGAGGCTTTGATAAATGTTTCCTTCATGGCATCGGTCTGGATTCTATTATGCCAACAGGTATTCCAGAACTCACCTTTGCCATGTTCCAGTGTATGTTCGCCCTGATTACTCCAGCCCTTATCCTCGGTGCTTTTGCCGAGCGTGTCAAGTTTAGCGGTTATGTACTTTTCACCATTCTCTGGGTCATCATCGCCTATCTTCCAATGGCCCACTGGGTATGGGGCGGCGGTTTCCTGCAGGAGATGGGAGCCATCGACT
>OIXQ01000207.1_pt1 | contig 29658 bp, 30 predicted proteins | sample 1587791 | NCBI WGS metagenome assembly OIXQ01 (sample SAMN03283273) | human gut metagenome | biome: human-associated habitat; material: feces | host: Homo sapiens | place: Peru | collected 2012
CCGGCTACACGGCGGGAGAAATCCGTGCTGCTCCGTATGAAAAGAAAGGGCTGTTCTCATTTCTGAAAAAGTAAATCATGCACTTTGACTCGCCGCTCCGGCGGCTTTTCAAAGACCGTTTGGTTAGCTTTGGCTAACTAAAAAACAAAATTAAGGAGGAACCGTTTTGAAAAAGCAATCCAATCTGTCCCGCCTGCTGGATTACGCGGGGACATACCGAATCCTAAGCTATCTTTCGTGGGTGCTTGCCGCCGTCGGCGCACTGTTGGCGCTGGTGCCGTTTTGGTACATCTGGCGCATCCTGCGGGAGGTCATCGAGGTTGCGCCGAACTATGAAAACGCCGTCCATGTGACGCACTACGGCTGGATGGCAGTGGCGTTTGCCTTTGCCGCCGTGCTTACCTACATCGCGGGGCTGATGTGCTCGCATCTTGTGGCGTTCCGCATCGCCACCAATCTGCGCCTTGCCATGACAAAGCATATTGCCACGCTTCCGCTTGGGGAAATCGAACAGTTCGGCAGCGGCAAGCTGCGCCGCACGATTTCGGAAACGACCGGCGCAACGGAAACCTATCTTGCCCATCAGCTTCCCGACAAAGCCAGGGCTGTGGCGACCATTGCGGGACTTCTGACGCTTCTTCTGGCATTCGACTGGCGGCTGGGGCTTTTAAGCCTTGTGCCGGTGGCGCTTGCCTTTGCCGTGATGACAAGCATGACCGGTAAGGGAATGCAGGAGAAGATGACACAGTATCAGAACGCGCTTGCGGATATGTCGGGGGAAGCGGTGGAGTACGTGCGGGGGATTCCCGTCGTCAAGACCTTCGGTCAGACGGTGTTTTCCTTCAAAAAGTTCAAGGGCGCCATTGACAACTACGAGCGTTGGGTCATCGCATATACCTGCCAGATGCGCTGGCCGATGATCTTCTATACGCTGGCGGTCAACAGCGTGTTTGTGTTTCTGATCGCAGGCGGCTTTCTGTTCTTCCGCGGCGGTGCGGACGGCGGCGTGCTGCTGAACCTGCTCTTTTACATCATCGTCACGCCGGTCATCTCGCTGACGCTCACCAAGCTGATGTTCATGAGCGAAAACGGCATGATCGTGCAGGACGCCATCACCCGCATTGACCGTGTTCTGCAAAGCCCCTCACTTTCTCAACCGAGCGCACCGAAACATCCGAGGGACAGCTCCGTGACGCTGGATCAGGTAACCTTCAGCTATGACGGCACAAAAAATGCAGTGGAGAATATTTCCCTTTCCATCGGCGCGGGACAGACGGTGGCGTTTGTCGGACCATCCGGTGGCGGAAAATCCACGCTGGCGGCGCTCATTGCCCGCTTCTTTGATCCGCAGAGCGGCAGTATTTCCGTCGGAGGTGTCAATGTGAAGAACATTGAAAAAAACGAGCTGATGAACACGGTTTCCTTCGTGTTTCAGAACAGCCATCTGATCAAAGGCACCATTCTGGACAATGTGCGCATGGGCAAGCCGGATGCCACGGATGAGGAGGTGCTGGCGGCACTCCATGCGGCGCAGTGTACGGACATCATCGAAAAATTTCCGGACGGTGTGCATACAGTCATCGGCTCGCAGGGCATCTACCTCTCCGGCGGCGAAGCACAGCGGCTTGCCATTGCCCGCGCCATGCTCAAAAACGCGCCGGTGCTGATTCTTGATGAAGCGACCGCCTTTGCCGACCCCGACAACGAAACGAAGGTGCAGGCTGCCTTCAATGCGCTGGCAAAGGGACGTACCGTTATCATGATCGCCCATCGGCTGTCCACGGTTGTGAACGCCGACCGCATTTTTGTGCTGAATGAGGGACATCTTTCGGAAAGCGGCAGCTTTGCGGAGCTGTCCGGAAAAAAAGACAGTCTGTTCGGGACGATGTGGCAGGACTATCAGCAGTCCGTCCGGTGGAAAGTGGAAAAGGAGGTCTGAGCGATGATCAAATATTTACAGAGACGCTATGCGCTTTCCCGCAAGGGAGCGATCGACAACATCAAAGGGATTCTGTGCTGTGCCATGCAAAATATCTCCTTCATGCTGCCGGTGGGGCTTTTGTATCGGCTGGTGAGCGATATGATGAGTGGCACGCTGACGACAGGGAGAATTCCGTTTTATGTGATCGGCTGTGTCGCGGCGGCACTGTTCATTGTTGTCTGCACACGGCTGGAATACGACAACACCTATCTTGTCACCTATGTCGAGTCGGGTGTGCGCCGGGTGGGGCTTGCCGAGAAGCTGAGAAAGATTCCGCTGTCCTTTTTCGGAAAGAAAGACCTTGCCGACCTGACCACTTCCATCATGAACGACTGCGCCGTGCTGGAGCAGAGCCAATCCCATTTTGTCGCACCGCTGTACGGTGCGATCCTCTCCACCACGGTCATCGCCGTGTCGATGCTGTTTTTCAACTGGCGCATGGCGCTTGCCGCCGTCTGGCCGCTGCCGGTGGCGTTTGCAATCGTATTGCTTGCTTCCGACGTGCAGAAAAAGCTCTCCCGCAAAGCAACGGCGGCGAAGGTCGCCTGCGAGGACGGCATTCAGGAGTGCATGGAAGCGATGCCCGATCTGCGTGCCAACAATGCCGAGGAGAGATACCTTTCGGGACTGGAAAAGAAAATCCGTGCCGTAGAAAGCCGCCTCGTCCGGAGCGAGCTGGGAACGGCTGTCTTTGTGGTTTCCGCGGGACTTGTCCTGCGGCTGGGTATTGCCACCACCGCCCTTGCGGGCGCGGCTCTGCTGGTAAAGGGTGAGCTGGATGTCCTGACCTTCTTTATGTTCCTTTTGGTGGTATCCCGCCTGTATGACCCGCTGGAGGGTACTCTGCAGAATCTTGCCGCCATCATCGGCACCAACAGCAACATCGAGCGCATGAATGAGATTCTGGACTGCCCCGTGCAGACCGGAAGCGAACAGCTTACCAATCGGAACTGTGACATTGTGTTCGACCATGTGGGTTTTTCTTATCAGAGCGGCGAAACGGTGCTTCGGGATGTGTCCTTTACGGCAAAGCAGGGAGAGGTCACGGCGCTGGTCGGACCCTCCGGCGGAGGTAAAACTACCGTTTCCAGACTGGCAGCGCGGTTCTGGGACATCGACCGGGGCACAATTACAGTAGGTGGCATGGATATCTCCGGAATCGATCCGGAAAAGCTGATGAGCCTCTATTCCATCGTGTTCCAGGATGTCACGCTGTTCGACAATACGATTTTGGAGAATATCCGTATCGGCCGCAAGGACGCGACGGACGAAGAAGTGATCGCGGCGGCAAAGCTCGCCAATGTGGACAGGTTCGCAGAAAAGCTCCCCGACGGCTGGAACGCCAACATCGGTGAGAACGGCTGCGAGCTTTCCGGCGGCGAGCGTCAGCGCATTTCCATCGCCCGTGCTTTTCTGAAGGACGCGCCCATCATTCTGTTGGACGAAGCCACCGCCAGCCTGGATGTGGAAAACGAAACCGCCATTCAGGAGGCGCTCTCCCGCCTCATCAAAAACAAAACCGTCCTCATCATCGCCCACCGGATGCGTACCGTTTCGGGCGCAGACAGGATCGTAGTGTTGAGTGACGGCGCGGTAGCCGAACAGGGCTCTCCCGCAGAGCTGCTGCAAGCGGGCGGAATCTTCGCTCATATGGTGCGGCTTCAGACCGAGAGCCGGAGCTGGACGCTCGGAAAATCATAAAACCGTTGCTCACGTTTGTGAGGTGTGACATGATTATAAAATTGCCCGAGAGTTTTTCGCTCTCGGGCAGTTTTGTTATTTGTGCTTTTTCTCATGCCGCAGAAGTGAATCTATCACATCGTACCACCGTCCTGACCGAGATTGGTCCGCAATCCTTTGTGCCTTGCCGCCGCCTTTTTGCTTGAATAGTGCCGTTCCGCCATGGCTTCCTCTACACGGAAACTGCCATCGGGGATGTCTTTCCTGTTGCTTTTATCGTCCGCCACATGATATTTGTTGCAGGTGGCTTCGCTCAGTTCTTCACGGCTTGCGTAGCGGATTAGGTGTCGAGTGCGCTCGGTTATTACTAAGTAATGACCGGGTATTTTTTATTTTTTGGAGGTACATATGAACAACACAAAAGTAACACTTGCCCCGCTGGAAGCGGAGGATCGTGAGCAGTTCATCCTTGATAATCAGGAGTCTTTCAAGTACGGCGCAGTGGAAGAATTCGGGTTGCGGGACGATCATTTTGAGGAGGACGGAGAGATCATCCCCCGCGCAACCATTGAGCAAAGTATTGATGCACCCGACAGCGAAGCATACCGGATTCTGTATGAAGGCAGAAAGGTTGGCGGTGTGGTGCTGAAAATCGATAAGGAGACACATCACAATGAGCTGGAGCTTCTTTTCGTTTCGCCGAAGGAACACGGCAAAGGCATCGGCTATGGCGCTTGGCTTGCCGTGGAAGCTCTGCACCCCGAAACCAAGGTCTGGGCAACCTGCACGCCATATTCTGAAAAGCGCAATATTCATTTTTATATCAACAAATGCGGTTTTCGCGCCGTTGAGTTTTTCTCCGCTATGCACCCGGAGCCGAATCCGCCGAAGGAAGACGGAAAAGCAGCACCCGATGAGGGTCCAGATGAAATGTTCCGCTTTGAAAAGATTATGAAATGAAACGCACAAATAGCCCCGCGCCTCATTCAAAAGATGCGGGGCTGCGGTTTTGGCACTGCGAAAACTGACCCCAATAAAGGTTTTCCCTTATTTCCATTTCGTTTCCCTTAAAATACGTTGCAAAATAAGGGAATCTAATTTTGTTGTTCTCATAGTTTGCCCCGTCAGAAACAAAAAAATGCTGCCCCACCGTTTCCGGTGAGGCATAGATTATGTACTCTCTTTCATCATTTTCCTTTTCTGCCGCCGCTGTTCGTTTTCACGTTCTCGACGCTGTATGTACTTGAATTCCCGAATGAGTTCTTTGTATTTTTCCGTGCGCGGGTGCGCCAGCCTTTGCGGTGACGCCATAAAGCTTACGAATTCTGCTTTGGCGCAGTACTGTACAGTGCCGAGCTTGATGCCGGTTAAGGTTTCTTCCCGTATCCATTCGTGAATGCGCTGCGGGCTGTGACCGACAAGCTCCGCCGCCGTCTGCGTGGGCAGAGCCTCCGGCAGCTCTGCCCACTGCAATTCCAGCCACCGCCGAAAGGCTTCGCAGTTTTCCGGGGTGGCTTCAAACATCGGGAGCGGATGCCATTCGGTGCGGTTGGAGAACATCCCGCTCAGTTCCGATAAAAATCCCGGCTCGGCATCCATACGGGCTTTGAACAGCACCGCATCCTCTGTCCGCACCCGATATTTATGGGTCGTGTGTCCCGTGTTTTCGTGCGGGATATAGTTGTTGTCCATCAGATATTTCATTTTGCGTGTGGAGATGTGCAGGTACTGGCGAAGCTCGCTCCCGCTCATAAATTCCTTTTCAGTCATATATAAAATCATCCTTTCGGTTAGCAAAATGCACCTCAGTCCGAGGTGCATCAATCTTTTGCTTTATTCAGTATTCCTGTAATAATATTTGCGCTTGCCTGCTTGCTCGCTTTATCAAGGTGAGCATAGATATTTGCCGTGGTGGACAAATCGCTGTGTCCGAGGAAGTTTGACACATTGATAAGCGGTACATCCTGCCCGATAAGAATACTGGCGAACGTATGCCGAAGGTCGTGAAAGCGGATATGGCGCAGTCCGTATTTCTTTAACAGATCGCTGAAATGCTGTGTTACATAAGACGGTCTTATCAGCTCGCCAAGTTCGTTGACACAGACATAATCATCATATTTTCGGTTGTAGCTTCCCTTGAACATCTTACGGTATAACGATTGCTTTTCTTTTTCTTCTGAAAGCATTTTGAGCACAGGCTCGGGCAACGGGAGTGTTCGTCGGCTCGATTTGTTTTTCATTTCTTCAACAGGCTCTATAACCGTTTTGCCGTTTGCTTTATATTCAATGATTTTTGTATCAAGCAGAACCGTTTTCTTATCCCAGTCGATTCTCGACCACCGCACGCCCAGCGCTTCACTTCTTCGAAGCCCCAGACCTCCGCCGAGCATAATGGCAGGATAGATACTGTCCGAGCGTGTCAGCTCCAGTAAAGTGACAAGCTCTTCTTCGGAATAATTCTCGCCGTGAAATTTATTTTTCTTAGGGCGGTCGATGCGGTCAAAGGGATTTGCGTCAATCAGTTCATCCTTGAACGCCTGCTGAAAAGCTTTGTGCAAAATCGCATGATAGTGTATGACCGTGTTGGCAACCACATTTTGTGCGAACAGATGCTCATAGAATTTTTCAATATCTTTCGCAGTTATTGCGCCGACAGTCAGATGCGGTTTGGGTTCAAAATACCTCCTGATTTTTCCGTAAATCATCATATGATAGCTTTGAAAGGTACTTTTTTGTAAGCTTGGTTCAGCCTTTTTAAGATATGCACACATATATTCGAACACGGGAATGTCCGAAGACGGTCTACCATTTCGTGCAAGCCGCTCGGCATATTCATTTTCAAACTTTTTCACCACCTCTCTGAATGCTTTGTTGACTTTAGATTTTCCTGTGCCTTCAGGCAGTCCGAGGGATCGCCATACTGATTTTGTTTTGCCGTTTTCTTTTACCTGTATTACGGCATATAGTCTGCCTTTTTTAGGTTGCACGCTTGCCGCAAGTGTATTTTGTGTTCCCATTTATCATCACTCCATTTTTGATTTTCGGCTCTGCGCCGACACAGACAATATCACAAGACTGTTTGCAAGTCCAGACATTATTTTGAGTTTTTTCGATTAAATAAACCTTGGGGTTCGAATCTCCCTTATCAATTTGCCGAAGATAATTTATCAAATGTGATTTTGCAATACGGTTTTCTCTGCCAACTTTAACAGCAGGCAGATTTTTTTCTTTGATAAGCTTGTAGACGGTTTTCGTGCTGACTCTCAGTATTTCAGAAACCTCTGCGACAGTCAGCGCCGTAGGATATTTACAAAGTGATTTTTCGTATTCTTTTTTCGTCATTCAGCGTCCTCCATATTGTTTATAAACTGCCAATTATCATCAAGCAATTCTTTCAAATTAATGTTACCGCGCGTTTTTGCCATTCTCACATTTGCTTGCTTCCTTACAAATTCTAATTCGTGCGGTGACCATTCCGTGTCCTGATAAGCAATGATTTGACAGAGCATATCAAGAATTACAGCATAACGGTACAGTCCTTTTGACATACGTGATGCGATGGGACGAACCTCGTCTTGAATTGCTTTTACTAATTCTTCTGTAATAAACGGGCTGTGATTTTCACAAATCAAGCGGTCAATATACGTTTCAAGTGCCTTTGTAACGAACTGAGAAAAGGAAGATACATCTGCTTCGCCGAACAGAATCTCGCACCTTTTTGTCAATTCTTCATCGAGATATACCGTTTTTCTTACTGCGTTATTTGTTTCATTCATTTTTGATTTCTCCTTATTGTTGTAGTAGCGTGCCGAGTCTCATACCATAAACACTGCGGAACAGTCGGCATAATCTGCTGTATTCGCACACATTCTGTGTGTGATATTCGGTTTGCGACACCCCTGTGCAATTTACACAAGCGGTGTCAGGAAATGGCTTAACATAGCGTAATTCCTCGGTCGGCTCTGCCGTCCGATGTGACCCGGGGCGGTGTGACGGCACCGGCCCTTTCTCCTGCTTTATTTTCGACCCTGTATTTTAGGCTGAATTTTTTGATTGCCTGTCAATATGCACAGGGAGAAAATTATTTGCGTTGCCCTGTTTAAGAGCCGAAAGCAAAATATAATCTGTCATGCTCATATGCTTGGCGTTAGCACGGCTTTGAAGCATTTTCTTTTCTGCCGGTGTCAGCCTGATTGTCAGGCTTTGCGTTCGGTTTCGCTTATATTTCACATTTGCCTCCTGTCGCCGAATTTCGCCGTTTTATTCTGCTGTCGGGTACTTTCTGTAACTCCTGTTGAAAGAGCCTCACGTTCGCTTACAGGGGCGCAAGGGACGGAAGGAACGCAGGATTTACCGTCCAATATCTTTACGTCACTTACGGCACTTTCGTCACGGTCGGAAGAATAAGAAATATCCAAAAGCCTTTGCCCGTTGCTCCTATGGCTTGTAAACTGTACGCTTTGTTCTTCCAACGAATACCGCCATCGGTTCATCATCTGTTTAAGACTTTTTGCAGACAGCCTTTTGCCATAGTACGAATTGAAAAGCTCGGTGAATTCACTGTTCGTTCCGCTAAAGAATTTTTGTGCTTTCATAAGCTCCACAAGCGATACCATTTCATCGGGCAGTATCATCTGCGGATTTTCAAGGCTGTCCGAAACAAGAGTCCAAACACAATTTTCTTTTGACAGTTTCATCTCCATTTCACGGTATTCAATATCTCTGCCCGTACAAACAAGCGTTGCCGTATCTGCATTCCGTTTGCTTTTGTCAAGCACAAAAATTGCGTCCATCGCTCCGCTGATTCCTGTCGTACCTGATATCTTGTTTAATGGATCGCCGTCACCCTGCTTTCGTAAATGATGCACAAGCAGAATAGAAATTTCCAATTCATCTGCAAGCTGTTTTATTTTTCTTACATCATCGTAATCGTTTGCGTAGGATGTGTCGGTGGTATTTGCACGGACAATTTGAAAAGTATCAACTGCAACGAGCACCGTGTCAGGATGCTCCGAAACAAAATTCCGTATTTGTTCGCATAGCCCGTCTGCCAGCGTGCCTGCGGCAGTTGCAAAATATGCGTTCTCGGGAACCTCATCCGTGAGCATACAAAGCCTTTGCTGTATTCTGTTTAGTGGATCTTCCAAACAGAGGTACAGCGTTGTGCCTTTTTGTGTTGATAAATTCCATATCGCTTCACCCTTTGCAATGCGGACACATAAATCAAGCACCATCCACGATTTGCCGATTTTCGGCGCACCGCCGAGTATGGAAATGCCTTGTGGCAAAAGAGTTTCAACACAAAACTTCGTTGGCGGAAGTTTCATATCCATAAGTGTTTCACCGTCTACCACGGTGAGCATATTTTTTGTTTCGTTCATATAATTTCACTCCTTTATTCTTTTTGATTGATGATTTCAAAACAATCATATACCACTCCTACCTTTCAAATATCAAAATTCAGCAGTGTCAGTTTCCGTGCAAGAGGAAGTTTGCATTTTCCCTGATTGCCGATTTGTCTGTACATCTGTTTTGTTCCTGCGCTCTTTTCCTGACCGCGTATTTCACAGCCGCCTTCTTCGCTCGTCCGTCCTTTCGGGAGCAATCAACCCCTTCCTCCTGAACACATCAAAAATATGATGCTGTCATCGCAAAGTGCACACCGTGTATCCTCACAGCAGACTATTCAATTTTTAAAGCTTTTCTTTTTTCGCCTGGTTTGTTATAATGATACTGTAATTTTTAAATCTTCTAAATATCAAAGTGTTAATGATGAAAATCACACAAAAACACTTTGAGACAAGGCGGTGAAAATCCATTGCAAAATATATGCGGTTTGTATGTATCCGTGAATGATGACGGAACTATAAAAAGAAATCTCACCGTCAAAAGCGGTGAGACAATAAAAGTGGAACGTACTACGGTCAATAATGAAATCATAGCGTTTTCCGAATTAAATTTTAAATACTATGCAGAGTTATTGGAGCATATTGAAAATATGTGCGAAGACTCATACGTTGAAATAACAGACGGCGACTTCGGAGAAGCCGGCATAGATGTTGATGCTTATGCAGAAATTCTGAAAACGGTTCATAAACTTATTGGAGCTTTGGAAGAGTCAAATCCTCTGCACGGAACATTACTGCGGACGCTTTTAGAAGACCAACTTCCGCCTGATGACGGCTCGGCAATGTATTTGATAAACAGCGAGACAAAGATTACCGACTGCTTATCATCGGTAATGCGACTGCAATTCCTGATAAATGACATACTGTATGATTTGCGAAGCGGAACACCGCTTGATATGGAAAATAAATACAGCATATTTAAAAGTGCAGAGTTTACGCAAATACAGACACTCGGCGAAAAAGTTACCGTGCAATACCGTTTTCGCTCGCTGATAGATTACTATATTTTCTTAATGATGCGGTTTATTGAAAATCAGCCGAATGTTACCATTTGCCAATGCTGCGGCAAATACTTTATTCCGAAAACAAAACGGACAACCCTGTACTGTGACAGAATTATCCGTGATAATAAGACCTGTAAGCAAATTGCTCCTGCCCTGAAACACAATCGTGATGTCGCTCGGGATTCGGTTATAGAGACCTTTGACAGAACAAAGAGAAAGATGTACAAACGATTTGAGCGAACAAATGACTTTTCCAATGCAACCGCAAACATCCTTTCTCTTACGCAATATTACCATTGGCTCGGCAAAGCCGAACAGGCACGGGACGAATATATCTCCGGCAAAACATCCGCAGAAGAGGCTCTTGAAATTATTATAGTGGAATGAAAAAAACAGCGAGCGAAACCAACTTTAATTGATTTTGTTCGCTGTTATTTTGATTTAGTGAGATTTCAACATTTACTCATGCAGGAAAACTTTGATATATTTTTTTACCCACGAGCCTTTCTTTTCCTTTGATGTAATCTTTCCGAAAAGGAGCTTTCCTGCATCCATCAAACGGGCAAAAATTACATTATCTTGCATTGGTACATAACCGATTTTAACGCCGTTTGCCGTTTTAATAACAATCGCTTGTTTATCGTATTGATTATCAGGCTCTCTGAAAAATTCCAATCTATCATCATTATTCAAATGAGGCTCTAATTCTTCAATACCTTCAATATGTGTTGTACCTGCTACTATGTATCAAAAAGGAATATATCTTTTTCAAATGGCTTCGGTATGGAAATTTCGCCGTTTTTACCGTGAAGCAATCCTACAAGTCCGCTACCGCCGGACTTTACCAAATCTCCCATAATCTCGCCTCAACATTTCTTTGATTTTCGTCTTTATAATAACGATAAGTTCATTGTACTGTTCAATGATGCTTTCAAGCTCCTACTTCTTCTGTTCGGTTTTCTCTGTATCCTCAACAATATCTTTCATGGTGTACGGATACTCTGTTTTAATATTATCAATACTTTCTCTTATAGATTTTAACAGTCCATGTAAACGCTCCCTGTCTTCTACAAGTTGTGTCATAGCGTCTTTATTCTGTTCAGGCAATGGATTGTTGCCAACCATTTCGCCTATAATCCTCAATGTTTCTAAATCGCCGTTTTTATAGGCGGATACCGCATTATCAAATAATTGAAGTTGTGCTTCGGAAACATTAGAGTTAATATCAGGATGCAACGATTTTACTATTTTACGATAGAGTTTTTTAAGTTCCCTGTTATCTTCGTCTGACAGGAATTCCGCCTTGCTTCGTTTGAGAGCATCGTTCATTTTATCAATCCGCTCGTCAAGCTGTTTTTGATACTCGGCAAATTCAATATCGAGCGTTTCTTCAATATCAGAAATTATGATTTTTTCCTGCCTGTTTTTCTTTGCCTGAATCAATTCAATTTTACGCTTTAGTCGCAGAAAAGTACATTGTGACTCATATGTCTTGTACTCAATACTGCCGAGTTTTAGCATATATTCTGTTTCAATATTTTTGCAGATAACAAACTGTGAAGCTCATCACGTTCCAGCAAAAGCATTGACAGCTCTGTACGCATTCTCTCTACTTCGCTTTTCAGCTTTTCAAAATCAGGGAACAGAATAATGTTGTCCATTGAAGATGCTTCAAAATCGAATTCAGAATTTTCTGTTTTATCCATTCAATGCACCTCACTTTATACTTCCATCATATTATCAGTCCAAAGTTCACACTGCGTCATAACTGTCTGTACAGCATCTTCCATACCTTCCGGCGGATATTTATGCTTCTTCAAAAGCTTTTTGATAAGCATACGCATTTTTGCTCTTGCTGACTCACGCTTTTGCCAATCAATCGTCTTGTTCCTGCGCAGAGTATCGGCAAGCTCCTTTGTAATGGCTATGAGTTCGTCGTTTTCGTAGAAGTCCTTAATTGCCTGCGGCTTCGTGAGGGCGTCATAGAATGCAAGCTCATCGGCTGTAAGTCCGAGTTGGTCGCCCTCTTTTTGCGCTGCTGCAATCTGCTTTGCCAGCTTCAGCATTTCTTCAATGACTTCTTCATTGGTCAGCATACCGTTCAAATATGCATTGAGCGAACGCTGCATAATCTCGCTGAACTTTTCGGATTTAACCACATTTGTCCTGCGGTAAACAGAAACCTGCTCTGCAATCAACTTTTTCAAAAGCTCGACGGCAAGGTTCTTTTCTTTCATATTCGCAACTTCTTGCAAGAATTTCGGGTCAAAGAGAGAGAATTCCTCTTTAATATCTGAGAAAAGGTTGATAACACCTTCGCTCTTGATACTCTGCTTTAAGAGTTCGTTAATCCTTGCGTTCATTTCGGGCAAGGATATTTTTTTGCCGACACCTGTATTGGCAAGTCTTAAAACAAGTACACGCACAGACTCAAAGAACGCTGCTTCGATACGGTCGTCCTCATCAACCATAGATGAACAGAGAGACAATGCCTGATGAAGCATAAGCGCTTCTTTTACAAACGAGTCCTTATCGTCGATTTTTTCTCTGCCCATAATGAAGTTGACAGCACCGCTAATAGTCTTAGACCTTTCAAGGTCTGTGCCGGTTTGGAACTTTGAATAGTCAAATCCGTGGAACTTATCACGGCATACGGACAGCTTTTCTTGGAATTTCGGGAATGCAACCTTTGCAACATCGGTGTCACCGTAATTCTTTTTATCACGGGCGGTGTAATCGTTCATTGCCTTTTTGAGCGCTGTTGCAATGCCCACATAGTCAACAACAAGTCCGCCCTCTTTGTCACGGAATACACGGTTTACACGGGCAATAGCCTGCATAAGGTTGTGACCGGACATAGGTTTATACACATACATCGTTGCAAGTGAAGGAACATCAAATCCTGTCAGCCACATATCTACAACGATTGCGATTTTAAGCGGACTGTTGTTGTCTTTGAATTTCTTTGCAAGCTCATCCTTGTGGTGCTTGTTACCGATTATCTCACGCCATTCTTCCGGGTCGTTGTTGCCGGAAGTCATTACAACTGCAACCTTTTCCGTCCAAGCTGGGCGCAGCTCTAAAATACGCTTGTAAATCTTCATAGCGATAGGGCGAGAGTAAGCAACGATCATCGCCTTACCGGTGAGCAAATTTTCACGGTTGTTTTCGTAATGGTCGAGAATATCGCAGACAAGGGAGTTGATGGTGTTATCGTTGCCGAGTATTGCTTCCATCTGACCAAGTTCACGCTTGCTCTTTTCGATAACTTCTTCGTCTGCGTTGGCGGACATAATATCATACTCGGTATCAATCATCCGTAGCGTTGCTTCATCGAGATTGAGCTTAATTACACGGCTTTCGTAATAAACAGGGCGGGTTGCTCCATCCTCGACCGCCTGCGTCATATCGTAAATGTCGATATAGTCACCAAATACTTCACGGGTGCTGCGGTCTTTTGAAGAAATAGGTGTGCCTGTAAAGCCTATATATGTAGCGTTAGGCAAAGTGTTACGGATAATACGAGCTGTACCGATTTTAATCTTACCGGTTTTTTCATCTACGGTTTCTGTCAGTCCGTATTGTCCACGGTGTGCTTCGTCTGCCATAACAACGATGTTGTGGCGTTCGGATAACGCTTCGTGCGACTCCTCGAACTTTTGCATAGTGGTAAAAATAATGCCGTTTGCCTGTCTGCCGTCCAACCAGTCCTTTAATCCGACATCATTTTTACCCGAAGTTTCTGTCAGCTTTCTGCAAGTAGCGTGTACCGGCTCTTGCCTTAAAAATTCTTTGCACTTTGCAAACTGACCGTAAAGCTGGTCGTCAAGGTCGTTTCTGTCTGTAATAACAACAATCGTTGGGCTGTCTAACGCTTCTTGCAACAAATGAGCGTAGAACACCATAGACAGCGATTTGCCGCTGCCTTGGGTGTGCCAAAATACACCGCCCTTACCATCGGTAACGGTAGCGTGTTTTGTGGATTCAATCGCTTTTCTGACCGCAAAGTATTGATGATACCCTGCAAGTATCTTGAACGAGTTGATACCCTCGTTGGAAAAGCAAATAAAGTTTTTGATTATATCAAGCAGTCGTGCCTTTTGGAACATCCCCTCAAAGAAAGTATCAAACTGTGCATACTGCGTGTTTTCGTAGTCGCCGTCTTTTGTTTTCCACTCCATAAAGCGGTCTTCACCGGAGGTGATCGTACCCGCTTTTGAGGTCAACTGGTCGCTCATTACGCAAATTGCGTTGTAAATGAACATAGACGGGATTTCTTTCATATAGTTGCGGAGCTGCCTGTACGCTTCGGAAGCGTCCGTTTCTTCACGGGAGGGAGATTTCAGCTCGACCAATACAACCGGCAAGCCGTTCAAAAAGAGAATTACATCAGGGCGTTTATTGCTGTTCTCAATAAAAGTCCATTGGTTAGCAACGATAAAGGAGTTATTGTCGGGATTTTTGTAGTCAACAAGATAGACGATAGAGGAACGCTCCTCACCGTCAACAAAATATCTTACCGGGATACCGTTTTGCAGATAGTCCATAAACACGGCGTTTTTCTGCACAAGTTCTCCGTTCTCAAAGTTTTTCAATTTGAACAAGGCGTCCTGAATGGCATCATCAGGCAACCCTCTGTTCAAACGGTACAGAGAGTCAAGCAGAACTTCCTCATACAAAGGGCTGTAAAAGTCCCTTTCTATATCGGGACCGTATGCGTACTCGTATCCCAAATCATTTCTGAATAGCTCGATTACAGAATTTTCGTAGTCAGCTTCTGTATATAATCCCGGCATTTTTGTTCCTCCTCGCATTAATTTTATCAATCTTCAGCTTTTAATCTTCGTATAAGTTGTCTCGCAAATAATAAAGCTATTTCATCACAGGTATAATTTTTAGAATCAAGAGCTTGAATTTCCGCAACAGACGGATATTTCTTTCTTAAATCTTCATTTGTAATATTATGTACAATAGGAAGAATAAGCTTCTGTCCGTTTCTGTTTTGTCTGTTCAAGAACTCATTTAGTTCCTTTTCTGTCCATTCACGGTCAAAAAAATTATCAGAAATAACAATAATAGCAAATTCTGCTTTCTTTGTTCCTTCCAAAATACGATTTTTCCACTTATCCCCCCACTCAAGAGATTTCTTGTCATAAAAAATCTTTATTCCTAACTTTTCTAACGAATTATTTAATTCATCAACAATACTTTGTTTATCAGCATTTGCGTGAGACAAAAATACATCATATTCAGGTAATGTTTTTGCTTGATAAGCTGAAACTATTTTCTTTTCAACTCCATTTATTTTATCAATAAACTCTTTGTCATTCGATACGCTTTTCAAACAGGAAACAAGTTGTGTATAGCAGTCTATCGAGCGATGGAACAGAAGCGTCTTCATTCGACTTGCAAGAGCGTGTTCTTTTAAATACTTGTTGAAAAATATCTCTACATCGTTAATCCAAACTTCACTTTCCCTATTATATTCTGCAATATCAGTACCGATAGCAGCAGCGTTAATTGGCTTCTTAATATGCTTCGTTCTTTCTAAAAGTTCACTTAATTCTCTTTCAAATTGAGTCATCACCATTTTTCTTCTTCCTTCATATGTTCTTCATACAAATAGCCATCTTTTAACACGTGAAGTATATATGGATAATTATCTGCCCATTTTGCTGATATGTAATGTGCATCTGATAATTCCTTAAAGCAACCACGAAGAATAGCATCCTCTCTATAGCTTAAGCTATCAAATTTGTTCTTCCAGTGGCTCGGTGTATTCTCATTGTCAATAATTTCTTGTAAAATATTCGAAGCTTCTTTTGAAATTTTTGTCATATACTTTTTATCCCTCCTATGATAAACAATAATTTAGCGGCTTAGATTTCGACATTGGAAACATCTAATTCGCCGGACATCAGTTTTGGTAAAAGTGCGTCTCTTAACTGAGATAATTTTACATTTTGTGAGCAGTTTCTTAAGATGGTTGTAAAGATAGGTTGTACCCATTTACAATACTCTTTTACAATAGGATTATCAGGATGGTATATCCAAATTGAGTTTACATCTTGCTGATTTATTCCCGGTACTGCGGCTTTGCCACCGTTATTTGCTAACCAATTATATGGATAGTCAGTCTGAAGATAAAAATAGCAAAACTCGTTAAAACCTTTATCTCCAAAATCAAGCTTAAAAACGTGTTCGTTTATATAAAAATCATCATATGGGAAGCCTTCGCCAAACATTGAGAAATGAGGAATAAAAGTACCCGGTTTACCACCATCTTTGTATAACATCAATTCGTAACCGTGTACTTTGCCCTTATCCATCTTTTGAGCAAACTCAACGGGTATATACTTTGCAGAAGCAAAATTAACTTCACCAAGTCTTTTTACATTTTCTGCTCCAATACTCGGTACACCGGTCGCAACAGCACCGCCTTTAGGTCTTTTCCCAGTTTCTAAAATATGAGACAGACTTCCTATCTGAACCATTTGCAAAGAATGTGGAATTTTTGTCCCTATCGGAGAATCAACAAACGATTCATCAAACGGTTCGAAATCAACGAACCACGATTTGAAAAGGGTTTTGGCTTGCTGCTCTAAATTATTGTTTATCTGTTTATTATTCCTTATTTTTTCATCTATTTGGAACAAAAATTTCCCAATAGCCTTCTGTAATACTTTTTCCTTAGGAAATGTTATAACTATTTCTTCTTGTAAACGCCGACGATTTATTTCTGTTTGTCCGGTTGAGCCTTCCGCAAGCCCCTCAATTTTCTTTTTATTGCACTTTACAGCATATCCATAATAAAGAGGCTCAATTTCATCTGTGGGTCTAAGCAATATCATATGACCATCCATAGTTGTAGGAACAGGAACATTGAATAGTTGCGCCACACGGCCTGCCGTTCCGGTTCCGGTTGAATTAATTAAAACATCTCCATAACGAAGAAATTTATCATCAGGAACTCTCTTTATCGTTGCGTTATGTATTCTTGATTCATCATAAGATATTTCAAAATTTCTATTGCATTTCTGATTAAGCACTTGCACCGTATCTTGACTTTTTTCCTCTACATACTTAGGTGATATTCCTTTAGCAATAAAAGATGTGATTTCGCCAAGTGTTTTACTAATCCATTCAGTCATGTTTTTTCCCTCACTTAACCAACGTAACAATTAAAGCAACAAGCGCCACCAGTGCAGAAAATAATGATATAATGTAGTTTCGATCTTTTTCGCGAAGTATTTCTATACATAAGAATAAACAATCAAAACCCGAAATTGCAACTACAAATAACGCTATACGATTTGCCCAGCCTTTATCCCAAAATTCTCCCCAAATACTACATAAGGAATATATTATGGCTATTGCAACAGCAAAAAACAAAATAGCTATTGACCATTTTATAAAACATGAAAAGCCGTCGCTTTTTTGATTTTCTTGCGGTTTGACAATTATTGAACGAGGTGTTTCATCTACAATTCTATTTGTTGACCACTCTATTCGTTGCGTAAGATCATCAAGAAAACCCTCGACTTGATCATCATCTAACCGGATCGTTTTTTGTTTCTGCAATTCAATATTTTTCTTTTTCTGCTCGGAAAGTTCTTTCTCTAATTGACGAATTCTGTTTTCTTTCCGATCTGATTTTGATGAATTTGACATGGTATCAACTCTCTATCCAATGTATTTTCGATGAGCAATTTTTACATTGCTCTGCTTTACCATTGCATACTGCAAGGTCGTATCTATCTTTCTATGCCCCAAGAGTTGTTGAAGCTGCTCAATGGGCATTCCTTTATCTATTGCCACGGTTGCAAGCGTACGCCTGAACTTGTGTGGGTGTACCTTGTTAATTCCTAATTGCCTTCCAAATTCTCTAAGGCGAACCTCAACACCGCCGATTTTCAACCTTTCGTGTGGTGATTTCAACGACACAAACAGCGCCGGATTGTCATCCGTCCTGCTATCCAAATAGTTCTGCAAATGTATCTTTGTGCGAGCGTCAAAATAGACCACTCGCTCCTTACTGCCTTTACCGAACACGATACATTCTCTCTCGTTGAAATCAATATCATTTCGATTAAGCAGTACCATTTCGCCGACACGCATACCCGTTGAAGCAAGCATATCAATAATCGTTAAGTCTCGAAGCTCTGAGCAGTTATCTCTCATAAGCTCCAACGCTTCATCGGAGTATGTCTCCTTGATATTCGTGCCGGTTTTTACTCTGTGTATGCGTCTTACCGGACTTTTCAGTATGTAATCCTCGTCCTCTAACCAAGAGAAGAAGCTGGAAAGAATACGGCGGATATTGTCTATCGTTACCTTGCTTGATTTCTTCTTTTCCTGATATTCCGTCAGGTATCCTCTGATGTCGTCTGTAACTATGTGTTTAACATCTTTTTTGAGTTCACAGAGCATAGCTTCGATAGTTGCCTTGTAGTATTTAAGAGATTTCTCGGAGCAGCCCTCAATTCGCTTTGCCGATAGGAACAGTTCTACGAAGTTTAGCTCCGAGTATTTCTCTTTGCTTTGATTTTCCGTTACCTCATAATTTGCAAGGGTGTATTTCAACACTTCTTGCAATTTTTCATTTTGTGCGTTGTTCAGGTAAGGCAACATTCCCTGAACAACATCTTTGATTAAATCTTGTTTCACAGTCAATTCTCCTTTGAAATATTCTTAGAGAACGACTATGGGGCGGAAGTCCCCCGATATTAACTCCCGCCACCCACGGAAGTTATGGGTATGTTATATGCTAAACAATAATTTAGAGCAGCAAGCCAAAGCCATCTTTTCAAATGAGTTTTTATCGCTTGATACGCTACCCGAAGGCTGGAAGCAAGCCAGTTTGATAGACATTGCGGACTATCTAAATGGTCTTGCTATGCAAAAATATCGTCCAACCGCTGACGAAAGTGGCATTCCGGTTCTTAAAATCAAGGAACTTCGTCAAGGGTGTTGTGATGATAATAGCGAGTTATGCTCTCCAAGTATTAAATCCGATTATATCATTCACGATGGCGATGTCATTTTTTCTTGGTCGGGTAGCTTATTGGTTGACCTTTGGTGTGGCGGTATCTGCGGTTTGAATCAACATTTATTCAAGGTCACATCAAGCAAATATGACAAATGGTTTTATTATGCTTGGACAAAGCACCACCTTGACCGCTTTGTAGCTGTTGCCGCCGATAAAGCCACGACAATGGGTCATATTAAACGAGATGAGCTTGCAAAAGCAGAAGTTCTTATTCCAAATGAAGCTGACTATAACCGCATAGGTGCTTTGCTTCAGCCTATCTACGAAATGATTATATCAAATCGAATAGAAAATAAAAAACTTGCAGCAACAAGAGATACTCTGCTTCCTAAACTGATGAACGGTGAAATTGATATGTCGGAGGTAGATTATGAATAAGAAAGACCTCTCAATACCATTTAATGCACCACTTAACCCACAAGATACCGAGCAACAGACCTATGGTTGCAGAGCCAACAATCCGGATATATGCGGAAATAACGGCTTACCAAACATCTGTGCTTTTTCTTCTGCGGATTGTATATGCAAAAAGCCGTCAAGAGCTTGGAAAAAGCAATACAACAAGCTCAAGGATTAAGCCGCTAAATTATTGTTTATCGCATTATTGAGTTCTATTTTTTTATCAATATTTCTCAGCAATGAAACAGCTTTTCTTTGAATAGACAATGATGGAACATTTATCGGTTCTCGTAAAAATTGTTTCCAATCTATTCTCTGTTGACTATTTGAAGTACCTGTTCTTATTCCGTCCATAAGCCTAGTAAAATAAGGGCTTGAAACATAGTAATATAAGTAATCTTGCTCAATATTAGCTTTTGCCTTCAATGGCAAAAATTCTGTTGAACAAATCGTGTTCTCATATTTTTCAAGAGAATGTATATTCCATACTCGTCTAAATTTAGGATTCAATTTGTTAAACAGGATAGTATTTTCATCCAATACAAACTTTGAACTCTTAATTTCTTCGCCATTTAATATTTCAGGGGTATTAGAATTATCAAATGCAGGCAAGCTAAAACAAGTGTAAAACTGCCCTTTTTCTGGATGAATTGATTCTTTTATAATATCACAACAATCTCCAATTGTCTTTGTTTCGAATTTACACTTCATATCCAATCGCCCCCAGTTTCTTGCGGATTTCGTCCTCCAGTTCGTGGGACTTTGCAAACATATCGGAAAGCTCGGATGTAAGGCGTGTCATCTTTTCTTCAAACGGTTCGCCGTCGTCCTCGACTTCTTCAATCCCTACATATCTGCCCGGTGTCAGAATGAAGTCCTGTTTTTCGATTTCTTGCAAATTGGCAACGGCACAGAATCCTTTTACATCTTCAAGTGTTCCTTCTTGGAAAGCGGTAAATGTATCGGCTAATTTCTGAATATCTTCATCGGTAAAATCTCTGTGCTTACGGTCAACCATATAACCCATTTTGCGAGCGTCGATAAACAGAGTTTTACCTTTTTGCTTTTTGTTCTTGGTAATAAACCAAAGCGTAACAGGAATGGTAACGCTGTAAAAAAGCTGAGTCGGCAGAGCGACGATGCCTTCCACAAGGTCAGCCTGAATAATGTTCTTTCTGATTTCTCCCTCGCCGCTGGACTGAGAGGACAACGCACCGTTAGCAAGTACAAGACCGATTTTTCCATTCGGTGCAAGATGGTGTATCATATGCTGAATCCACGCATAGTTGGCATTGCCGGCAGGCGGTGTTCCGTATTTCCAACGAACATCTTCTTTGAGCTTTTCCTGTCCCCAGTTGGAAAGATTGAAAGGCGGATTTGCCATAATAAAATCTGCTTTCAGTGTTTTATGTAAGTCATTGAAGAATGTATCTGCTTGATACGGACCGAAGTCTGCGTCAATACCACGAATAGCCATATTCATTTTTGCCATTTTCCAAGTGTCGGCATTGGACTCCTGACCATAAACGGCGATTTCTCCACGCTTACCGCTGTGAGCCTGAATGAACTTTGCACTCTGTACGAACATACCGCCCGAACCGCAACAAGGGTCATATACACGACAATTCTTGAACGGCTTTAAGATAGCAACGATTGTTTTAACAATACTTGCAGGAGTGTAGAACTCGCCACCCTTAACACCTTCGTAAGCGGCGAACTGCTGAATACAATACTCATAAGTTCTGCCGAGCAGGTCTTTGCTTTCCTCGGTATCGCCCATATCCATATTAGTGAACAGGTCAACAACATCGCCCAAAACACGCTTGTCCAAATCAGGGCTTGCGTAATTTTTAGGAAGTACATTTTTAAGAGTTGTATTTTCTTTTTCGATGGCTCTCATAGCGTCGTCGATAACTGTACCGATTTCGGGAGTATGAGCAGACGAAGCAATTTTGCTCCAACGAGCGTCCTCCGGCACGAAGAAGATATTATCCTCCACATAAGCGTCTCTGTCATCTTCAAAGCCGTCGCCCTCAGCAACAAGCTCTTGATAACGCTTTTCAAGTGCACTTGATATGTAACGTAGGAAAATAAGACCTACGATAACCTTTCTATATTCTGCTGCGGGAATATGCCCCCAAAGGACACACGCTGCGTCCCATATTTGTTTTTCAAAGCCGATATTGGCGTTATTTCCAGTAGCCATTATGTTCCTTCCTTTGCAACAATGATAATTTTATAATTCTTCCGTCTTGAATGTAGTATACCCCTCGTAATAGTAGCTGTGGTCGATGCCTTTCATATAGACTTCACGGCTGTTGATATCATCAGTTAAGGCATTTTTAAGAATATGCTTAATTTCGATGTCCTTAATCGGACTGCGTTCCATTGCGAGTAGGTAATCCTCTTTATCAACCTGACTCCAATCGACCACTTTTCCAATCTCTTTCTTTAAAATGCAGTCGAGCCATATGCGTGTACTTCTGCCGTTGCCTTCGCGGAAAGGATGAGCGATATTCATTTCTACATACTTTTCGATGATTTCATCAAAAGTGGACTGCGGCATTTTATCGATATTTACAAGAGCCGCTTCCAAATACATCAGCGGTGCAAAACGGAAATTACCTTTTGAAATATTTACGGTGCGGATTTTGCCTGCGAAATCATAGATATCTTCAAACAGATACTTGTGGATTGCTTTTAGAGATTCAAATTTACCCGCCACTAATTTATCGAGAATACCGTTTTCAAAAAGTTCGATAGCTTTCTTTTTACTGATTCTTTCTTCCGCCTCGGCAAGCTCCGGAGCAGAAGTAATTCCTAATTTATTTTCCAACGCCATTATTTATCCCCCTTTGTTTCATCGGGGATAAACTCCATAATGTCATCTACACCGCAATTAAGGGCGGCACAGATTTTGCTGAGAGTTTCGACAGTAACGTTCTCGCCCTTGCTCATTTTGGTAATGGTGTAATTGCTTATCTCGGCAACCTTTGCAAGGTCTTTTTTCTTCATATCGTGGTCAATCAAAAGTTTCCAAAGTTTTTTGTAACTGACAGCCATAAAACGCACCTCATAGAAAGGATATAATTTAACGGATATAGTATATCACATCGAACTCGCTTTTTCAATATTTAATATAGCGATAACAGTATTTAAGTTCAATAAATCTGTAAATTTAATTGAATGTCATTATGACTTATGGTATAATACTCACATCAATTTAAAGAGGAACTTTCTATGAACAATTCACTTATTCCGCCAATCAATCCCAATACATTTAATCCAAAGGTAAAAAACGAAGAAACAAATAAAACCTTAAAGCAATTATTTAAAGGTAAAATAAACGGTAGCTTCTTAATAAAAATAAAAAGTTCTGTTATTATTAAACTGGGCATACAGCTTTTGGAATATTATAATTTCCATTTTGATAGCGAAAGAATTGTTACAGGACGCGATGAAACTCCCGAATATGATATATGTCGAATGATTGTCGGAATACACCGTCATCACTCTATCTTCCTCTCAAAAGAAGAAATCCGCAACAACGAAAAAAGTGAATCATATCAAAAACAGATAGTTAAAGAAACAATAGAAAAGATTAAACTTCGTCAATACGGCAGTGCATTTTTCCGCAAAAAACAACTGATAATCGGTGATGAATTTCTGTATTTTCCTGTTCCTTATGAATTGTTTGTTATGTGCATGAAATCTATCGTATTGCTGAATAATAGTTGTAATTGGTTAGCTGTTAATTATGGTGACATAGTGAGTACCGCTTTATCCGCCTTAACTTTGATGGAAAACAACTTTCTAAGTAATGCATATCCTCTGTGCCGAGGTATGATTGAGTTGTACATAAAAACACTTATTCTGCAAAAGCATCCAGAGGCTATTAAGGCTTATGGTGAATTTAGTAACTTTGAGATAGAGCAATCTTGTTGCAGCCAAAAATATCCTGAAAAATTTAATGAACTATATGAAAAACGAAAAAATCAATCGTCCAAAAGTAAGGTTGATTATTTACACTATGGTTGGCTGGACAGCATAGTCGCTTATAATTCAACTGAAAACAACAGATATTCAATATACGGAATTTTTGATTATCTGATGCGAGAATCCAACGATACACAATCTGATTCTTTAAATGAAATAAAACGACTGTACAAAATGTGTCACGGATATACGCACGGGAGTACAATACATGTTAAATATCCATTACTGCAATATTTTGAAATATCGATGATGATTTATCATGTTATAAGGAATGTTTTTACTGAAATCTGCAATATAAGTAATATTGATATTTCCGATAATGAGCCTAATCTTGCGGAAATTGTTGATCGAGATTTCGCTATTCTCAAAGAGCAATATCGTATTCGCTCAACAGAAAATTTTGATTTATATTATGAATTAAATAATTCTAAACAAGACTATTTTATCACATGACTTTGTGTGTTGTGCGCCGTAACCGAGACTTGATTTTGCACTGACAAAGGGGTGAAATTGTGGTGAAAATCGGTCTTGTTCTATGATAAGTTCTAATAATTGCCTTTAGAATTTTATTAGAACTCGGTGGAAAGCGTACATCCTTTGCGACATTGATTTTTGCGTGGTTTGGATGTCTAAAAAGTCCCAAGAGCCTTGAAACACGGTGGTTTTCAGGCTTCCTGTAACTTCTCTTATCTTCCGTCAAATTCCGCCAAGTTCGGTTTTTGACACTTGACTCGAAATCAGGTAATCCCTAACGGGACCGAGGGTTCGAATCCCTCACTCTCCGCCAAGAATAAAGGGTATAGCGTTTGCTATACCCTTTATTTTTTTGTTGATAAGACAGCAAGGGATTCGAACAAGGACGGTCGGCTTTGCCGATGAAAACAGTCCGTGGTTAAAGAGCGAAGCGATGCGAAGGAGTACGGCAGTACGCCGAAAAATCCCTCACTCTCCGCCAATAAAGCAGGATATAGCAAAAGCTATGTCCTGCTTTTTGCATTTTGTTGTGTGTGAACAAGCCGTAATAAAAGCGGCAGAGTGTACAGTTTTTGCGTGTCGGTAAAGTGCATTTGGTTTCCTTTATCGTTCTTAAAAGCAGCCGCTGTTGACAAAACGAAAAAAACAATATAACATATTGTATACATACAATATGTTGCGGAAGTAACACATATTCTGTTACTTATAAAAAGCGGGGGTTAATATGGATAAAAAGAAATCAATTAAAAATCTCGTCGTCATTTTAATTGCAGTGGTGGCATTGGGGCTTCTTTGGGCTTTTGTCAAAAGCCAAGTAACAACAACACCGATATATATTGTTGTTGATACCTTTGAACTGATTATACCGAGCATAATTTTGATACCCGGAATAATTTGCTATATCGCTTACTTTTTTGTCAATGACGCAAAAATAAAATCCGCGCTTAAGATAAGCTCCTTATGTATAGCGGCCTTCTGCGTGGTTTTCTCCGTGTCGTTTTTTGCCGCGGTATTTGTAAATTCGGGCAGCGAAAAGACGAGCAGCTATAAAGAAGCCGCCGAGAGTAAATACAGCTTGGGTAATTTTGTCGATTTGTCTGATTACGAGGCTGAGCGTTCGGATGATGAGCTGTATTCAAATGGCTTTTTAAGCGGTTATTATACTGTTGATAATTATTCTAAAAGCGACGGCAGCTATAACTATTATACAGCTACCGTATATGAGTATACCGGCGGAACGGCGGCTTCGCGAAAACTTATTAAGAAAAGGCTTGAAAAAGAACTGTTAAGGGAGACCTCGGTCGGCGGAAAAAGCATTAAATATACAGACGGAACCGAGGGCGATTACCGATATAAATACTGTAATTACACAGACAAATTTGAAATGCAGTCTTCGTCATATTTCAGTATCGTAGCGGAAAGCAGCGATAAGGTAACGGTATATATATTAAATTCGGATTATAAAAATCATTTCGGCGAGCCGTTTGACGCGGAAAAAATTATCAGCTCAATTTGCAGCTGATACTTGCGGTATTTGCGGCCAAGTGAATTGTTTTTAACCATGTAAAGCACCCTCTACTTTTTAATGAAAGTGGAGGGCGTTTTTTGCATTTAAGGGCAAATCAAACGTTTTTTCGTCATATATAAGCGGCAAAATGAAAGCGTGAATGTTAACGCTGCGGAAAGCATTTTATTATGAGAGGCAGCTGCCGTAATTGACAAAAGTTTAACGATAATTGTGTTGACACCTATAACCAAGTCATATATAATAAAAGCAAATATCTTTGGTAAAGGATTGAGTTAATGGTAAAAAAACTGACGGCAGTATTGCTTACGATGTGCATGGCTGTTTCGCTGCTGCCTATGTTCGCTCAGGCGGCGTCAAAGCCTGATATTAAAGTGGGCGATTATGTCAAAATGGGAACATATAATAATGCCTCGATTCTTTGGCGTTGCGTGAGTATTGACGATAACGGTCCGCTTATGCTTGCAGACAGAATTGTTGACACTCTTGCGTATGATGCCAAGACAAACGACAACAGCAATTCGAAATCGCACAGCAGAAGCTATAAGCGCGCCGATTACGGCTCAAATTATTGGAGAGACAGCAATATGCGTTCCTGGCTCAATTCAACTGCGGCTGCAGGTAAGGTCGATTGGCTTTGCGGTAACCCGCCGAAGGATGGTTATGTCAGCGGAACAGGGGCCTATAATAATAAAGCGGGCTTTTTAAATGAATTTTCAAAGTCGGAAATTGCCGCTATGAAAACCGTTACCCAGCGTTCTCTTGTCTCTCATCCCGAATACAATAAGGGTATTGTTGAGGGCGACGCAAATTCCGATTTGTTATACTACACCGATATTTCGGAGGCTGTGGCTAATTATGATGATTCATATTTTGAAACCACGACCGAAAAGGTGTTCCTTCTCGATGTGAAACAGGCTAACGCCGTGTGGAAAAATCTTAAAGGCTATTATGTCGCATACAACAATGACGGTATGGCTTGGCCTTATTGGCTTCGTACTCCCGTTACCGACTGTAATCATGATATGCGTTATGTCAGCTCGTCGGGAGAGGTGGGCAGATATGCTCCGTGGTATTCCGATTTGGGCGTAAGACCTGCGTTTTATCTCGATACCGAGTATTTTGTCGCAACCTCCGGCAGCGGCACTCAGGGCAATCCTTATGTCGGCTCTGCTCCGAATAAGCAGGAGGCGGATTATACAATTTCAGAGCCTGCGGAAGAGGCAAATCCCGATTGGAATGTCAGCACCGAGCAAAGCATTCAGCCCACGCTCGGACCATGGTATTCGGCTGACGGGAAATACTCTAATCCTACCATTCCCGTATACACTATTCAGAAGACTCGCAGCGACACGGAAAATATGGTTGTCGTCATTTGCGGTGAGGGATATACAAAAAGTCAGCAGGGTAAATTTATCAATGATGTAAAACGACTTTGGCAAGAGGCTATGAAATACGAGCCGTATCGCAGCTATGCCGACAGATTTAATGTTTACGCCCTCTGCACAGCCTCAGAGTCTACATTTGATAACGGGGGGAGTACCTTCTTCGATGTTATAGTTGACAGCTACAATTCTCCGGTTATTTCTAATAATCTCCACGGAAGCCAATGGAAGAACCATATTTTGGAAAGATGCATCGGACCTGAGTTTATAGAGAAAATTCACGATGCCCATATCAAAAAAACAACCGACCCGAACACGATTCCGACGAAACCTAACGGAGAGTCGAACGAGTATGAACCGTATTACTATGTTCACGATTATATTGCGCAGTTCGCCGTGGTTGTAAATACAAAATCCGATTTCGGCGGCGCTTATAACAATCGCGAATACGGCTTCCACTATTTTATTACACCGTCAGACAGCTATCGTGCGCCTAAGACCTTTGCACACGAGCTTGGGCATAGCTTGCTCGGCCTCGGCGATGAGTACAGCAACGGATATTTACTTGGGGATAAGGAACTGAAGTCCCTGAATCTCTCCTCGGTTGAAGACCCGGCAAAGATAAAATGGTCTCAGCTTTTAGGCTTCAGAAACACCTATACCTGCCGCAATGCTTACGGCTCAAAAATGCTTGTCTCAAGCTACGAGTGTATAATGAGAGATACAAATTATCAGTTTTGCGAGGTTTGCCGCTTGCAGGGCTACAAGAGAATGTCTCAGCTTGTCAAGGATGCAGAGCTCTATGTTGCCACGCCTGAGGTTAAGGAGTACACCGGAGCCTACTCAAGTCCCTCTGATTTTACGGACCTTGAAACAAGCTCGTACTATACTTATACTTCAAATCGCAGCGGCAGGCTTTTGAGCGGTAGCGGTAAAAGCAGATTTAATACCGATATGAACGGTAAAAAAATCGAACTGCGTACTGTCATTCAAAATATTTCGGATAAGCAAGTAAGGCAGATAAGGTTCAAAATGTGGATAAGGCATTCCGACGGCAGCGTGGCAACCGATTCATCGGGTAATCCGCTTCAGACTACTCAAACCTTTGACATTCCCGTTTGGAATGATAAGGCGAATTTCTGGCCGATAGGTGCTTTGGACCACATCAAAAGCGATTTTAATTCAGGTCTGAAGAGCTGCTCGCTTATTTATCAAATTCCGTCCGACGCTCAGCTTTTGAACGGTGATACCGTGGCATTTCAGGTGCTTGACGAAAACGGTAACATCTTAGCGGACGATAATACGGAAACACAGCGTTACACAACCGTTTCAATCCAATATAAATTTGAGGACGGCACAGAAATACCGAATACTGCCGGAGGAACATTTACTGTTCCGTATGGCACAAAGCTTGGTTTGACGCCGGCAAAATCGCTTTACGGTTATGAATTTGTGAAGGCCGACGGCTTGAATGAGCCGATTGTTTCAGACGGTACGGTTGTTACATATTATTACAAAAACAAAGCTGCTCCGGAAGAAAAGCCCGCACTTGCAATTGACAAGGCTTCAATATCGCTCGAAAGCAGCATAACAATGAATTTCAAAGTACCTAAAAGCAGTCTTTCGTCTTACGATGATTTCTATATGACATTTAAATGTAACGGAAAAGAAGAAAAGGCTACACAATATAAGCAGAACGGGGATTACTACGTATTCTCGTACAAGGGCATAAATCCGCAGCTTATGAATGATGAGGTTACTGCGGTGTTGCACGCCAAAAAGGGAAACGAGGAATACACAAGCCCCGAAAAGGCGTTGAGCGTCAAGGAGTACGCTTATACATTGCTCAACAGATACAGCAGCGATGAATACTCAAAGCTTCGCACGCTGCTTGTGGATCTGTTGAATTACGGTGCGATGGCACAGAAATATGTAGGGTATAAGACGGATAATCTTGTTAATTCCGAGCTGACCGCTGTTCAAAAAAGCTGGGGCAGCAATGTGGCAGAGCAGTTTAAGAATATCAGCGACTTAAATTACAAAACGATAAGCAGTCCTACGGCGCAATGGAATACTTGCGGCTTGGTGCTCAACAATTCAATTATGCTCAGGGCTAAGTTTTCCGCTAAGGACGTTGAAAACAAGACCGTTGAAATCGCATTTAGGAACACAAAATTTACCTATGACAAAAATGATTTTGTGAATAACGGCGACGGCACATATTATGTTTATTGTAATGAGCTTTTTGCACACGAGCTGAGCGATAAGCTTTTGCTTACGGTTTATGAAAACGGTGTTCCTTGCAGCAACACAATGCTTTTCAGCGTCGAATCATACGCAAGTGTTATTCAGCAGTCAAGTGCATATAAGGGTACTGCTCTTGATGATTTAACGCAGGCTATGATGCGATACGGAAAATCCGCCGCAGCTTATAGGACTTAAAAAAAGGAGAAAAAAGAATGAAAGAAGAGTATTCTGCTCCGTCATTTGAAATAACGGAATTTTGCACGGCTGATATTATTACCATCAGCACTGAACCGACTACAACCGACGTCTCGGGACCCATTGAACTTCCCGACATCAATATTTAAATACGGACTTTCGGATTGTATTATTTTGTTTTGTTCGGTTATGACAAGAAAAGCAGGATTGTTTTAAAACAATCCTGCTTTTTTTAATTGCGAGACAGAGACGGTGAATTTTGCCGCAGTCTCCCGAAAATCACGGGAGAGATAGGTTTCCTTCATCGTCCTGCCT
>OIXQ01000211.1_pt1 | contig 29018 bp, 24 predicted proteins | sample 1587791 | NCBI WGS metagenome assembly OIXQ01 (sample SAMN03283273) | human gut metagenome | biome: human-associated habitat; material: feces | host: Homo sapiens | place: Peru | collected 2012
TCTTGTATGTGCCCAAGAGGTTAGGGGTAGAGATGCGCTCGCCGTAAGGAGGATTCATCACGATGATGCTCTTCTCGGCAGGCTGCTCGAAATCCTTGAAGTCTTTCTGTGCGATGGTGATGTCTTTGGTCATACCAGCTGCACGCACATTGAGAGCCGCTGTGTTGACAGCCTTCATGTCTATATCATAGCCATAGATGTGGTGCTCGAACTCACGTTCCTGTGAATCGTCGTTATAGATACGGTCGAAGAGCTCCTGATCGAAGTCGTTCCATTTCTCGAAGGCGAATTCTTTACGGAATACTCCTGGCGAGATGTTGCGGGCAATGAGGGCAGCCTCGATGGCGATGGTTCCAGAACCACACATAGGGTCGATGAGGTCGCACTCGCCCTTCCAGCCTGTCATGAGAATCATACCGGCAGCAAGTACCTCGTTGAGAGGTGCCTCCACCTGCTCCTGTCTGTAGCCACGACGATGCAGACTCTCACCACTTGAGTCGAGACTCAGGGTAGCCTTGTCTTCAGCAATGTGAATGTTGAGGCGGATGTCTGGATTGGAAACGCTGATATTAGGTCGTGTGCCGAGTTTCTCGCGGAACCAGTCCACGATGGCATCCTTTACCTTATAAGTAACGAAGCGTGAGTTGCGGAACTCCTCCGAGTAGACCACAGAGTCGACCGAGAATGTCTTCTTCACGTCGAGAATGTCGTCCCATTTAATCTTCTGCACCTCGTCGTACACTTCTTCGGCAGAGCGAGCCTTGAAGTGCTTGATGGGTTTGAGTACTCGGATGGCAGTGTGCAACTGGAAGTTGGCACGATACATCATTTCCTTGTCGCCTGTGAAGGAAACCATACGGCGACCTATCTGTACATTGTTGGCACCCAACTGGGTGAGCTCCTCAGCCAAGACGGGCTCTAAGCCCATGAAGGTCTTGGCAATGAGTTCAAATTCCTGTTCCATTATTGAATTCTATGTCTAATAAACTTGTTTTTTCTTTCTTGTATTTCTTTGTCTTTGGCTGCATATCCTTGGTGACCCATACGTTGGCTCCCACGACACATCCCTTGCCAATGGTGATTCGTCCTAAGATGGTGGCATTGGCGTACACGATGACGTCATCCTCAAGGATAGGATGGCGTGGAATGCCCTTGATAGGATTACCGTCCTTGTCGAGTGGGAAGCTCTTGGCCCCGAGGGTTACTCCCTGGTAGAGTTTCACATTGTTGCCAATGATACAGGTGGCGCCTATTACCACACCCGTTCCGTGGTCGATGGTAAAATGTTTGCCGATCGTTGCTTCGGGATGAATGTCGATACCCGTCTCAGAGTGTGCCAGCTCGGTCATCATTCTGGGGATGAGTGGCACGCCAAGTTCGAAGAGTACATGGGCTATACGGTAATTGGTGATGGCCTTGATCACAGGATAGCAGGAGATGATTTCTCCCTGGCTTACAGCAGCAGGGTCGCCTTCGTAGGCCGCCTCCACGTCGGTGGCAAGAATCTTTCTGAGTCGGGGAAACTCCATGATGGCTTTGGCTGCTATGACGCCGGCCTTGGCTCTCTGTCGCAGCAGTTCTTGTGAGGTCTCGCTTTCGCAGTCGTTGGCAAAGCAGAGGCCTGCGAGAATCTGTTCTGTCAGTTTCTCGTAGAGTTTCTCCACTCTCACTCCGATGTGATATTTGATAGTGGATATGTTGACCGATGAGTTACCATAATATCCGGGGAAAAGGATGGAGCGGGATAAATTGATGATTTCTTCGAGCGCCTTGCCCGAAGGAAGCGGGTTCCCGTCCCTGTGCTGATGAAACAGACCTTTCAGCGACTTGGGGCATGAAAGCTCTTCGATGGTTTCTGTCAGCTGATGAGTTAGCTTGTCTTTGCTCATTTCTCAATTGTGTCAGTAAAAATCCGTTGCAAAGTTACGATTTTTTTCTTATTTCCCAAAAGTTTGTGGTGTTTTTTGTTTTTCTGCCTGTTCTTTCTTCATATCACGGAAGGCACTCCAGGCAATGGGAGCCGCCAGGGCAAAGGAGCAAACGTCGGCACATGCCTGGCACATCTCGACACCAAGAAGTCCGAAACAATGGGGCAGGATGATGATGAGCGGGATGAAGAAAAGACCGCTTCTGGCGGCGGCTACCAGGTTGGCGCGTATGGGCTTTCTAATGGTCTGCGTGAGCATATTGGTCAATACGATGAAGGCCACGAGTGGAAAGCTGAGTACCTGCCAGCGCAGGGCTGCTGTTCCCACACTCACCACTTCGTTCTCGTCTCTGAAGAGAGTGATGATGGATTCGGCAGAGACAAATCCTGCAACAGCGCAGACGGTAAGGAAGATCGTGCCGCACTTGATACAGAAGGTGAAGGCTTCTTTTACACGACTGTAGAGACGTGCGCCATAACAGAATCCGCAAAGTGGCTGGAATCCCTGTCCCAAACCGATGACGATGGCATAGGTGAAGAAGGCTATTCGGGTGACAATACTCATGCCGGCGATGGCTGCGTCTCCGTATGAGCCTGCTGCCACGTTGAGCATCAAGGTGGAAATACTGCCTAATCCTTGTCTCGAGAGCGAGGGTGTTCCTCCTGCTATGATCTCCTTCAGGAATGCCTTCGAAGGTGTGAAAAGCCGTGGCTCGATACGAATGTTCTGTCCCTTGGTTGTCATTCGAAGAAGCATGAGGCATCCGAAGCATTGACTGATTAGTGTGGCAATGGCGGCTCCCGTGATTCCCAAACAGAAATAAAGGATGAGTGTTGGAGCCAACACGAGGTTGAGTAACACACCCGACAGAATACCTTTCATGGCATACATCGTGTTGCCCTGAAAGCGCATCTGGTTGTTAAGGGTCAGCGACATGGTCATTATCGGAGCCCCGAGTAGGATAATGCCCAAGTAGCGTTCTGTATAGGGAAGAATGGTAGGGGTGGAACCGAGCAGCAGAGAGAGTGGTGTAAGAAATGACAGTCCGAGGATGGTGATGCAGAGTCCTGAAATGAAACTGAGCACGACTCCGGTAGCAGCCATCTTGCGTGCGCTGTCAGTGTCCTTGGCTCCCAAACGTCGTGAGATATAGTTGCCAGATCCATGTCCGAAGAAGAATCCTACAGCCTGTATGACAGCCATCATACAGAAGGAGATGCCCACGGCAGCCACACTCTGTGTGTTGATACTGCTCACAAAATAGGTGTCAGCAAGATTGTACATACTTGTAGAAAGCATGCTTACAATGGTAGGCACAGCCATTGTGAATATCACTTTATGTACTGGGGCATGGGTGAGGAATGTGTAATTGTCGGTCTCTCTTTTCATGCGTGCAAAAGTACTGTTTTTTTCCGACAAAGCCAAGGCTTGTGTGGTGTAATGTATCTAAATCAGTGTTAATTTTTCAGAACACATTTCAAACCTAAAATTTGCATATTTTGAAATATCTTTGTAACTTTGCGGCATGAAAGAAACAATGCTACAAGGCAATCAGATAGAAATCAAGAAGGTGAGCAGTAAGAAAGACTTGGATGCTTTTATTGGCTTTTACTGCGATCTTTATAAAGATAATGAGTATGCTGTTCCATTCATCCGATTCGATGAGGAGAACACTTTGTCGAAGGAACGAAACTCTTCCTTCGAGTTCTGTGAGGCGGAGTATTACCTGGCCTTGAGAGGAGGAAAGGTGGTGGGACGAGTGGCTGCCATCATCAATCATCGTGCCAACGAGGAGTGGCAGAAGAAGCAGGTTCGCTTCGGATGGTTCGACTTCATTGACGACCCTGATGTGTCGCGTGCTTTGTTGGAGACGGTGGAGCAGTATGGCCGTGAACATGGAATGACAGAAATGGTAGGACCACTTGGTTTTACCGATATGGATCGTGAGGGAATGCTTATCGAAGGCTTCGACCGTCTTGCCACAGCCTATGTTATCTACAACTATCCTTATTATCCTCAGCACATCGAGGCTTTGGGAGGATTCGAGAAAGATAACGACTGGATGGAATATCGCATCAAGGTGCCTGAGGTGACACCCGAGAAGTTTGCCAAGACAGCACAGATGATAGAACGCAGATACGACCTGCATCCTTACCGCTTCAGCCGCAGTCAGTTGGTGAAGAAAGGCATGGGACATCGCATCTTCGAGATACTGAACGAGACATATGCCAACCTGTACGACTTCCAGCAGTTGTCTGAGAAGCAAATCAACCAGTTGATAGACCAGTACATCAAGATGGCTGACCTCGATCTGGTGGTTGGCGTGGTAGACCGAAGTGTGACTGCAGCTGATGGCGAGCAGGGTGTTTCACAGGAAGAGATAGATGAGCTGGGTGGAAAGTTGGTAGGCTTTGGCGTATCCTTCCCGTCTTTTGCCAGAGCCTTGCAGAAGACACGCAACGGCAAGCTTCTGCCATGGGGATGGTGGCATCTGCTGAAGGTGCTCAAGTGGCATAAGACAGACACTGTAGACCTGTTGCTCATCGGTGTGTTGCCTGCCTATCGTGCCAAGGGTGCCAATGCCATCATTTTTTCCCATCTCATAGAGCAGTATCATAAGTATGGTTTCAAGTGGGCAGAGGCAATGCCGCAGATGGAGTCGAACACGGGCGTAAGAAACCAGTGGCAATATTTGGAGAGCGAACAGCATCGACGCCGTCGCTGTTTCAAAAAGGTGCTTGCCTGAACTGTGGCTTCTCCAACCCGCGTGAGGTGTTAATGTACTTCTTGGCTATTCCTGTTCAGGAATCTTTTGAAAACTACTTTCTCCATGAGCAGGATGCCAATGATTGCGGTCATGATGCCAAGCAGTACATCGATGATGTAGTGATGACCCGAGTAGACTGCTGTCCACCAAATGCCCATACAGATGATGGCGAAGGCTGCAGTGGTAAACCAATGCTGGTGACTCTTGGCTGCATAGAAGGTGGTGATCAACATATAGGCTGCATGCAGACTGGGTACGGCAGCAAAGACATTGGCATTGTGACAATAGATGGAGTGGAAGACAGGATAGCCCACCAACTCGTCAAAGCGTGCCAGACCTGCCACATTGCCCGGTGTGCCCAAGATGGGGGAGAACCCATACTCCATCACATACCAGGGTGGTGAGGCTGGATGGATGTAATAGCCTACAAAGCCTATGAGGTTGACTGCAAGGAATGTCCATGAGAAACGCACAAACCAACGATATTCTTTCTTCGAGAACAGATAGAGCGCAAAGCCTACTGGAACAGGAACCCAGCAGAGGTAGAAGAATCCTGCCATAAGGTCGGGCAGGGCTGCATGGTGCACACTGAAGTATTCGCCTGGAATCATCATTTGCGAATGGTCGGCAATGGCCTGAAACTCTGTTGGAGTCTGTGCTGCTATGCCGAAAAGAGACTTCTCGGCTTCGTAAAGTCCACGTACATCGATGCTACCTACCATATAATTAGGGTAGAAGCGCATGGAGTCGTATGTCACGGCAAAGATGAGCCATGGCAGGAAATAAAGTGCAAACTTGCGGGTCTTCTGCCATGCTATGAGCAGGGCGAAGATTGCGATGAGATACAAACTTGTCATTCTGCCTCCTTTTTATTCATCACGATGTAGCAATGTGCTATGCGCCAGAAAGCTGTGATGTTGGCGAGTACGGCTATGAGAATCATACCGCCGGCAAGCCACCATATATCTGCCATGCAACCAGTGAGCATGGCTGTGACAGCTGTCACTACAACTCGTTCGGGGCGTTGCATCAGTCCAACCTTGCACTCGATGTCCAGTCCCTCGGCTCGGGCACGTACGTAGCTCACCATTACTGAGCCTATCATGGCTGCAAAGGTGACGATGCCCATCCAAAAGCCCACCTCGTCTTGCATGCGCAAGAAGTAAAGGCAGATGCCGAAGAGGCTTACCAGTTCGCTATAGCGGTCGAGTGTCGAGTCCCATAATGCTCCAAAAAGGCTGCTTTTTCCACTCATTCGTGCCAGACGGCCGTCCATCATGTCGAAGAGTCCTGCAGCAAGGATGATGAGTCCTCCCCATCCCAAGAGTTCCAGACTCTGTGTGAGAGCTGCCTCAACGAAGAAACCAGCTGCCACGATATTGCCTATGAAACCGATGAAGGTAACAATGTTGGGGGTGATGTGCAAACGGATCATCGCCTTGATGATAGGATTGATGATCACATAGATGACTTTCTGTAAGAAATCTCTGTAGTTCATATTTTTTGAATTGTTATTGATTCTGAATGTTTTGGTCAACTTCTTTGACTTCTGAACTTGTGAAAGCTCAATGTCTTAATTTTCTTCGGCAGACTTCTGTTTGGCAGGCTTGAATACAAACTTGCGCTGGGCAGGATAGTTGACCAACAGGGCAACGAGGATGCTCACCACACTCTTGGGTATGAGATAGTGAATATCGAGGCGCTCGTGGCTGTTGATAAACTCGGTAAGTGCGATGGTGCCTCCCGAATTGAGTAACCAACTGATGACCCATACGATGAAATATCGCCATGCCACACTTCTTTTCCTGCGATTGGAATCGCCGAAAACGTAACGGTAGTTCAGACAACAGTTGGTCACGCCACCTGCCGCCACGCCCAAGGCATTTGCCAGACCATAATAGATTCCTACGATGTCGGACAGCATGAATGCCAGACCGAAGTCTATCGCGGAGCCCATCGAAGCCGTAACCTCTGCTTTGCCGAAAGTATATAGTTCATGTTTTATCTTACCCATGCCCATGCTATTTTGATGATAACCATCGTGATTGCCGCATAGACACCTCCAAGGATGTCGTCGGCCATCACGTAGAAAGCACCTCTCATGCGGTCAAGGCGCTTGATGCCAAGAGGCTTTACCATATCATAGAAGCGGAAAAGCACCAATGCAATCACAGCCCACCAGAGTGAGTCGGCTTTGTGACCTGCCTCTTCGAAAGGTATGATGAGCGACAGTGGAATCCATACTCCCACAATCTCATCGATAACCACGCGGCTTGGATCTTCGCCCCAGTAGGGCTGGAGTTGTGCGGTGGCCCATGTGCCCAATATGGTGAATACTACGGTCAGCAGCAACATGGTGGTCTGCAATGTTGTTCCGTCCAATCCTGCAAATAATGCTATCACGACCCATATCAGCGTGCCCAATACTGAGCCGGCAGTTCCTGGACCCCAAGGCCAGAAACCGCTGCCTAAACCTGTTCCTATAATCGTTGGCAGCAGGGGTGGACGTTTGTCTGTCAGGTTGCCTTTATCGTTCATATCTTGATTTCTGTTTTTTGCTATTTCTTTTAGTCTTTTCTCTTTTGCCCTTACACCTTATTATATATAGACCTCAAGTTTTGCAGGTAAGTTCCACACGCCCTGAAAGGGCAGAAGCTCATAGCCCAGGGCAGCGCCCTGGGGTAATCATGGACGCAAGTTTGTCGCCCTGTAAGGGCAAAAGCTTCACAAGAATCAGGCAATTTTCAAAGCTTTTGCCCTTACAGGGCGCCTTGTTGACTGCCATTATACCCAGGGCGCTGCCCTGGGCTAAGAGCTTTTGGGCCTTCAGCCCGTACTTGAACCGCATGCGATACTTGAGTATAAGAGTTAGCCACTTGGGCTTAACGAAAACGTTCAGTTTGCAAAATTACGCCAAAAACCTTAAATAACCAAATAGTTTTTTCCAATATTCGACAAATATGCCAAAAATAAGGTAAAAAACTAAATTAATTAAAAAGTTTTCCTCTCTTTTCAGATAATATTTATAACTTTGCAATCAAAATCAGTTAAGGGGAGAGTGTGCCCTGATAAAGACAGAAAGAATTACAAGAAAGAGAAGAGTTATAAAAAACAAAAAGGTATTTAGGACATGAAGATTAAACTCCGCATATATATGATGGTTGTGCTGCTTGTTGCTTTGACGCAGCAGATGATGGCACAACAGAAAATATCAGGTCGCGTCATCGACGTTGACGGATTTGCTGTACCTTATGCCAGCGTGCAGTATCGAGGACACAGAATCGCTGTGTCGAGCGATGGCGAAGGCCGCTTCTCCATAGAAAAGCATGAAGGTTGGATGCTTACCGTGAGTGCCTTGAGTTACAAGACGCAGACGGTGAAGGTGGACGCCAACACCAACTTCCTTGAGATAAAACTAAAGGATGACAGCCGTAGGCTCAATGAAGTGGTGGTGAAGTCGAAACGGGGTAAGTACAAGCGCAAGGACAATCCTGCTGTGGAGCTGATGCGCCGCGTTATCGCAGCCAAGAAGAAAACCGATCTGGCCAACCATCCATACTATCAGTATGACAAATATCAGAAGATAACCCTTGCCCTGAACGACCTTTCGAAAGAACAGCTTGAAGGCAAGTTTTTCAGTAAACGACAATATCTGCTCGACCAGGTGGAGAAATCGCCCTATAATGGTAAACTCACTCTCCCTGTGAGTGTCGACGAGACGGTATCGCAGCATATCTATCGCAAAGATCCCAAGAGCGAGAAAGATATCATCAAGGGACAGCAGACTAATGGTATTGGTCAGGTGATACAGACGGGTGAGATTCTGAGTACCACGATGAAAGACGTGTTTACCGATGTGGATATCTATGATGACTATGTGCGCCTGTTGCAGTATCCCTTCCCGTCGCCCATCGGCAGAACGGCTATTTCCTTTTATCATTATTATATAGAGGACACGGTCTATGTGGAGCGCGACCTCTGCTATCATCTGCAGTTTATTCCTGCCAACTCGCAGGACTTCGGTTTCCGTGGCGAACTGTATGTGACAGCCGACAGTACGCTGCATGTCAAGAAATGCAATCTCTATATGCCTCACAACAGCGACGTGAACTGGGTGAAGGATATGAAGATAGCGCAGGAATTCACACGTTTGGACAATGGTGAATGGGTGCTTTCCAAGGATGATATGGTGGCGGAAATACATACCAACAAGGTGCTGCAAGACTTGCTCGTGGTGCGCAACACCCGACTTACCGACTATTCCTTCGACGAACTGCCCAAGGTGCTTTTCAAGGGCAAGGCTAAAGTGCGGCATGACATAGATGCCATGAACCGCGATGAGGCTTACTGGAACAAGTACCGGCAGGTGGACCTGACCAAGAGTGAATCGTCGATGGACAGTTTCATCCACCGCATGGAGAATTCCAAAGGTTTCAAGTGGATCATCCTGGGTGTAAAGGCTCTTATGGAGAACTATGTGGAGATAGGAAGTGGTCCGGGCGGAAAGAAAAGTAAGTTCGACCTCGGTCCTGTCAACACCTATCTGTCGAAAAACTATGTAGACGGCATACGTCTTCGTCTGGCTGGTCGTACCATGGCTGCGCTCAATCCCCATTTCTTCTGGAACGGCTATGCGGCCTATGGTACGAAGAGTAACGAATGGTATACAGGACATGTGTTGACCTACTCGCTCAACAAGAAGAAAAACAGTCCCTTCGAGTTCCCGATGCGGAATGTTACCTTTGAGGTATCCCGTGACATCATGTCGCCTTCCGATGACAACCTGCAGCACAACAAGGACAATATCTTCATGACCTTCCGTGCGGCAACGCAGGACGAGATGTTCCTCTATCATCGACAGCGGCTTGCCTTTACCTACGAGACCGATTGGGGACTGCGTTTTAATACCGGTATACGCTGGCAGAGCAACCGTACTGCAGGCAATCTGCACTACTTCACATTGGATGGAAACGAGGTGAAGAAAATCAGAATGACCGACATCAATGTGGGCATCAATTACAATCCTGGAGTCACCTATGTCAACACCAAGCAGCAACGACTGCCTATCAACCTCGACAGTCCAGAGATAGGAATCTCGCATACCATGGGCTTTAAAGGCTTTATGGGCGGACAGTATCACAGCAACATCACGAAAGTGAGTATCTATAAGCGTCAGTGGCTTGGCAGTTTCGGTTATCTCGACTTCCATGCTGTGGGACAGGCTCAATGGAACAAGGTGCCATTCCCGATGCTCATCCTGCCGCCTGTCAACCTCTCGTACTTTGAGTCTGAATCGAGTGTGAGCCTGATGAGAGACTGGGAGTTTCTCAACGACCGTCAGGTGTTTGCGTCTCTGTCGTGGGATATGAACGGCAAGTTGCTCAACCGTATTCCGCTCATCAAGAAGCTGAAGTGGCGTGAATATTTTGCCGTGAAAGGCGTATGGGGAAACCTCACCGATAAGAACAATCCTTATTTGGAGAAAAACCAAGGGGATACGGAACTGTTTAAGTTCCCAAGCAAATCGCACGTGATGAACAATACACCCTACTGGGAGTGTGTGGCTGGTGTACACAACATATTCAAGTTCTTTGCTGTAGAGTATGTGCGCCGACTCACCTATCTGAATAATGAGGACATCAGCAAGTGGGGCATACGTTTCGGATTCTCGATGACATTCTAAATGGGAGAATGTGTGAAAGAGTATAGGCAGAAAATATCAACATAAAAACAAGCATGCGATGAGAATATTATTGGCAGACAGACAGGACATTACCCGTATGGGACTGGTTCACATCATTCAGCAGATGAATGTTGGCGATAAGGAGGAAATGCCTGGAATTGAGTGGAAGTACGTAGAGGACAAGGCAGAATTGATGCTTGCCCTGAAGGATGACGACGATGCGGTGGTAGTGCTTGACTATACGCTCTTCGATATCAACGATGCCGATGAGTTGCTCATCCTGCACCAGCGATTCACCCACACCCGATGGTTGCTCTTCAGTGAAGACCTGAGTGTGGACTTTGTACGTGTGCTCATAGCAAGCAGTACGCAGTTCAGTATCCTGACCAAAGATAGTCAGCTGTCGGAAATCAAGTCTGCCATCCAGTATTGTGTGCAGGGCAATCGCTTTATCTGCCAGCATATGACCGAGGTTCTTCTTGCCCCGCCACCTGCCAAGACTGAGGAAAAAGTGAAACTCACCAAGACAGAGACTGAGATTCTGATAGACATCGCTCTCGGTATGACGACCAAGGAAATAGCCGAAAAACGTTTCTCCAGCTTTCATACAGTCAACACTCATCGCAAGAACATCTTCAGAAAGCTCGATGTGAACAATGCTCATGAAGCAACCAAATATGCCTTGAGAGCAGGACTCATCGACTCGGCAGAATATTATATCTAACTTCAATAAATTCCCACAGCCTGAGAAAGTTGAGTGATATATTGGCACGACAGGCGCAGCGCCTTTAAGTAAGCACACAAAAAAAGCTTAGAAATGTCTCACGACATCACTAAGCTCCAATTTTCTAACTAACTTATTATCAACTATTCATTACTTTTCTGAGTGCAAAATTACAAGAAAAAATGAAACCTTAATACGTTTTTCTAAAAAAAATGCACGTAAACGTTTTCGATTCACGAAAAAATGATGTATCTTTGCAGAAGATTGGCGGCACTCGGCAATTTGAAAACAAGTTTTCATTGCGCTTGTTTGCTTTATCTCTGTAGAAAAAGGCTGCAAGATGCCTTGTTTGAAATTAATATATAGCAAAAACTTATTTATTACGCATGAAGCCACGCAGAACATCACTCAAAGACCTCGCCGACCAGCTGGGTGTGAGCATAGCTACCGTATCGAGAGCATTGCGAAACAGCCATGAGGTAGGAGAGGAGATGACACGAAAAGTAAAAGAACTTGCCAAGCAGTTGAACTATCGTCCTAATCCCTTTGCGCAAAGCCTTCGCAAGGAATCGCCAAGGGTCATTGGAGTTATCGTTCCCAACTTGGTAACCCATTACTATGCAGCTGTGCTTGATGGTATAGAAGATTATGCCTCCAAACAGGGCTATTCTGTTATCAGTGCCAACAGTCATGAGGACCATACCCGCGAAGAGCGTGCCCTCGACAACTTCCTTAATATGCATGTGGAAGGCATCATCGCCTGTCTGGCACAGGATACTGTGGATTATTCCCATTTCGAACAACTCCATGACATGAGCATTCCGCTCGTATTCTTTGCCCGATGCTGTCTCGAAGACAAGTTCTCACAGGTGGTGGCCAATGGAGATGTTGCAGCACAGGAAGCCACTCAGCACATGATAGAGACGGGCTCCAAGAGGATAGCCTTCATCGGAGGACCAAATAATCTGGATATGGTACGCCGACGCAAACATGGTTATCTTGAGGCTTTGCGTGAAAACCGTATCACGATAGACCGAGACCTTGTGGTGTGCGACAAGATAGACTTCGAGGTGGCTCGCAACAATACCCTCCGACTGCTTGAGGGCCCCAATCCGCCAGATGCCATTCTTGCCTTTAATGACATCATCACCTATGCTGCCTTTGATGCCATCAAGGCCAAGGGACTTCGCATACCTGAAGATGTGGCCATCATCGGTTTCACCGATGGCGATGCTGCTGCCTTTGTTACTCCTCGTCTCACTGCCATTATGGACAAGGCGCACGAGCAGGGTGCAAAAGCCTGCGAACTGCTCATGAGAAATATCAATGGAGATAATAAGATATATAAGGAGGTGGTTCCGATGATTCTCAAGATACGCGAAAGTTCTGAGAAGCTTTAAATACCCCACCTGCCTGCTACCGAATAAACCTAATAACGACATCAAAAACCTGATGCTCATGACGCTAAAAACAAATTGTCTTGAAGGGAAAGGGTACTCTGACAGCAAGGCGGTAGATCTACAACAGGCGCAAATCCAGCTATAGCAGATTAAGCTATCTATGATGAAGGAATTGCGATTCATGTAAACATAAAAAACTCGCAAGATGCAGTAGAGTCTTGCGAGTTTTTTTATGTATGATTACGTTCTTATGCTCTCGGGTTTTATAGTTCTTACTGAAGTTTCGCAAGTGGTTTAAGTACGGGCTGAAGGCCCAAAAGCTCTTAGCCCAGGGCATCGCCAGCAAGCAGCACGCTAGAAGGGGCAGAAGCTCTTAGCCCAGGGCGTGTTCCTTACCAGTTGTCTGGGTTGAACGGGTCTTCTTCTTTCTCGAATGTACCTTCGTCCCAGATGATTTCTCCCCAGTTGGATGGCTCGTCAGGTTCATCGGGGTCTTGCTTTGGGTCTACCACCACCCATTGGGGAGAGCCTGCGCAGATGTTGCAAGTCTCAGCCATGATGGTTGTGGTCATAGGACACATATATCTTTTTTTCATCGTCTGTCGATTTTAGTGTTTAACTAATTGTTTTGTTAGTCCTGGATTTCTTGCTCAAGACTTGTAGCTCCCGATTATCTCTTGATAACTTTCTTGCCGTTCAGAATGTAGATTCCACTTGGAAGTCCGTCCAAGGAACTGCTGTTGCTGATGAGTTGACCATTCAGGCTATAGATGCCATGGGCGAATCTGTCAATTCTGCTTTCTTCTTCGCCATAGATGATGGGGTTGATGCCTGTGGTCTTGTCCAAGGATACACCATCAAGGAAAACGTTGGCAGGTTTGGCAGGGTTGCCGGAAGCAGTAGTTGGTGCGAACCATACGCTGAAGCCTCGCAAGCCTCTTGCTCTTTTAGCAGAAGAATACATCTTACCATTGGAGAAGAAGTAGCAGCCCTTCAGGTCGCTGCGACCATCTATGATCTTTGACTTGTTCTCGATGTTCCATTTGCCGTAATTCTCATTATTCTTGTCTGTATTCTGTGTGCCTTCTCCGAAGGTTCTGGCAAATGTTCCGAAGGCTGTCATAGTGCCGTTGCCTGTGACGAATGGAGTTCCTTTACCGTCAACGACAATACTGCTGTTGGTCGTCCAGTTCTTCGTATTCATCTTGGTGAGGTCGTTCTTGTTATCTCCGTCAACAGCGAATGTGACATTGGGAATATCGATATGGTTCATGCCGATGCTCACCGGTACAATCTTTGCCTGTCCGTTGTCTATGGTACTTAGCAAGGCCGTGTAGGCTGGTGTCTTCTCCTGTTCGGTATCCCTGGTAGGAAAAATGATGTAAGGTATGTAGGCTTCCATTGCTATCTTTTCGTTCCCAACCTTGCTCATGTCTACGCTGACAAACTGTATCTCATTGCTGGTCAAATTGTTGAGTTTTGCCAGTTTTACGTTAGGACCGAATGCCTGCGTGAGTTGGTCCTTGGTGAGGCTTACGGGCAATACGAAGCCATTCCACATGTCCTTGTCGAAGGTCTTGTTGAGGTGGAGTGTCACGCTCTGGTAGGTGTTGGAGCACTTCTCCAGATAATCCAGGTTGTCCCTGTCCTGATCGAGAACCAAGTCGCCATCAGTTGTCTTGCTTGTATAGAGGAGGCGGAAGTCATCGAATACCGTCCACTCATTCTCCGATTCCACAGGCTTGTTGTCTTCCTGCGTTCCGATTTCGATTCCGAATCGGATAGTACCGCCTTTTTCGGGCACCTGTACCAGCACACTGTTGAAGTATTTGTGGCTGCCGTAGAATTCCTTGGCAGCATAGTCCATATTCTGCTTTTCGACATGAAGCGCTTTCTTTTCCTGTGCAGACATGTAAGCAGTCTGTCCCAGGATGGTGGCATGCATCGTCTTGGTGTCCGCAGTGTTGTCGTTCTTATTCACCAAGCAGGCATAGAGCTTTGCCTTAGTGGTAGTGGAGAATCCCTTGCACTCGATGACGTATGCACCGCCATGACTTACTTTGACATCCTGATAGATGGTGCCTCGGAAATTCTTGGCATCAGCACAATAGTATTTGCCGCAATGACGCTCGTAGTTCTTGCTTTTTGTGAACGTGGTAGCATTGTTGCCATCAGGGAAAGTGTAGTTTTTTATAGTTCCGTCTTTGAAATGATTGGTATATTCCTCGTCTATCTTGCAGTAGCCGAAAGTTGTTTCTTTGTCTTTTTTAACGAAAGGTTTGTAATAATGCTCCAAGCCTAATCTGATTTGACCACTTCCTCCATATTGATAAGCCTTCCAGTTGTGCATAGCCGCATTCTCACGTGAGAAGCCTGGGCATTGCAGACGGAAGGTCAGGTCGATGGACGAGATGATGTTGTCGGTGTTCTTGTCCTGGAGATCTAATATCTGCTGGTAAGACAGAAATCTCCATTCGTCGTTGCCGTCGGCTATGTCTGCGCTTCCAGCTTCCACGGCATCGCAGTTCTTGTCCACGTCGCCTTGTGTCTTGGCTGCGATGAGGTAATACTTGGTCTTGCCAAATTTAGGTGATATGTTCGGAGTCAATGAGGTGTTGCTGTGCGTGTATAGCCTGTAGGTGTTGGTCTTGCCAGAAACATCCTCCAGTTTCCAGCCTCTCTTGACGATATTGTTCAAAATACCAGTGGTTCCTTTATAAATATATGCTCTGTCTATATACACACCAATGTCTGTAGTAGGATCACTTCCCACTGTCTCGTATTCCAGATAGTTGCCCTCTTCTTTCGATTCCTTCGATTCAAACTCCTGAGCAAGGTGAATCCATCCTTCGCTGTCGATATGTATCCATAGCGGCATTCCGTATTCTTTCAAGGAGACATGGGTTCCCCAATAGCCTCCTGCATTGAGCAGCAGACCCGTCTTGACATTATAGAGAAAGAAGATTTTGCTCTTGTCATCTTCTGGAAAGGTGTTGTCGCTGATTGCAGCATTTATTACATCATCCTCGCTGCAACCATTCAGCGATTCGATGCCCACGATGTGGGTTCCATTCGTATTGGTATCCTGGGCTTGTACTTGGAGACTTCCTCCAATGGCGAATAGAAGCACGACAAGGAGAGCAATGAATGTGGTGAATCTCTTTTGTGCTGCTTCGTTGTGCTGTTGTTGTAGTTTTTTTCTCATTTCATTTCAATTTAGAAAAGTCTTTGTGTAAGTTTTACTCATACTATTTTCGACGCTCAGTTCTTGGTGATGAATAGTTGGAGCGCCAGTTATAAACGTTTGCAAAGGTAGTGGAAACTTTGTAGTGAATACTTTTAATAATGGAAATATTTTCCTTTTTACAATTTCAAAAATGGAAAAAATGACGCAAAAGTGTAAAAAGAGTGAAAAATGTCGTATTTTTGACTTAATTCGGGGGGGGTAATAATTATTTTTTGTACTTTTGTATTGCGTAATTAAAATTGTATATGATAGAGTTGTTAGAGCATTATTTCATTGTGTTGATTCAATGTGTTGGAGCCATTTATTTTGGCCTCGGCATTGTCCTGTTGTTTGGAAAAGTGCCTCTTGCTGCCGAATATCTTCCTTATCGCAAGGCGAAGAGATGTTTGGCAACTACATATTTTATCATGGGATTGAATCTTTTCGTCTACTTAGCTATTTACACCTCTGACGATTGGAAAGAGCTTAATCCATATATCAAGTGCTCTGATTTTATCTTCTTCTGTCTGGAAGCCATCTTCTTCTTTTCTACTTTCTTCTATTTGTTGGACGAGAAGTATATGTCGTGGCGAAACTTCAGTAAGGACTGGATTGTCTTACTGACATCTGTTGCCCTGATGATAACTTCCACCATAGGAGTCTTTGGCAAAGCGGGTGCTTGGGTCTCGTGGTTCCCCTTCTTCATATTCTTTGTGCAATACGTGTTGTTCTTGAGACGTTTCTATATCCTATATAATGAGAAGAGGAGTAAACTGGACAATTACTTTGCGGAGGATATGCAGCAGTTTATGTTCTGGATCAAGAAGAGTGTCATCCTCATCATCCTTATCAGTGTGCTGTGTTTCACCACGTTGCTTGGGGGCATTATCTACAATTATCTTTTCCAGGTTTATGTCGTCTCTGCCAATTTCTACATAGCCATCAGTTTCATCAACTATGCCTCCATGTATGGTAAGTTGAACAGCGCTGAGGTAACGGACAAAGAAAGGATGGAGACAGATACAGAAAAACTGAAATCCTTGAAGACAGACAACTATGAGCAGCTCTTTGGTGAGCAAGTGAAGAAATGGATTTCCGAAAAGCGGTTCCTCGCTCCTCAGTTGACGATAGATGACTTGGCGGCAGAGATGGGTACCAACAAGCTATATATGTCTCGCTATATCAACCGTAAACACGGTACCAACTTCAGCACCTGGATTACGAAGCTGCGTCTGGAAGAGGCAAAAAGCTATATGCGTGAGAATCCGAATGTCAAACAGGAAGAGGTGGCTATCTATTCCGGTTTCTCCTCGTCCTCTTATTTCTCAAGGGTGTTCTCGCGCTTTGAGAGCATGACGCCAGCAGCCTGGCGTAAGGAACAAAATGTTTAAAATAGTGCTGCCGAATGTGTGGGCTATCTTTATCGTCCTGGTGGTACGAATATTGAGGTGGTAAGAAAATAAAAGACATAGAAATGAATGTACGAGTAGAAGGGGCTACTGCCAGTTTGGCAGCGCCTATTGCCTCCCTCATTATGGAGGCGATGAATCATGAGTGTTGCCAGAATCTGGCAGGTAAAGATCATACGATAGAGGATTTCCGACGGGTGATGACGGAACTGGTGGCTCTCGATGACAGTCAGTACAGCTATCGCAATACGCTTTGTGCTTTTACTGATGATGGTCGGTTGGCTGGCATCTGTGTATCTTATGATGGAGGTGAGCTGCATCGTTTGCGCCGTCGTTTCATAGAGGCTGCTCAACGGGAGTTTGGTATCGACTATTCGGATATGGACGACGAGACACAGGCTGGCGAGCTTTATATCGACAGCATCGCTGTGTCGGAAGAGTTCCGGGGGCATGGCATTGCCAAACATTTGCTGAAAGCAGTCATAGAGCGTGCCCGTGAGATGGGATTGCCTGCTGTGGGACTGCTTGTCGACAAGGGAAACCCTCGTGCGGAGTCCTTATATAATAAGGTGGGATTTCAGTACGTCAACGATTCTGCTTGGGGAGGCCATGAGATGCGGCATCTGCAATATCAGATAGACTGAACGGTCGCTTAAAGAAATATGGCTGTCGACAATCCTTAGGATAGTTGACAGCCATATTTCTTTTGTAGCTTTTATTATTTTTCCAGTTCTTCTATCTCGCTCTCATCCATGTCGCGGTCCAGGCGGTCGCGCCACAGATACTTGCGTGTCTCGTGTACGATGATGCCGCTGAGGCAGAGCAGGGATACAAGGTTAGGTATTGCCATCAGGGCGTTCATACAGTCGGCGATGTTCCACACCATCTCCAGTCCGATGACACTGCCCGCAAAGATGCTGACGATGTAGAGCACACGGTAGGTCAGCATCCAGCGCTTGCCCTTGAGATACTCTACGCAGCGCTCGCCATAATAGCTCCAACCTAAGGTGGTACTGAAAGCAAAAGTGGCTAAACCAAAGGTGAGCAAGGGTGCTCCTATGTAAGGTATCTTGCTGAAGGCAGCCTTGGTGAGGGCTGCTCCGTTGTGGTAGTCGATGTCGGGGTAGGCAATGATGCTTGAGGTGATGACCAGACCTGTAAGGGCACAGATGACGACGGTGTCCCAGAAGGTGCCTGTCGATGAAACAAGAGCCTGGCGCACAGGGTTGCGTGTCTGTGCAGCTGCGGCTACGATAGGAGCAGAACCAAGACCCGACTCGTTGGAGAACAGACCACGGGCTATACCATATCGGGCTGCCATCATTAATGTGCTGCCAGCGAAACCGCCTCCTGCCGCGCGGGTAGTGAAGGCAGACTCAAAGATAACCTTGATAGCCGGCCACAGATAGGCATGGTTGACCAAGAGAATATAGATGCATCCCAACACATAGAAAAGAGCCATGAAGGGAACAAGCATTCCGCATACTCTTGATATAGATTTCACTCCTCCAATGATGACGGCTGCTCCCAAGGCGCAGACAACGGTTCCTGTGATGTAGGGGGAAATGCCATACTGGTTTTCTACGAGGGTAGAGATGGCGTTTGCCTGTACGGTGCTGCCGATGCCGAAAGAGGCTATTGCGGCAAAAAGTGCGAAGAGGATGGCGAGCCATTTCCAGCCCAGACCTTTCTCCAAGGCGTACATTGGACCACCCAGCATGCGTCCTCGTTTGGTCTTCACACGATATTTAACTGCCAGTAAACCCTCGGCATATTTGGTGGATATACCGAATACTCCTGTCAGCCAGCACCACAGCACAGCACCCGGACCACCCAGGGCGATGGCAGTTGCCACACCTATGATGTTGCCCGTACCTATAGTGGCGGCAAGGGCAGTGGCAAGAGCGCCAAACTGGGAGACATCGCCCGTGGCATTCTTGTCTTTCTTGACGGATAACTTGATGGCCTTGAAAATCTTACGCTGCGGGAAACGCAGACGGATCGTAAGAAAGAGGTGTGTGCCCAAGAGCAGAATAATCATGGGCCAACCCCACAAGAATGAGCTTAGCGTTGCGAAAATGTCGTTTAGTGTATCCATAATCTCTCTTATTTTTTACCAGTTTTGTAATTTGTCTTTCTCTTTTATTATCCCATGTTCTATTCTTATCCTTACGTTGCTGTAACCCATGGCCTGGAACATTCCCTCAAACTGTGCCTTGGCATTTTCCTCTGCCTTGGCGATGTTGGCCTTTGTGAAGCATCGTCTGCTCATAGCTTCATAGGCTCTTTTGTACATGTCCTGTCGGTCTTTACCGGTCCATTTGCCTTCTTCGAAGAACGAACGTGTCTTTGCCTCATCGATGAAGTTGCGGTCGAGGAGCCTGATAGGAGGCAGGGTGCAGATGATGGTGTCGCCCTCGGCGCTCAGCCATTCATTGCCCACCTCTCGCATGTTGATGCCCAGCCTGAGGGTGCCATAGTAGATCCTTACCAGTTCGTCGTCGCTGATGAGTCCCTTTCTCACGGTGTCTATCAGTTCCTCGTCGCTGATGGATAGGAATTCCCATTGTCCGATGGCTTCGATACTCTTTATCTGTGTAGGCGAGAGCGTGGTCTTGCCTTCTTGTTCCATCGAGATGGAGTTGTCCTTGTTGAGCCAGTACAGACCTCCGCCGATGATGACGATGAGCAGGAGTATGATGATGATTTCAAATTTTCTCATATCTGTAGTACCTTACTTGTTCTCAACCGATGTGCCGTCGATGAGGCTTGAAAGATCGGAAGAGGTAAACTTCTTTCTGAAACTAATCTTGATGTTCTCGGCTTTGAATCCTAAGTTGACGAGCATGGGCACCAAGGTGTGCGCGGCACTCTGGCGGGCTGTTTCCAGAATATCCATCCGTGGAATGTCGTTGATGATGCCCTTGCGTCCTTCCTGCTCGTAGCTGCTGAGTTCTTCATCGCTGAAGTTTCTGCGTGTCAGCGATACGAATTTCTTGATTCCTTCGTGGTCTATCTTGCTGCTTGTCAGCATCACCTTAGGGTCGGGGAGGATGATTTCTATCTTCTCGCCCTGCCGTCTCACGTTCTTTTCGTTGAAGCCTTTGAAGTCGATATATGCCTTGAGGGTGGCGTCCATAGGGATGGCAACCTTGCGCTTTCCTCCAGGCAGACTGATGTCGAACTCGTTTTTCAGTATAGAGCCTTTCAGTCTGAGTTGGTCGTCGTGGGTGATGATTCTGTGAACCTGCGCCTCGGCTGTATATAGACGACTGCATTTCTGTATCTGCATCACCATCATGGGAATGGTGTCGAGAGCCCTCTCTTTCTCTTTGGCTTGCCTGCCTGTACAAGCAGAGAGTATGATAGCAGTTGTCATAATGACAAGTAAAATGGCCTTTCTCATACTAATTGTTTTGTTTTCGTTGCAAAGGTACGACAATTTGAGTAAATAACCAAATAGTATCAGTCAATTTTATACTTTTCCTCTTTGTTTTGTGATAATCTGTAGCTTTTGGGTAGTTAAAAATAACACTAAGTGTGGTCAACTCAAATCGAAAAACCACAGAAAAAGTTGCGACCTGTACGGTTGGCACGCCCTGAAGGGGCAGAAGCTCTTAGCCCAGGGCAGCGCCCTGGGTTATCATGTTCGCAAACTTGTCGCCCTGTAAGGGCAAAAGCTTTAAAACTCCAGGGGCAATTTGTAAAGCTTTTGCCCTTACAGGGCGACTTGCTGATTGCCTTTATACCCAGGGCGTTGCCCTGGGCTAAGAGCTTCTGCCCTTTCAGGGCGTTCCAACCGTACAGGTCGATAAATCTCAAATTTGTATTTGTTTATTTACTTGCTGAGATCGAAACCAACGCGGATGCCCTCATAGTTTTTGGAGATTTCGCCGATAGTACCGAGAGTGGTGTTGCCGCTCAGGGCAGTCAGCGTCTGGATGATGGTAAGCAGTTTCTTCGACTCGAAGAGAATGCTGATGCCAGATGAGTTCTTGGTGGCGAAACCATTGAGGCTGAGCAGCAGACGGCCTTTCAGGTCGATGGCGTGAGTCTTCTCGTCGAAGGTGTAAGTGCCGCTCCATGACTTTCCGTCTATCTTGGCATTGAAGGTGCCGTCCTCGTTGAACTTGAAGTAAGTGTTCGAACTGCTGAATCCAGCTTTCTGATAATAGGTGCTTAACTTTTCCTCCACCTTCTTGGCAGCGATTTCGCCACCCGCTTTCGCCAACAGGTTCTCTGAGGTAAAGGCGCAGCCAGGCGATTTATATTTCCATGTGTGGGCACAGAGGTCGGCTTTCTTGAATGTGGTTGAGCCAATCACGTTGTCGAGAATGCTTCCCACGATGCTTCCCATCTTGCTTGTGGTGGAGCCTGTGCTGTTGCTGCTGTTTCCGCCAGCATAGCCCAAGAATTCTGCTAATACTCCTACGGCAGAAGCCTTGGTATTGACAGTGTCGGCAGAATGTGTCTTGGAAGAGTCCGTCGTGGCTGTGGAAGCTGTTGTTGCGGTTGATGTTGAAGATTTGGAGGAAGTTTTCTTGGCAGTGGTGGTAGACTTCTTCTTAGTAGTAGCCTTCTTTTTCTTGGTTGATTTCTTGGCAGGAAGGCAGCTCATTTCGGATGTTGTGGCGCTCTCGGCGCATGTCTCGTTGGCAAGGCTGCCTGTGGTGCATGCCAGCACAAGGGCGACCATCATGAATACTTTCTTCATTTTTGTTGATACTTTTTTGATGTTTTCAAGTTGAAAAACTCCTTTTTTCTCTCTCTTTGGACCTCTGAATCTCTTGTGTTCGGAAGCCCAGTGTGGAGTTTATGCTTTTTCGGGTGCAAATATCGCAAAAAAAGCGCAGATGGAGAAAGGGAAATGGATATTTTTTGTAGGTTTTTCCCTATTTCTCCTTGATTTATGTCAAAAAATGAGGTTTTTAGTGTTCTTTTCTCACTTTTTTCGTGGTGCTTGTAGTCAGAATGCTTTATCTTTGCATAAGATATACTGCGCTCGGCAATCTGAAAGTAAACTTTCATTGCGCTCGCTTGTAATATCTTTGCATCATTACAAATCGCAATAGGTTATGGATTATAGTTTAATTAAGGTCAATGCAGAGATTGAGAATCTTGCACAGGACAAATGCCAGCAGATTCTTCATGACCGACGTGAAGCCCTCGCTAACAAGGTTAGAAGAAGAGCTTAAAAACCAAGAGAGATTGTTTTCTCAAAAAGACACAAAAAGAATTGACATTCCGGGAACGTCGTTTCCCGTGTAACGTAAAAGGTCCCGTTGACAGAACTTGGTTCTGCGACGGGACCTTTTATGGTTTTATTGTTTTCTTTAACTTCCCATTTCTGGAAAGTTCGTTGAGCTTTTATTTTCCAGCCTCTTCCTTGGTAGCCTTCATGATGACTTCCAGGTGGTTGCCTGGCTTGAGGACGATATTCTTAAGGAAGTCGCCTATAGCCTTGCCGTCGACGCTGCTTACTGTCTTCACGTAATCGGTGTGCAGGTCGATGCCGTTGATGACATAGTTGCGCAGGATGCCAGTCCAGTAGCCATTGGTCTTGGCGTCTACCGAAGCCTGCTTGGTCAGAATCTCCTTGATCTTCTGCAGATCGCTGGCGTTAGGCTGTTCTATGGTAGTCTTCAGACCAGAGAAGAAGTAAGGCAGAGCCTCGTCGAGCTTCTCGGGGTTGAGCTGTGCGCTGCCGGTCAGGCTGAGTGCCAGCTGTCCGTCCCAGTCGAGCTCCATGCTTGCCTCAGCTCCTGCATGGTAGGCTGCACTCAACTTCTCGCGTATGTTGCGCAGATAGTCCATCTGGAGCAATCGTGCAGAGATGTCGGCGAGCACGCTTGTCTGCAGGGTGTAAGGAGTCTTGGCATACCATATCTCGGTCACCTGCGACATTGGGTTCTCCATGCTCTTGGTGAAGATGTTCTTCACCTCGCCTGTAGCTACAGGGATAGCCTTGTTCTTCAGCTTGGCGCCCTTGTTTGGAATAGAGGCGATGTACTGCTCGATGAGTGGCAGGAGAGTGGCCTCGTCGTAGTTGCCCACGAAGAAGAAGGTGAAGTCCTTGGCATTGGTGAACATCTGCTTGCCCAGTTCGAGCACGCGGTCGTAGTTGACAGCATCGAGGTCTTCGGTCTTAGGGATGCGTGCCATCTTGTTGCCCATGTAGATGGTGCTCTGCAGCGAATCCTGGTAAACCATCTCTGGGTTCTTGCTCTGGTTGGCAAGAGCGGTCTTGATGGTGCTCAGGAGGTTGGCAGCCGATTTCTCGTCCTTGCTCAGCGCTGTCATCTTGAGGTAGATGAGCTGCATGAGGGTTTCGATGTCCTTAGGAGTAGAGTTGCCTGAGAGTCCATGCTTGAAAGGAGTGACGGTGTAAGCCACGCTTGCCTGCTTGCCTGCGAGGGCTTTCTCGAGGTCGTTGCTTGAGAACTGGCCCAGACCGCTGGCGTTGAGCAGCATGCCGCCCATGAAGGCAAAGGTGTAGTCGGCCTTGTCGAGTGCTGCGTAACCTACGTTGGCTGTGGCAGCAAACTGTATCTCGTTGTCCTTGTAGTCGGTCTTCTTCAGCACCACCTTGGCACCGTTGGAGAGGGTGAGGGTCTTGAATCCCAGCTTCTTGTCTTCTGCTGTGCTCTTGATCTTGCCAGCCTTAGGCTTCTGGGCGATGAGAGGCTCCTGCTTCACATTGTCCACATAGGCCTCGAGCTTCTCGCCGCGCACCTGCTTCACGATGTCGGCAAGCTCCTGCTCGGTGGGATAAACAGCACCGTCGGCCTCGCGCATCATGACGAGTGACACCAGGTTGGTGTCGGTTTCGCAAATCAACTGCTTGGCGTACTGGTTGACAGCCTCTACAGGGATGTGAGGCACCAGCATCTGATAGATCTGATATTCGTCCTCTACCGAAGGGATAGGCTCGTTGCTGGTGAAGTTGTCCACATATTGAGTGGTGAACTGTTCGTTCTTCATCTTGTCGCGATTGGTGTAAGCCTTCTCCATTTGGCTCATAAACTCATCCTTGGCACGCTGATACTCAGTGGCAGTGAAGCCGAAGTCGTGTGCACGCTTCAGTTCGCGCATCACGGCGGCATAAGCCTCCTTCATCTGTCCGTCCTTGGCAGCGCCGAAGGAAGTGAGCGCCTCCTTGGTGCTTGAGAGCAGATAGTCGCCAATGTTGGTTCCTGCCTGCAGATAAGGGCAGTCGGGCTCCTGCGATTTCTCGCTGAAGCGGGCGTTCATCATGCTGGCAAAGATGTTGTCCATATAGCCTTTGAGCAGATAGTCGACACCGTTCTTCAGCGAGTCGGGTGTGGCTTCGTGCTTCATGAGGATCTGGAAGATGCCCATTTGCAGCTCCTTGTCCTTGTCTACCACGTAGATGGCCTGGTTGTTGTCGGGCACTTCCACGGGCACTACCTTGGCAGCATTGGCAGGCACCTTGATGCCTCCGAAGAGCTTCTTGATCTGAGCCTCGATATGGTCTACGTCCACGTCGCCGACGATGATGACAGCCTGGTTGTCTGGGCGATACCACTTGCGGTAATAAGCGCGCAGGGTCTCAGGGTCGCAGCCGTCGACGACGCTCATCAGTCCGATAGGCATGCGGTAGCCATACTTGCAGTCGGGGTAGAGCTTAGGCAGGGCACGCTCCAGTATTCGCTGCTGTCCCACCATGCTCATACGGTACTCATTGTGCACCACGTCGCGCTCGTCGTTGATGGCTTCCTTGGTGAGAGAGATGCCGTTGCTCCAGTCTTTCAGAATGAGCATACATGAGTCTACTGCCGACACGCGTGTGGTGGGTACGTCGGTGAAGTAGTACACGGTTTTCTCAATAGAGGTGTAGGCATTGAGGTTGCGGCCATATTCCACACCGATGCTCTGCAGGTATTCCTGGAGGCTGTTGCCCTGGAAGTGCTCAGAGCCATTGAAGGCGAGGTGCTCCAAGAGGTGAGCCAGGCCGCGCTGGTCGTCGTTTTCGTTGATAGAGCCTACTTTCTGTGCGATGTAGAAGCTGGCTACATGCTCAGGGAAACTGTTGTGTCGGATGTAATAAGTCAGACCATTGTCCAAATGGCCTATTCTCACATCTTTGTCTACCGGGATAGGTGGCATCATCTGAGCCATGGCCTGTCCGGCAGTAAGCAGCACGATGGCTGCTGCAAAAAACTTCTTAAGTTTCATAATAGCTGATGTTGGTTTATATATATAATAATGTGTATTTATTCTTCTTTCATAAACTTGATGCTGCAAAAGTAGCACATTTCTAACGACAAAGCAAGCATTTGGGAAGTTTTTTCCCAAAATGCCTGCATTCTTAACATTAAACTAACATTCCACTAACATAACCTAACATTAGGTTCTGTTTTTCAGCCCTTCGCTTTCAGAAAACTGTTCATCCAGCTGCCACGATAGAGGCGGATGAGGAACAGGATGCCGCGGAAAGTCAGTTCGGTGGCCATGGCTATCCATACACCTTCCAGGCCGAAGCGCTGCGAGAGGGCATAGGCCAGGGTGAGGCGCACCAACCACATTGTTCCCAGGTTGATGGCGGCAGGCTTGAAGGTGTCGCCAGCTCCCACGCAGACACAATAGGTCACGATGCTGGCAGCAAAGAACGGTTCGGCAAAAGCCTCTATGCGAAGACAGCGTGTGCCTAAGTCGCAGATGGCGTCGACGGGAGAGAGTACTGCCATCATGCCCGGTGCAAAGAGATACATGACAACACCCATCACTGCCATTACGCCCATGCCGAGACCCACCGTCATGTAGGCAAAATTGCGGCACAAGTCGATGCGGCCAGCGCCATGGGTCTGACCGACGAGCGTGGTGGCGGCATCGCCTATTCCGTAGCCAGGCATATAGCACAGGCTCTCGGCGGTGATGGCAAATGAGTGGGCGGCAATGGCGATGTTGCCCAATGGCGCCACTATCATGGTGCTGACAATCTGTGCACCGCTCATCAGGATGTTCTGTATGGCCAAGGGAATGCTTATCTTGAAGGCATTGCGCACGTATTCGCGTACCCAGCTGAAGCGAATCTTGTCCTGACGCAGGTTGAGAATCTTGTTGTGGCAGGCTGCCTGCCAAAGGTTGGGCAGCGAGATGCAGACATAAGCCAGGGCGGTTCCAAAGGCTGCGCCCACCACGCCCATGTGCAGCACATAGATGAAGATGTAGTTGAACACGACGTCGCACAGGCAGATCAGAATTGCCATGACGCTGGGCGTGTGCATGTTGCCTGCGGCCTTGAGCATCATGCCCGACATGTGGTACAGGTAGACAAAGGGCAGCACGAGGCTGTAGACCAGGAAATAGGCCGATGACTTGTCGGCAATGTCATCGCCTCCGCCCAACCAGTGGGGCAGGGGAGAATGAATGCCCACGCCGATGAGGGCTATCAGGATGCTGAAGATGATGCCGCAGAGCAGTGAGTGGCGAAACACCTGGCGGGCTTTGCCGAAGTCGTTGGCTCCGATGAAGTGGGCTACCTGCACTGAGAAACCAGTGGCAAAGGCACTCAGCAGGCTGCCGATAAGCCAGGTGGTGGACTCGATGAGTCCGATGCTCGCTGAAGCCTCTGCACCCAAATGTCCCACCATAGAGGCGTCGATAAAGAACATCATGACGGTGGAAATCTGTGCCAGCATGGAGGGAATACTCAAGCCTACGATGAGGTTCAGTTTCTCACCGCGGTGCATGGAGCGTCCTGCCCGTATCGATTCCATCAGATATTCTGTCTTTTTGCTATATAACATAATGTTTGTACTGCCATTTATTGTTTTCTGTTGAACTGCCCAGTAGTATGTAGGAACAGTCAAAGCGAGAAAATGGCGATCCCTCCTAAAAGGAATCGCCATTTTTATGATTTGAATGTTAAATTTCTATTTATCCCAAAATACAAGATCTTATCACCTTTAAACAAAACCTCTATCTATTGGGTTGAATTCAGCGGATAAGAAAAAGAGAATCTTGAAAACTCTTTTCTATATCCTGACTTCATTCACTTTTCGTCGTCCTTGAATAACAATCTCTTATTTACCTTTAGATTCTAATACCTGTCGTCCTTGAATAACAATCTCTTGTTTACCTAAAACTAATAACCTATCACAATCTATTACCTAACTAAAAACCTAAAACTTATAATTCTGATGCAAAGGTACTACTATTCTCTTAATCTGCAATACTTTTGCCCATATTTTTGCGTGAAAATAACATTTTTTTTGCTTATAAGCCCAATATGTGTGCGAACACATACACTTGTTTATTCTTTGAAACATATTTTTAGAATTTGGATTTCAGGAGCATCTGGAGTTAAGGAGTTTTTTCAGGAGTTAAGGAGTTAAGGACTCGACCTTCGCAAGTAAGCACAGCACGCCCTGAAAGGGCAGAAGCTCCTAGCCCAGGGCAACGCCCTGGGTATAAAGGCAATCAGCAAGGCGCCCTGTAAGGGCAACAGCTTTACAAATTGTCCCTGGAGTTTTAAAGCTTTTGCCCTTACAGGGCGACAGGTTTGCGTCCGTAATTACCCTGGGCTAGGAGCTTCTGCCCTTTCAGGGCGTGTGGGGCAAAACTTGCGAAACTTCAGTAAAATAATAAAAAAGTCCTGTGCCGAAGAAGCACAGGACTTTGTGTATGGGGGAGTTGATTTATTTCTTAATCCATTTTCCATCGGTATACCAACCCTTGAGCACAATCTCGAATTTGAGCATTGAGTAAGCAGGAATGGTTAAACTGCTGCTCTGGCTGGAACCATAGCCGAGAGTGTAAGGCATGTAAACCATCCAGTGGTCGCCGATATGAGTCATTTTCATCAGGGCAGTGGCAAATCCGTCGACAACGCCCTTCACAATGAAATTGCTGGTCTGAGCCTTGTTGACATCATAGTCGCCGGTGAAGTTGTGGTCGAAGATATAGTCGTTCTTCAGCATGCCCTTGTAGCTGACCATCACCGAGTCAGTGTAGAGAGGGCGCACGGCAGAACCTTCGCCCTGCTGCATCACCTGCACCACGATGTTGTCTTCCTGCTCATTGAAGGTAGGAGCGACAGGCTGGTTGTTGAGATCCGTATTTCCCGTCTGGTTCTCCATACTCCAATTGCGGTAGACGTGCCATCCGTTGGCTTCTCCCTCCTGCTTGGCCTTGACGAGAATCTCGGCAAAAGCCGTCTTGTTCTTTGCCTGCCAGTCGTCGTACTCGGAGTCGGTGTTTTCGTCAGTCTCGCTGCATGATGCCAGCACAAGAGCCAACATCATGAGCAGAAACAGATATTTCAAATTCTTCAAATTCATCTATGTGTATTTGATTTTTTATCGTTTAGAAGTCCTTGATCTCCTTGCCAAGCTTCTTCAGTACGCTCGTGATGCTCACACGGTCCTCGATGATGCCGCGAAGCTCGCTGATGGCAACACGCTCCTGCTTCATCGTGTCACGATAACGCAGAGTAACCTTGTGGTCGTTAGGAGTATCGTGGTCTACGGTGATACAGAATGGAGTACCGATGGCATCCTGACGACGGTAGCGCTTGCCGATAGAGTCCTTAGGATCGCCATAGTGGGTGTTGAAGTGGAACTTCAGCTCGTCAACGATCTCGTGAGCCAACTCGGGCAGGCCGTCCTTCTTGTCGAGTGGGAATACGGCACACTTCACAGGAGCCAATGCCTCAGGCAACTTCAGAACCACGCGGCTCTCGCCGTTCTCGAGCTTCTCCTCGCAGTAAGAGTGGCACATCACGCTGAGGAACATACGGTCTACACCGATAGATGTCTCTACATCGTAAGGTACGTAGCTCTCGTTCTTCTCAGGATCGAAGTATTTGATAGAGCGACCGCTGAACTTCTCGTGCTGAGACAAGTCGAAGTTGGTACGG
>OIXQ01000222.1_pt1 | contig 27961 bp, 18 predicted proteins | sample 1587791 | NCBI WGS metagenome assembly OIXQ01 (sample SAMN03283273) | human gut metagenome | biome: human-associated habitat; material: feces | host: Homo sapiens | place: Peru | collected 2012
TGCCTTGACGAGGCCCACCTCCCTTTACAAGGGAGGCAGAATCCCTCCGGCTTGCCTTGACGAGGCTCACCTTCCTCTGCAAGAGAGGAGAGGTTGAGCGAAGAGAGAAAAGTGAACAGCGAATAATGAAGTGAGCAGACGACGGGTAGACGAAAGAAAAGCGAGACGAGAGTAAAATGCGAAAAAGTAAAAAACGACAAGCATCAAATGATACTTGCCGTTTTTGGAGCAGGTGAGGGGAATCGAACCCCCGTATTCAGCTTGGGAAGCTGATGTTCTGCCATTAAACTACACCTGCTTACGTGGTACGCTGAATATTTTATCATTATTTTTACAATAAATCAATAGTAATATGATACGCGGCACAGCTTAACAGGGTCGTTTATGCTGTCGCTTCTTATTACAGTTTTTCCACGGAGAGCCTCAGCCTTTTCAAATCGTTTTCATCGGGATGAGACAGAGCACGGTCAAAGTTTTCAATCAGCATATCGAGATTGGGCACGGGATTCGGCAGGCTTTTCATTTTGATATAGCGCTCCCTGACCGTTTGCGGCATTTTTCCCTGACACATATACTCACCGACTGTGATGTTGCTGTCGTTAATACTCTTTTTTGTATTTGCGAGGATTTTTTTGAAGTACTCCTCGTCTCCGCCGAAGCCAGCCGTTCCGAAAAGAAAAATCCTTTTATTTTTCAGCTTTTCGAGCAAATCCAAGGTCGCCTTGTCGGCGGTTCCCTTATCCGTCCAAAAGCCTATAAATAAAATGTCGGATTGTGTATCGGCGTTTTCGCTCACTCCGAAATAATTGCAGTTTTCCTCCGGCAGCGCGTCGCGAATGGCGTCGGCGAGCAGCTTCGTGTTGCCTGTCGGGCTGCTGAAAATAATTGAATAGCTTTTATCTGTCATGATGAACCTCTTTACTTGTGCGGCATATTACATATGCGGCGAAATTATGTTATAAATTATTATATAATTACGACGGCAAACAGTCAATAGTCGCAAATGCCGAAACATAAAAACGAGTGAGTGCCGCTTTTTGCATATACACGATTGCCTCTGCCGGGGCAATTAAATATCCAAGGGGAGGTCGGTGCACCTGTCCTCAATATCTTCGATTCTGTCGCGGAGCTCCTCGCACCTGTCGTCCCACTCCTCACCTTCGTCGTCATCTGCCGAATGAGTGTTTTCGAGCTTGTCAAGGCTACCCTTTATCTCGGAGAGAGTGCTTTGGAACATATCGAACCGTTGAAGTATTTTGTCGATATCGTCTTCAAGGGAGTCGAGCGTGTTGTCAAGCTTGTCAAGCATATCCTCTAAGCTGTCGAATGTAGCCGGTTCGGCCGCATCGGTAGGAGCTTTTTCATTGTCGCTTGCGCTCTTCGTTTCAATGGTGACGGTTACGTTTTTTTCGATTGCGGAGAACAGGTTTTTAATGTCGTCTTGAATGCTCATAATAAAGTACCTTTCATTGATTTTGTATATTCATAATTTAATTATAATGTGTTTAAGGTACCATAAAAAGGACGTTTGCCGATTGGCTCGACAAAAGCAAAGAATGATGTCCGAAAGCTTATACAAAAAGTAAGCTTTTCTGTGATCGGCAATAAAAAGGCTTTCGTCTCACCTGAGACGAAAGCCTTGATTTTATGTGTTTATGTTTGACGTTACGGCTTTGAGCCGCGCTTCAACAGCCTGTTCAGTCCTTGAGCTCGTCAACATACTCGGTATGCTCACGCAGATACTTTTTATCCTCGGGCTTAAGGTCAAGGCCTATGGTTCCGCCCGGATTCATAAGGTAATCGGGGTCAAAATAGTTTTTAAGCGTGCGGATTATGCCGTATTCCTTTTCGCCGAGGTAGCCCTCAAGCCACGGAGCAAACATCTTTCCGATACCGTGGTGGTGGCTGATGGCCGCACCGCTCTTCTGTATGGCGTCGAGAATTGTTGCGTGATAAGCACGGAACTCCTCTTCGTCCTGCATTTTAGTCATAAAGATGAAGTAGAGGTTGGCGCCCTGCGGATAGCAATGCGACATATGAGTTGTAACGATTGTGTTCGGAAGCTTATGGCAAACCTCACGAACCTCACGGTGAACACGAGCCATATTTGACCAGTTGACCGTGCACTCAAGCGTATCAATCATAAAGCCGAAATCCATGAGTGTATCGCGAAGATACGGGTCGTTGAAGCGACCCTTTTCCCAGCCCTTGCATACGTAGCCGGTCATCGGGATACCGCCGTGCTTAACGGCAATTTTCATTATGTTATGCGCAACGTTTCTTGAGAAGCCCTTTTCACCGTCGGTAAATCCGAGGAAGAGGCAGCGCTCAAAGTCCTTGTAGCCCAATTTATCGAGAAGAGGCTCAAGCGGCGTTTCGTCAACGTTGTAAAGATGGAGCATTAATGAAGTTTCCTCCGGGTCTGAAAGACGGAAAACAGAGGAGAAACCGCACTCACACTGCATCATTTCACGAGCGGCGCGCATAGCTGTCGGCCAGTCCTTGAACATATAAGAAAAGCGTTTTCTGTTTTCGGGCATCCAGCGGAAAAACTTGAGCGTGACCTCGGTAAGAACGCCGAAGGTACCCTCGCCGCCCATCATGACCTGATTGAGATTCGGTCCCGTTGCCTCTCTCGGATAGTGACTTGTCTCGATTTTACCTATCGGTGTGGCGTATTTCTGCGAAACAACTATATCGGCTATGGTGCCGTAATAGGTGCTGTTCTGACCGGCACCGCGTGTGACGGTCCAACCGCCGACGGAGGAATATTCAAACGACTGAGGGAAGTGACCGCAGGTGTACGGACGCTTTGCGCCGAAAAGGCTCTGTGCGTTTTGAAGCGTTTGCTCGAGCTTTGGTCCGGACATACCTGCCTGAACGGTGATGGTCTGGTCGGTCTCATTGAATTTAATGACCTTGTTGAAGTTGCGGCGCATATCAAGAGAAACGCCGCCGTTAATGGGCTCAACGCCTCTTGTAACCGACGAGCCGCCTCCGTAAACATAGAGCGGTATTTTATTCTTTGTGACGTAGGCTACGATTTTCTCAATCTGCTCGCTTGTCTCCGGGAAAACAACAAGGTCGGGAAGAGAGTCAAAACGACGGTGACGCATTCTGAGAAGATCGTACATTGTCTGTCCGTAGGAAACGGCGAGACGGTCGTAGTCGCTCTGTGAGACGTTCTTTTCGCCGACTATTGCGGCAATGGCCTTTACGTGCTTTTTGTCAATCTTCGGAGCGTGCTCTTCGCCGAGATTTACAGGGTCAAGGCCCAAATCGTCATTATACTGCATAAACTCCTCGTCCTTGAGATTGCAGCGTTTTTTAACATATTTGTAAAGGCTCTCCTTCGGATATTTGAAGAAGTCGGGGTCGCCCCAGCGGAAAATTGAACGATAGCTGTTCTCAGGTGCTCTCTGAAGCATCCATTTAGGCTCAAAGCCCTTATACGGTTTTGTACTCATTATCAGTGTCCTCCTGTTTGAAAATGATGTAGGTATTTTTCTATTGGCTTTAATCTTGAGGCAAGGTGAGAATATGCCTTGCCGTAAATTTTCATATAGGTTCGGTGGTTTTCCTCGTTCGGAATAAATACGTCTTTTTTATGTACCATATGCTCTATGGCGTCCTCATAGCTGCCGTAAACGCCCTGTGAAATAAACGCGACCATGGCACAGCCGACTGCACTTGCCTCGTGAGTCTGAATACGGTGTACGGGCAAGCCGAACACATCTGCGGCAATTTGACATACGACCGGGCTGCTGGAGCCGCCTCCGCCGGCATAAAGCTCATCTACCGTGACGCTTGAGCGTTTTTGCATTTTAACGAGCCCGTGGTACAGCTCTAAGCAGATGCCCTCTATTATGGCGCGATACAAATGATAACGCGTATGGAAATCCGAAAAGCCTATAATTGCGCCGCTCGCGTTCGGGTTCGTGATGCCCGGAGTCCAAAACGGCTGTAAAATAAGTCCGCCGGAGCCGGCCTCAATATCCTTGATTTTATCGTCAAGATAACGCTCTATGCAAACGCCCTCCTCGGCGGCGTCAACCTTATCCTTCGCGGCAAACTGCTCTATAAACCACGAAATCATCCAAAATCCGCGATAGACCTCGAATTCGGGATTGAACATATCGTTCGGAACAGCCGGATAAGCCGGCATATAAGGCTGCGGTTCAAAATATTTTTTAACCGCCATCTGTAAGGTTGAGGTCGTGCCGAAGGAAATTGCCGCTCGGTTTGATTTTACAACGGACATACCGATGGTTTCACAGCCCTTGTCGGAGCCGGTTGCTATAAGCGGAAGTCCCATTGGAATGCCCGTTTTTTCGGACGCATCTTTTGTGATTTTGCCTATGACCTCGCCCGACGGAACAAGCTCACAGAGCTTTTCGGACGGAACATTGCACACGCAGCGCGTGAGAGCACCGGGTTTCATCCAACGGCGGTTTTTGTAATCAAACGGTACGTGACCTATCATATTTGCCACGGAATCCTTAAGCTCGCCCGTCAAAAGATAGTTGAGATATGACGGCAGCATAACGTATTTGTCTGTTTTGGCCCATATTTCGGGCTCGTTTTGCATAATCCAGTTGCCGGTAGAGGCTCGGTAAATCATATCTACCGATTCTCCCATTCCCACAAGCGAAAACAATGCGCGTTTTGCTGCCGGAATCTGCCCGTCCTCGTCGGCCTCACGTTCGTCGAGCCATAATATTATGTCGCGAAGCGGACGTTTATCTTTATCGAGGCAAAGCACCGTGTCACGTATGCAGGTAAGGCATACGGCTGTTATGCGGTCAAGCTTATCGGCATTTCTCTCGATAACCGTTTTTGACATTTCGGCTATAATGTTAAAATAAAAATCCGGGGTCTGTTCTGCCCATCCGGGCTGTTTTGATAAATAAGGAACCTTGTATTTTTGCTGCTCCTTATCCTCAAAGTCTCCACTCTCATTGACAAGCAAGCATCTTGCACTCTGCGTGCCGACGTCAAAGGTCAGCACAAGTGACTGTTCCATTAAAGATTTTCCCCTCTTTCTTTTTTAAGGTTGCTTCTTCTCGTCCTTCAGGATATTGCTTGTTGCAATCAAATCCACGCCGAGATTGAGAATATTCGGTACAACGACTTCCTCTCGTCCGAGTCGTTTTGAAACGGTGATACGGTTTACCTCGTGCATCAGGTCGAAAATTCTGTTTTTGGGAATCGGCCCCGATACGCGAACGGGCAGAACCGGTACCGAAGGGAAGGCGGTGCGCACCGTTGTGCAAACGGTACGGCGCGGGTCGGTCATTTCGCTTACGGCGAATTCTTTGCCCCTTTTGCAGGTGTTGCCGGTCACAACAAGCTCGTCGCCGTCTGATGTAATCGTCATTCTGCACGAACGGGGACAAACGATGCAAACCAATTCTTTTGTCATTTTACACCGTCTCCTTTACCGAGTCTTTCCAGCCGAAGCTCCACTCGGCTGTTTTTGTTTAATTCGCATGCGCTGAAATCAATCGTGAGATTTTCCATTTCGGGCGGACGCATAAATGCGTAACGCTTTTTAAGTATTTCCTTACCGTCCGCGTAAATATGAAGCTCACAGTTGTTTTCCTCCTCGCGGACGCGGAAATACAGGTCTGTTTTACTGTTATCCTCGTTGAGATTGAGCCTTTGCGGCACTGCGTACAATAAGCCGTCGCCCGGGGTTATCTCAATAAGCCGTCTTTCTCTGCCCGAATAAGCAGCGGCTGATTTTCCCGCCTGCTCGGCGTTCTGCGAAACAAAGTCAACCAAATCGTTGACGTGCAAAGCGTTGCCGCAGCTGAATACGCCGTCGATGCTCGTCATACACTGGCCGTCGCATACGGGACCCTTTGTGCGTGGGTCAAGCCTTACTCCGACGGACTCGGCGAGCTCGTTTTCGGGAATCAATCCGACCGAGAGAATCAGCGTGTCACATTCGACGCGGCTCTGTGTGCCGGGTATCGGAGCCATATTTTCGTCAACCTTTGAAATCTCAACTGCTTCGAGCCTGTCAACTCCGAACACGCGAGTGACGGTGTGCGACAGGTGCAGCGGAATGTCATAATCGTGCAGGCATTGATGCAGGTTTCTCGTAAGTCCCGACGGCGTAGGCTTTGCCTCATAAACGCCGAGAACCTTTGCGCCCTCAAGCGTAAGCCGGCGCGCCATGATAAGTCCTATATCTCCCGAGCCGAGAATTACGCATTTTTTGGCGGGCATAAGCCCGAGCAGATTTGTAAAATGCTGTGCGGTTCCGGCCGTAAAAACGCCTGCAGGACGCGTACCGTGAATAAATACCTGCTTGGCGGTACGCTCGCGACAGCCCGTAGCCAGCACAAGCGCTTTTGCCGTAAATATCGAAACGCCGCTTCTGCCGACGGTATGCACCGTAAAGCCTCCGTCGCCGTTTTTGTCTATTTTCGTGACAAACGTCAGGGTGCTGTATTCGATATTGCGTTTGTACAGCTCATCCTCAAACCGCTCGGCGTATTCAGGACCTGAGAGCTGCTCGCCGAAGTGATGAAGACCGAAACCGTCGTGAATGCACTGCTTGAGTATTCCTCCGAGCCTTGCCTCTCTTTCAAGAAGGAGAACCTTGGCACCGTTATCGTGAGCGCTTATCGCCGCCGCAAGTCCGGCAGGGCCGCCGCCGACAACGAGTACGTCATAGTTACCTGTCGTCATCACTCTTCGCCTCCTTCGTTTACCTTTGTTTCGCCGTATGTTATCACCGCTTCCGCCGAGGATTTTTTAACCTCGTACAGCGGAACGCCGAGGAATTCGGCAATTATTTTGGTGACAAGCGGCGAGCAGAAGCCGCCCTGACAACGTCCCATTCCCGGTCTTATGCGTTTTTTGATACCGTCAACCGTCGGAACGCATATCGGGGATTTCAAAGCGTCGAGAATTTCGCCCTTGCTGATTTGCTCGCAGCGGCAAATAATCTCGCCGTAGTCGGGATTTTCGGCTATCATTCTTTCTCTTGTATCGTCGTCCATTTCGCGAAGCACGGGAACGCCCTTGCGAATGGGATTGTAATTGTTGTTTTTTTCAACCGTCTCGGTCTTGCCGAGCATATCGACCGCAAGCTCCGCCATATCGACGGCAACCGCGGGAGCGGTTGTAAGTCCGGGGGATTGAATACCGGCTACGTGAATCAAATTCCTTGTTCTTCTGCCGGGCTCAAGTATAAAATCCTCCTCAAAGGTAGGAGCGCGAACGCCCGTGAAATAAGTGATTATATCACGTTTTGACAGCGCCGGCATTGTTTGAGTCTGCTTGTCGAAGACGGTTTTAATGCTCTCGGCACGTGTTTCCGTGTTTTCCTTTTCAACCGTTTCTACGGCGTCGGGTCCTACGAGAAGATTATCGTGGACGGTGTGCAATATGCCGCCGCCCTTTGAATGGGTTTTACCGTGAACGCTTATGTCCTTTACGGAGGCTACCGAGTGCATATATGCGCCTGCTTTTTGGTCAAGAATCGAGTTGGTTCCTCGACGCGGATGAATCGAGAAAAATCTGTCGTCCGCCATGGCGGCAATATCCTCGGCAAAAACACCTGCGGCGTTGATAACGATTTTCGGATGAATAACGCCTCTGTTGGTGGTAACGCTTATTATGTTATGCTCCGACACCTCCATGGAGAGCACGGCGGTGTTAAGGCTTACCTGCGCGCCGTTTTGAACGGCGTTTTCGGCATAGGCTATGGTGAGTCCGTACGGGCAAACACAGCCTGCGCTCGGATTATACATTGCGAATTTTGTCTCCGGTGTGAGGTTCGGCTCGCGGCGCATAAGCTCCTTGCCCGAGATTATCTCGGTGTCCTCTATGCCGTCGTGATGCTTCCGCCAAAAAGCATACAGACCGATAAGCGGTTTCAGCGCGGCGTTGCGGAAAAGCACATATTGACCTACCTGCTTAAACGGAACATCAAGCTCGCGGCAAACGTCTGCATACATATGGTTTGCGCGGCGAATGTACTTGTGCTTGAGCGAGCCTTTGCCGAGGTCGATTCCGGGGTGCACCTCGCCGTCGTTGCGTCCCGACGCCTGAAGCGCAAGGTCTGCCTCCTTGTCTACAAGTAAAACGTCAAGCTTCCACTTGGTCAGCTCTCTTGCTATCGAAGCACCTGAAATGCCGCCGCCGATAACAAGCACGTCGGGTGTTCTGCCCTCGAGGAAATCATCCTTGAGAGACGGCAGACGCGTCGGAGCGGGCTGCTCGCCCGTGTAAACAATATCGTTGACAATATGCGTTGTGCTGAATTTTTTTGCCGCCGCTTGGCAAGCCGCGACGATTTCGCCCCAATCGGAGCTTTTGCCTCGAACAAAAATCGAGCCGTTCTCCTTTGAAGCACTGAATTTTCCGCCGAAAGTCTTTTTCAATTTTTTGTTAATTGATGATATGTTCATAACTTCAAGCCTCTTTTAATCAGCCTTGCAGTCGGTCACGCGCCCGACTGTGCATAAAAAATATGTCGGTTAACTGACCGACTCATAAGACAAGTATAATTCCGCAAAAAGCGTTTGTCAATACTTTTAACTAAAAAAATCGAACTTATGTAATTTTTTTGTGGATATTGTTTTGTAGACATTGCCGATTGTTCGTGTTATACTTTAAGAAATTTTGCAGGAGGGTATTATGGCAGCTCAAAGACCCGAAAATATAAACGAAATCATACTTGATACGGCTGAGGAGCTTTTAAAGGTAAATTCCTTTTCGGAGGTGACTCTCGCGAAAATAGCCGAAAAGGCAAATATTTCGAAGGGCACGCTGTATTACTATTATAAAAGCAAAAACGAAATACTTTTTGCCGTTACCGACCGCTATCTTTCGCGCCAATGGGACGAGCTGATACAATGGACGGAAAACAAGGAAAAGGATACCTCACCGCACCGTCTTGTAAATTATGTAATCGAGAGAAATATAGCCTATGCCGGGCTCAGGCTTCACCTCTTTGACGCGGCATTGCTCGGCGACGAGGAAATCAGAGCTAAGCTGATTCATCGCTATGATGAATTCCAAAAGCTCATTTCGGCAAAAATCGCCGAGAGAACAGACGTTGTTTCGGCAGACTATTTCACTTGGCTTATTTTGATGGTTTCCGACGGTATTATTATTCAAAACAGCCTTAAAAACGAGTCCTTCGATACTCGGAAATTTCTTGAGAACAGCACCGAATACATTAAAAAAATCGAGAATATGCATAAGCCGCAATAAACGAAAGCCTCCGTCTTAATAACGGAGGCTTTTTACTGCCGTAAAAGCAGAAAAGGGAAACGAAAAAAATTATACTTTGTGTTTTTTCTTTTTGCGCAAGGCTACTGTGACGCCTGTTACGCCGCCGCTGACAAGCAGCAGGGAAATCCATAAAGCGAGGCCACTTGCATTGCCTGTTCGGGGAGATTTCGGATCGCCCGGCAGCTTAGCCGTTACGGTGTCGGCCTTTTTAATTTCGTTTATACCGTCTTTGTCGCTGTAATACTTATCACAGCCGCCGCAGTACCAATACTCGATATTGCCCTCGGCGGTCTTCGTTGCTGCCTTTGCCGGGAAATGCTTTAAGTCGGTGTGATTATTTACGTCAAGCTCACCGTAGGCTTTGCCGCAGTATTCGCATACCGCTTTTTCGGTGCAGGTCGCTTTTCCGCCCGAGCAATCCATTGTTTCAACACCCTTGCAGCCGTCCACCGTGCATTTGCGGGTATGCGTACCGTCGCCGTTCGATTTCCAATCGCCGAAGGTATGCCCGTCGCTTACCGTGACGGTCATTTCGGCGGTGTTGCCTGCTTTATCGGTGACGATTATTTTTTGTTCGCCGTCCGCAGGAGAGAGAACAAAGCTGCCGTTTTCGTTAAGCGCGACCGCCGTGCCGTTTACGGTAACGGTATCAATATGCTTTTCATCAATCGTAACAGTCTGCGCTTCGCAGTAGGTCTTGCCGTTTTCTATGCCGCCGATTACAGGCCGGATATTATCGAGCGTTATGCGGTCGGAGCGAAGATATGTTATATTCATGCTCTCGTCAACAAGCATTGCATAAACAATATATTCTCCGTTAGGCTCTATTAAAAACGGCTCATCATACGCACGGTACACAAGAGAGCCGAGCTCCTCTTCGGAGAGGTCCCGATTTGTCACCAGATAAGAGACAAACACGGTTTCGCTGTTATCGAAAGCGTTTATCGTTACCTCCTGCGTATCCTTAAAGAACAGTCCGAAGGTGAGCTTGTTTAAGAATTCGCGCCATTTATTTGTGCCTATGATAATTTCGCCCGTCGGCTTTTCAATGTCTTTCCACCGTGCTTTAAGCGTTATATTCTCGGCAGGCATGGTCGTGGGAATTTCCCTGTCCCAGCCGATAAAGGTGTAGCCCTCTCTTGTCGGGTCGGCAGGGGAGGCAATCTGCGTGCTGTAATCCTGTGTAATCGGAGCAATTTCGCTGCCGCCCGCCGTATCAAAGGTAATTGTATATTTATTCGTGTTCCAAACGGGATAGAGCGTCAAAGCCTCGTTTTGCGTATAAACAGCATCAAAGCCGTATACCTTTTCGCCGCCGTCCACGGTCGCCCAGCCAACTTGCGTGTGCCCCGTGCGAGTGAACAGCTTGCCTCGCAGCGTGAGGATATCATTATAGAACTTAATATCCGTTACCGCATTGCCGTCGCCGTTTTCTCCGGGCTGATAGGTCACATCCCAAGCGTTTGTGATACGCACATAGGTCTTGCCCGAAAGCTGACGGAAGATGGCGTTAAACTGCTCTCTGAGTGCGTTGCTCAGCGCGACGATTTCTTCATATGTCAGCGTGCTGTCCTCCGCCTGATAGCGTTTATACACTTCCTGCATTTCAGCGGAAAGCTGCGGCACAGCAGCCTCTGCGGCATCCTGCGCCGAAGAGCCCGTGAACAGCCGCACACCGTCGCCCATATGCAGATCGCTGATATCTTGATCCCGCAGCGTAATGGCCTGCGGATCGCCCGTTACGGTAAGCGAGCCGCTGTCTACGGAGATGTTGTATACGTTCAACCCGCCCGCCATGGTGACGCTGCCGCCGCCATACTGGGTGTATTGGCCAAGCGTCAGTGCGCTGTTCAGCGTCAGCGAGCCATCGCCGAGAACGGAAAGGGTGTTATGGCTCTCGATAATTCCGTTCAGGCTTCCGACGGTATTCTTTCCGTCCAGCGTGATAAAGAGTGGGTTTTCACGTCCGATAAACTTTTTGCTCAGGCGCACAGAAGTCAGATCTGCATTTTTGAGCTTCAGATTCGGGAAAACACAACCGTATCTTTCAAGCCTGCCGGTCGAATAAATTTCCAAAATATCCTTGGATGTCAGATTCACTGATTCCCCAAGCTCTGTAAGGCTTCTGCCCTTAGGCAGAACAAAGGAGGCAGTTCCGTCGCCGAAAATATCGGTATAATTGTCCGGCGTAACCTCTACCTCGCCGTCGCCGCGATTCAAAAGCAGACCGAAACCACCATAGAAAGCGGAGAGTCTCGAAACATCTGCGGGAACGGTATCGCCGGGCTTGTAGAAGTTTAAGTTTTCGTCTACCCACCACATCGGCGTGTCGGCAGAGATGCCATCGGAAAGGGGCAGTCCCTCGGCAGAGGGTGCAGTGAAGCTCTCGCCCTTTTTCACGATAATGTTGATCCAGATCTGCTGCTCGCCGGGCATAAATTCACGCGTCCGCAACTCGACCACCTTCAGGCTGTCAGCGGCAAGATCTGTCGGCAGTTCAAGGACGGGGCGGAAACCGACGATCGGGTAGGAGAACGTAGCACCGTTGTTGCTCCAGAGGCGGGCCGAATTGTACCCGCGAATCGCACGGCGCGACGCGCCGCCAGAAGAAACATCCTGTCCCCACGAAAACATTCCATTCCAGTTTTGGATATATCCGCTGTCCTTGTTCAGCATCGTGTCCCATTCGTTGCTTTGGGGCACGCCGCGTTGGGAATCGTCTAAACCCGTACAGTCACTTCCCGCAGACGGTGTGCGCAGGGTATAGTCCACGCCGCCGCTGGCATAATTTTTGCCGAAAATCAGACTCGCAGTATCTAAGTTATTCCAGTTTACCTTAAGCGTTACGGCATAGTCCGCCACAAACAGGCTGTGAGCGTATTTGTTCTGCTGTGCATATTCCTCGGTGGTCGCCATCGCAGACGTGAGTTTGTAGGCATCCACCGTACCTGCATAGGTAAAAGGCACATAATGCAGGGTGCTGTCAGGCAAATTGCTGTTTACCGTTCCGGGAATATCCATTGCCGAAAGGTCAAAATAGTATCTGCCGCCGGGGGCGAGGGTAAACTGCTCGTCAGGCTGATTTTCCACCGTCAGCGCAATGTCTGTGAAATTACTTGCGTAATCGGTATTATAATCACCGTTATACTGTTCATTGAATACCTTCAGGGTATAGTCGCCCGGTGCAATGTCAGACGGGATTTTGATTTCAACCGTTCCGCTTTCGGCAGTAGGCTGTGCTACTCTGCCGTAATACTGTGCGCCGTTGTTATCCGCCAGGATGACAGAGATATATTCATTTATCCCTGTGGTCGCCCCGGTGTAATGCAGCGTAACGGTATCGCCGGGGGCGGCATCGGCAGTTTTTTCCGTTACGGCAAAACTGCGGTTACTATCTAAAAGCGTCAATTTCCACTCGTTTCCGCTGTATTCGGGAATCGGGGTCAGCCCTCCGTTGGGCTTTCCGCCCACGGCGGCAGATGCAAAAAGGACAGAGTTCAGATTTAGGTTAAAAGCGGGACGCACACCCAGCGTTCGGTAGATGCGGATAGTGTACCCAGAGTAGTGGACAGAACCATCAGAATCCACGACGGCGACATAATAAGCATGGAAGCCGGGGGAGCGCAGCCACCAATAGCTTGTCGCCCAAGTCGGATGCTCGGGATCCACGACACGCAAATCCTCTTTTACCGCATTTGCCTCTTTTGAGGAAAGCGGCCAGAATACAGCGTTATCCACCTGCCCTCCTGCTACACAGTCGCTATTTTCTCCGTTGTGACTTCCGCTTGTAAGCGTCCGTTTCTTTACGGCAGCATTTTCTTTTGTCGTCAGCTTTCCGGCAAGCGCGTCTATTGCGGTTTTCAAATCACTCGGTGCATATTCGTTGCTAGAGCAATCGTTGTCAAACACAGCTTCTCCCATGCTGCCCGCTGCAAGCAGGGTCATATCCCCTTGTGCGCTTGTAACACCGTTTCCGTCATAACCGATCACACGCCATGCGGCAGGCTTATTTTCTTGGTTTTGCCCGAAATACACGGTCGGTGCGCTCGCTGTGTTTACAGTTTTATTCAGTGCGTCTGTGCCGTTCTGTATCGTCTTTTGCAGACGCAAGCGCAGCGTGCTTTCCTTCTGAATATTGTAATCTGCCAGCGTGCGCCCGTTCTCAAGCTCTTTTTCGCCCAAAAACAGTCTTTGCGCATCGGGAGAAAAGCCCGTTTTATCCCGAATTTTCTCCTTGACCTCGTCAATGCTGTCGCCCGACACAACTTCGAGCGTTAAGTTTGCCTGACCGACAATGGTCAAGTCAATGTAAATCTCAATTGCGCTTGCCATCATCGGTACAAAGCTCATCATCATACAAAAGGCGAGCAGGATGCTTAGTAGTCGTTTTTTCATATTCTATTACCTCCGTTTTACAGCCTCAAACAAGACCCTTTTTCTTTTTCAGTACAATGTACAAAATCAAGCCAAGGTTACCAAGCAGCGCAGCTCCCGCAACAGAGCCTACGGCAATCAAAGCAGGAGAAGCTGCGGATTCGGATATGTTTCCGGAGCCTGCAGGGACGGCTGCTTCCGCCGCCGCTTTCACGCCGGTATCTTTCTCACCGATCCACCAGTTGCCGTTTTCGCCGATAAAGGGGGTCAGACTGTCCTTACCGTCAGCACCGACAACCTTGCCGAGGTTGACCGTCTTTCCGTCGGTATAGGTGAGTATAAGCTCACCGTCCGCATTAATCTCCGCTTTGGCGATTCCGACGCCGTTCTTTCCGTCAGCTCCGCTTGCGCCGTTAACACCGCTTGTTCCGTCCTTACCCTGTGCTCCGTTATCTCCTTTATCTCCTTTGTTTCCCTGTTGTCCGGCTTCTCCGGTATCGCCTTTCTCTCCGGTGGCTTTTACGCCGAGAGAGACCCATGTCTGTCCCCCGTCATAGGAAACATACCATAGATTGTCATCACCGATTTTAAGCTGCGGTGTTACACCGTCTTTTCCGTCCTGTCCGGGTGCACCGTCTTTTCCGGGGGCGCCGTCTTTACCGGGTGCACCGTCCTGTCCGGGGTCGCCCTTGTCTCCCTTATCTCCCGCGTCGCCTTTGTCGCCTTTGTCGCCCTTTTCGCCTTTCAGATCCGACAGGGCAATCAGATCGTTCCAGACGGAATCATCGCTGTACTTCCACTGCACAAATCCGTTATATACCCGCAGTTCAATTTGCTTTCCGTCTGCACCGTCGTTTCCTGTCAGCTCGGCAAGTGAGACAAGATTGCGGTAAGCGTCGTCGCTTTCACCCACATATCGCCACTGGATGCTGCTGCCGTTACTGCGGAATTCAATTTCTCTGCCGCCCGCTCCCGCAAAGGTTGAGAAGGTTTTGGTATTGGACAGCGCCGATATCGTTCCGTTTCCTGATACGGTGGAGACTGCAAAGGTATAGGTAGTATCCGCTTGCAGTGAGGTGTATGTATAAGAAAGTTCTTCCGTAGAAAGCGGCGTTTCGGTCACGCGCTCAAACTCACCGTCGTCCATGCGCATCCAGATATGATATCCGGCAAAGGGACGTCTGATATCTTCTTTCGGCGCCTCCCAGGTGATTTTGGCACTTTGATTATCCTTTACTGACACACCGGTCAGCGTCGGTACGGGCGGCGCGGCACGAAGATTGGTCAGCACATAGCCGAACACGGGAATCTTCTGATCGCCTGCCGTCCATGTACGCATACCGAAATCCCAGGTGAAGCCGTATTGGCTTGAAACATCATAGCCGATTCCGTAGGAGGCAAGAAGCGAACGGCGGTCGATATTGTTGACCGTACCGCTGGCTCCGCTGCTCTCGGTTGTGGTGTAGACCGTGCCTGTTGCTTTACTGTAACTCAAATCGATTACAAAGCCCATATTGAAAGCGTCTACGCCCCAAGTATTCTTCATCGAGGCGGAGAATCCGTGCGCTATTTCAATGCCCTCGGCGTGTTCAGAGGTTACCGTCCAGTCGTTTGTGATGCTGCTCGCGCCGAAGCCGAGCTCATATTTTTGCTTGCTCAGCGATTCAAATTTCGTAACCGAATCGTCGGTTGAGCCGGGATTCGACCAATAGGCGAACGGGTCACCCTCGGCGTTCTCCGGCAAAACAGAGTTGGTCAGTATCGGCAAAGCCTTTGCCTTTCCCGCCGCAATGTCTTTCTTGTAGGTCTCGTTATACAGTACCGCAAACTCATCGTAATACTCACGGTCAAGCATGGTGTAAACCGGCTGACCGGGTATCATCAATGCGATAGTATTCTTCTCGCTTAGGTCAAAATCGCCCTTTTGCGGGTCATAGATGGAGTAATAATAGGTTGTTGCCGGCACACGGTACAGCACCACGGAATCGTTGCCGCCGGCATTAAAGGATACGCTGTATTCCTTTGAAAGGGTATCCTCAGTGCTCTTGGTAAAGTCCATGGTATATCCGAGCGTTGCCTCGTATCTCCACACCTTCAGATCTCCCTGCACGACGATAGACGCGCCGAAGGAGGTGTTGTGCGATGAGGATTTCGTGTCCGAATAGCCGGAGGAGAAGGTATAGGTGGTTGAGCCGTCGGAAAAATCGAGGTCGTAGTCGCCGAGCTCCGCAAAATACGGAGCCGCCTGAAGCACCGCCTGCACCTGTGCGTCGGAGTATCCGTAGCCCTTGCCTTCATAGCGGGCAAACAGACCGTCCTTGTTCACATCGCCCGCAAGCAGGATGCAGTTGTACGGCATATCCCATGCGAGGTCGGCATCGTGGCACAGCTTTGAGTATTCGTCCTTCTCGGCTGTCGCCGTATACTTGCCGGCGGTCGACAGAGCGCCGCTGCCGAAGTTCTCACCGTAGAAAACATCGGTGAAGAGGTCAAATTTGCGCGCCGACCCGCTTCCCTTTTGCCTCTCGGCGGCAAGCGCGATCACCTGTTCGCGACCTTCCGTGTTGTGGTCAAAATTGCCGGCGATAACATCCTGATACCACCACCATCTTGCGCTTGAGTTCTTCTCGCGCGTGGTATCACACAGAAGGTTGAGCGCACCGTTCTGCTGAACCTCGTACAGACCGCCTGCGATCCATACCTGCTTAGGCGTACCTCTGCCGTTGATTGCAACGCTTGTCATAGCGGGCTTCGGCTTTACGCCCAGATCATTTGTTCCGTTTGCGGTATAACCGCTCATGGTGGTTTTCTGCACATTCGTTATAGAATTGCTCTGCCCGTAATAAACGGCAAAGCCCATATTGTCGCCGTCGGTTTTCTTGTCCCAAATAAAGCCCTTTTGCTTTTCTTCCCTTACCTCACGGTAATATCCGGCGACTATGATTTCCTGCCAGCCGTCGCCGTTGATGTCTCCCGCGGCGAGGTTTCCGTAGCGGATATGATCGTAGTAACGGCTGCCATCCGCCTTTTCGTCCTCGCGGTTAAGAGTCATCAGGGACTTTTGATCCACTCTTTTGAGGTTTCCGTTTTCGGCTTTGTATACCGACAGCTTTGAAACAGCCTTACGGAAGGAATCGCTTGAAAGTTCCTTGTCCTTGCCGTCAATTTTATCCGGCTCGGCAACGCCTGCGTACACGATAAGCTCATCGCAGCCGTCACGGTCAATATCCGCCGAAACAAGCGACTTCGTGATCTGGTCGCGCTCGTACAGAGTCGTGTTCCAGCCGTCGAAATAGGCGTTGCCGCTGCCCTTGGACTTAACAAACGATTTTCTCGAAAGACTCTGCTCTCCGGAAATGCCGGTTCCGCCGATTCCCCACAGATCATCATTGCCGACATAGGTGATAACGGCGGTCATCTTGCCGTCGCCGTCATAGTCGCCCGCCGTAACATTGAAATAATGGCGGAATTCCTGGTATTCCAGCTCGCCGTAATCGGTCTTGCACGCCCACTTCGGAGCGCCGGCAATTTTCTGGAGATCGGAGCGCTTGTTGTTTACAAGGTTTTGTACCCAGTAGCAAATCTTCGCCGTGTTCTTGGAATTATCCATATCACAAAGACCGACAAAGATAGCGTGATCGTTTCTGCCCGTGCCGAGCGGATCGTAAGCCAAACCGACAGCGAAAGCGACATTATCGACCGAGGAAACGCTGTATGTACCGCTCGGAGACTCGATGATATTTTTTCCGAGGGTCAGCTTGTCATACACCTTGGTGTGATCCTGCGCCGCCTGTCTCTCCGCATTGCGGTAGCTGTAAATTATCGGCTCATACCATGGGGTGATAGCAAAGGGCTGACCTTTCTTGGTGCCGTACGGGTTGCTTTCGTCCTCTGCCCAACCGACAGGGGGAGTTGTGTCGGGTGTGAGCAATGCGCCGTACGCACTTGAGCCGGACGCTGATACTCCCGTGTCGGCATAGCTAATCACCGGTGAAATAGCACACATCACCATACATAGGGTGAGCAGGATACTGAGTATTCGTTTTTTCATATTCTGTTACCTCCGTTTTCGTGTAGGTCGGCTCAGTCAAGAGCAATAATGGTTATGTTGTACCGGGCGTCCTTAAAATTCGTATCTTGGAGCAGCATGGTTGTGTATTGAAATGTCAGAGTAATATCCTCTTCCGCTGTGTATATGGTGTTATACGCCATGGTCAGCTTTTCTGTTTGGTCGGCCTTCGGCGCAGTCACATAGGTTTGCGTCTCCAACGCCATTTCAGAGTTATATCCGTCGAAGAGTGCTGCCCCGCATGCTTTGCCATCGCTCTTGGCGCTCACTGCAATCGTTCCGCTGAACACAAGTCTATATGTATGCCCTTTTGAAAGGGTGATCTTATTGCTTGATGCGTTATAGGAGATCAACCCTCCGCTTTTCTTTTTCACCGTGAACGGAAGCGCTTTTCCCGCGCTGTACACACTGCCGTTTGCTGCAAAATATCCGGCGCATGATCCGTCTTTGCCGTCTGCACCTTTCAATGCGGATAAATCATACAGATTCAGCCAAATGGTATCGCCTGCGTATCGCCATTGCAGCTGATTGCCGTTTACCCGAAATTCGGGAGTTCTACCGTCTTCGCCGTTTGTGCCGTTTTGTCCGGAAGGGCCTAAAATATCTGCGAGAGCCACAAGGTTTTGCCACTCGCCGCCCTTGTAACGCCATTGAATATACAAATCGGTTTTTTGGATTTCAATTTCCTTACCATTTGTACCGTTAATTCCGTTTATACCGTCTTTTCCGTCGGTACCTGCCGCCTTAATGCCGGTGTCGATTTCTCCGAACCACCAGTTGCCGTTTTCGCCGATAAAAGGTGTTTTACCGTCTTTGCCGTCAGAGCCGTTTTGTCCGTTTGTTCCGTCCTTACCGTCGGCTCCGTCTTTACCGTTTATTCCGTCGGCTCCGTCTTTGCCATCAGCGCCGTCTCTGCCATCCGCACCTTTTAATGCGGTAAGATCGTACAGGTTAAGCCAAATCTCATCGCCGACATAACGCCATTGCAGGATATTTTCGCTTACGCGAAATTCCGGAGTTTTTCCGTTTGCACCGTCCGTTCCGTTCTGTTCGGCAGGGCCCTCTATATCGGCTATCGCAACAAGATTCTGCCACTCGTCACCCTCATATCGCCACTGTATGTGGGTTTCGGTTCGCCGCACCTCTATGTTTTTGGCGTTAATGCCGTCGACACCGTCTTTGCCGTCTTTGCCGTCTTTGCCGTCCTTCCCGTTTATACCGTCTTTACCGTCTTTACCGTCGGCACCGTCAATTCCGTTAATGCCGTCTTTGCCGTCAAGACCGTTTTTTCCGTCGGTACCGTTTATACCGTCCTTACCGTCGGCACCGTCTTTGCCGTCAATACCGTTCTTTCCGTCAATGCCGTTAATGCCGTTAATGCCGTTCTTTCCGTCGGTGCCGTTAACGCCGTCTTTCCCGTTTTCGCCGTTTGTTCCGTTCTTACCGTCTTTCCCGTCAACTCCGTTAATTCCGTCCTTGCCGTTTTCTCCGGCAGCACCTCGCAGCTCGGTAAGCGCCACAAGGTCGCGCCATTCTTCTTCGGCGGGGTATCTCCATTGGATTGCCGTGCCGCTGTTGCGTACCTCCGGCAGTGTGGCGTCGGTTTTTACCGTTTTGCCGCATCCAGCAGTAAATACAATGCAAAGTACGGTGCAAAGTGCAATGATAATGCTACAGCTTCGTTTCTTCATTTCTCGTTACCTCCGTTTATTGTGTGGATAGACTCAGTCAAGAGCAATGATTGCGATATTATAATACGTTACCGTTTTTGCCGTTTCGCCGTATCCTGCGATAAAAGCGATGCAAAGAGGCAAAAGCGTAGCTGTGAGTAGTTTTTTCTGCTTTTATCTTCTCTCCTCCGTTTCGCCGTCCGTAGACAGCTTAAAGTCATATTTCATTTCCAGCATGGCAAACAGCTTATGCATAACCGTGACGGCAAGTTCCCGAATATCAATCGAGCCGATAAAAGCAAGCACCTTTGCCTGTTCTTCTTCCGGTACACGATATACTCTCATTGATGCCACCAGAAACCTGCTGAGCTTGCGCTCCAACGGGAAATGAATATCACATTTGCGAGCCATATAGTTGCGCATAAGTCCTGCCGTGCCGATTTCCATTTCGTAAAAGTCACTTTCGCTGTAATCGGGGAAATTTGCTCCGAAAATCTGCTTTAATTCCGCCGTGGTGTGCAGATAGATGAATTCCGCCGTGTCGGGCTGAGAATATGCTTCAATATAGATTTCTCGCAGGTTCTCGTTAAGCTCCGTTAGCGTGAGCTGAAGAGCTGTTTCCACCGCATAGGCGTATACGGGCGGCAGCTTTTTGTCCGCAATGCTCCTCGCCACGTCAAATTGACCGCCGAACATCGATTCGGTCAAATCCAGCAAGATTTTGTCCTTGGTCGGAAACAGATTTAAATAGCTGCCCCTTGCGACGCCTGCTTCCTCGACTATTCGACTGACGGAGGTGCTTTTGTAGCCCTCCTCCAAAAACAACCGAACGCACGCCGTTAAGATTTTCCTTTTTGTTTCACTGCTGTTTCTACGCAAATATATCACCTGTTTATAATATTATTAGTATGCATACCAATAATATCATATAGCATACAAAAAAGCAAGAGAATGTTGATTATTAGCCCGTTATGAGTAGGTTTTGCTTAAAATAAACGGTTTTTCATATAATAATGCACTTAACCCCTCGGATAATGCAGACGCATATCCGAGGGGTTAATCTGTTTCTGTATCAAAATATATTGTTTTGAGGTGCTTCACTAGGGCTTTGCTGCTTGATTATATAAAATAAGATGCGGGAGATTCTCTGTTATTCGCATTCGCATATACTTTTTCTTGTGTGCAAAATCGAAGAGGGCGTTACCGAAAATTCGTCAAGCCCCCATTTGCAAAGCGAGGGAATAAGACGTGTATCGGCTGCCGCTTCTCCGCACATTCCGACGGGGATGCCTGCCTTTTTGGCGTTTTTGATCGTCGTTTCGATAAGGCGCAGAACCGCAGGCTGAATCGGGTCATACAGCTTTGAAACAGCGGCGTTTCCTCTGTCAACAGCCATGGTGTAGCCTGTCAGGTCGTTTGTGCCGATGGAAAAGAAATCAACCTCTTTTGCAAGCAAATCGGAAATTATTGCCGCCGACGGAGTTTCTATCATAACGCCCACGGGAATGTCGGCGAATTTAAGACCCTCATTTTTAAGCTCATCTTTGCATTCTTCGATAAGGGCTTTTGCTCTGCGAACCTCGTCAAGTGTCGTTACAAGCGGAAGCATAACCTTTATGTTTCCGAAAACCGCTGCGCGGAGAATTGCACGAAGCTGAATTTTGAAAATTTTAGGGTTGTCAAGGCAGTATCTTATCGCGCGGTGTCCGAGAAACGGGTTGTCCTCTTTTTCGATTTTAAGGTAATCTATCGCTTTATCTCCGCCTATATCGAGTGTGCGAATGATAACCTCCTTGCCGTCCGTTATCTTTGCGACGGTTGAATATGCTTCGTACTGCTCCTGCTCCGTGGGAAGAGAGGCTCTGTCCATAAACAGGAATTCCGTTCTGAAGAGCCCTATGCCCTCGCCGCCGTTTTGCAATACGTTCTGTGCGTCCTCAGCCTTGCCGATGTTGCCGTACACATGCTTTTTTACGCCGGATTTTGTAACGGTTTCTTTTGAGAAGTATTCGTTGAGGCTTTCTTTTTCCTTCAGATATGCCGCCTGCTTGGTTCTGTATTCTTCAAGCTCTTCCTCTGTGGGGTCGGTAAATACTTTCCCCTTGAAGCCGTCTGCAATAATCATATCGCCGTCCGAGATTTTTTCAACCGCATTGACGACCGACAAAACGGCAGGTATGCCCATGGCACGGGCAAGTATTGCGCTGTGACTCGTAACGCCGCCGACCTCGGTGATAATTGCGGAAACATTTTCCCTGTTTATTTGTGACGTCATGGACGGGGTGAAATCCTTGGCGATGAGAACAGAGCCCTTCGGTACGGATGAAATATCCACACTTTTCACACCCAGAAGAATGCGCAAAAGGCTGTCTCTTATATCCTTTACATCCGAGGCGCGTTGGCGCGTAAGCTCGTCGTCAACGCCGGAGAACATATTGATAAACATTGTGCATATGCTGTCAACCGCCGCTTCGGCAACAGAGCCGTTGTCGATTGCTTCTTCCATCTGTGCGAGCATAAACGGGTCCTCAAGCATAACAAGATGTCCCTCGAGTATCTCCGCCTCTTTCTTTCCGGCAGCCTTTTTAAGCTCCGACACAAGTGATTTTGTTTCGTCGGAAAAGTCGGCGACTGCCGAGTGCAGACGCTTTTTTTGATGATCCGAATCGGTAAATTTTACGGATGAATAGTCAAGGTTTGTGTCCCTTATAACAACGGCCTTGCCGATTCCGAAGCCTTGAGATGCGCCGATTCCTTTAAGCATTAAACCCACCCTTTCATTAAGCCGCGGCAATATTATTCTTCGCCGAAGCCCGATGTGATAAGCTCTTCGGCTTTTTTGAGCATTTCGTTTTCGTCTGCGCCGCTGCACTCTACGGTGATTTCGCTTCCGCATTTGATGCAGCCTGCCATTATATTCATAATGCTCTTGCCGTTGATTCTTTTACCTCCGAAAACAATGTCAACCTCCGAAGAGAATTTAGACATTTCCGTTACAAAGGTGTTTGCCGGACGCATATGAAGTCCCATTTTATTAGTGATTGTAAAAGTTTTCTGTACCATAATAATTCTCCTTATGTTTGATACCTGCCGAGAGGATGATGCCCCTCGGCACGGTTTCTGATTGTTTGTTATACGGATTCTTTACGATTCTTTTTAAGAAGACCGAGCATCAGTGCTCCGACAACCGAGCCTGCAATAAGGGCTACGATATAGAGAAGCGGATGGTCACATACTATAAATGTGAAGATTCCGCCGTGAGGTGCGGGGCATGTAACGTTGAACAGTGATGTAAGAGCACCTGCGACAGCAGAGCCTACTAAGCATGAGGGGATAACTCTGACCGGGTCGGAAGCGGCGTAGGGGATAGCACCCTCCGTAATGAAGCACAGACCCATAAGATAGTTTACGGGGCCTGATTTGATTTCTTCCGATGTCCACTTCTTCTTGTTGAAGGTTGTCGAAAGTGCGATTGCAATCGGGGGAACCATACCGCCTATCATAACAGCCGCCATAATCCATGTGTTGCCGTCGGCTATTGCAGCCGTGCCGAAAACATAAGCCGCCTTGTTGAACGGGCCGCCCATATCCGTTGCCATCATTGCCGCAAGTACTATGGAAAGAAGTATTTTGCTTGTATCGCCGAGCGACGAGAGGAACGAGGAAAGAGCGGAGTTGACAACGCCTATAACGGGGTTTACAAGACACATAAGAAGGCCCATGATAAGCGTGCCGAAAAGAGGATAGATAAATACGGGCTTTATTCCGTCCATTGATTTCGGAAGCCAAGAAAATGCCTTTTTGAGGAGATTTACAATAATACCGGCAAGGAAACCTGCGAGCAGAGCGCCGAGAAAGCCCGACACCGCTTTGTCGTCTCCGGTAAGGCTTTGGTTTTCAATCAGCGAGCTGAAGGTGTAACCGTTTGCCGCAAATACGCCGCCTATCATACCTGGCAAAAGACCAGGTCTGTCGGCAACGGACGATGCGATATAAGCCGAAAGGATGGGGAGCATAAGCGCAAATGCCGCTTTGCCTATCCAGAACACAATTGCCGCAACGGGACTTGTGAAGCCGAAGGTTCCGCCGACATCGGCATTGCCTGCAAGCGTATCGAACAGGAAACCGAGAGCTATGAGAACTCCGCCGCCGACAACGAACGGGAGCATATGCGAAACACCGTTCATGAGATGCTTATAAAGCTTGTGCCAGCCGCTTTCCTTTTCGTCGTCATCAATAGGCTGCTTTTCACTTTCGTCGGCGTGATATATTGCGGCTTTTCCGTCAACGATTCTTTTGATAAGCTCCTCGGGCTTGTTTATTCCGTTTGAAACCGAGGTCTTTACAACGGGCTTGCCGTCGAAACGTGCCATTTCGACGTTTTTATCTGCGGCAATGATTATTCCGTCACATTCTTCGATTTCCTTTTTTGTGAGCACGTTTTTAGCACCGCCGGAGCCGTTGGTTTCGGCTTTGAGCGGATAGCCTAATTTTTCGCCCGCTTTTTCAAGTGCCTCTGCCGCCATATAGGTATGCGCTATGCCCGTCGGACAGGCTGTAACTGCGAGTATTCTGTAACCCTTCGGCTTTACTTCGGGTTTTACCGCTTCCTCGGGGTATTTCTCCGCTTCCTTTTTGTCGATTATTTCTAAAAATTCGTCCGTCGTTTTTGCGCCCCGTAGAGCCGCGCAAAATTCCGGTTCCATAAGCATTACCATAAGACGGGAGAGTATTTCGAGATGTAAATCTCCGTCAACGGGAGCGGCAATCATAAACAAAATGTCCGAGGGCTTGGAGTCGGGAGCGCCGTAATCAACGCCGTTCGGAACCGTTATCGCCGAAAGACCGGGAGTCTTTACGCTGTCCGATTTTGCGTGCGGAACGGCAATTCCTTCTCCGATTGCGGTCGAGCCCTGAGCCTCTCTTGCAAGAATAGCCTCCTTGTACGCCGCCTTGTCGGCAAGATTTCCTGCCTTTTCGTGCAGGGAAATCAGCTTGTCGATTGCCTCTTCCTTGTCGGTGAGAGAAACATTAAGAGCAATCGCATCCTTTTTTAATAAGTCGATGATTTTCATAAGTATTCCTCCTTATTTATACTCCGCGTTAAAGACGCGTTCAATTTCTTCACGGGTTGCAAGCTTTTCTGAAAAGGCCGTTGCGTTTCCGCACGCCGAGCCGAGTCTTAAAGCGTAGGAATAGTCGGCGGTCTTGATATATCCTGCCGTAAAGCCTGCTACCATACTGTCTCCGCAACCGACGGAGTTTATGAGCTTGCCCTTTGCGTTGCCTATTTTGTGGACGCTTCCGTTTTCGTCCGTAAGCATTGCGCCGTCCTTTGCCATTGAAACAAGCACGTTTTTAGCTCCTGCCTCTTGAAGCATTTTAGAATATTTTACAATGTCATCGTCGCTTTTAATTTGGATCGAGAACAGGTCGCCGAGCTCGTGATGATTCGGCTTTATTAAAAACGGTTTGTATTTGAGCACGTTTTTGAGCAAATCGCCCGTTGCGTCAACCACGCAGTTTATATTTCTGTCGCCGACTCTCTCAAGTATTTGCTCGTAAATGTCATCGGGGAGGGTATTCGGGATAGAGCCTGCGAGGATAAGATAATCTCCGCTCTTTATGCCGTCAAGCTTTCTTAAAAAGCTCTGCATATCCTCTTTTGTGATTTCGGGGCCGCAGGCGTTCAAATCAATTTCCTTGTCGGCCTTGATTTTGACGTTTATTCTCGTATCGCCGTTTTTAAGATAATTAAAGTCGCAGCTCACATTGTCGTTTTTGAGCATTTCTTCAAGCTTTTTTCCGGTAAAGCCTCCGAGAAAGCCGAGTGCCATGTTGGGAATTCTGAGCTGTGTGAGTATGACCGACACGTTGATGCCTTTTCCGCCGTAATAGATTTCTTCGCCGTCCGTACGGTTTATGTCGTCGGTTCTGAGAGCTTTGAGCTTCATCACATAGTCGAGAGCCGGATTCAGAGTAACGGTGTAAACCATTAAGCAGTTACCTCCTTCACTACCGTTTTTGATTTAAGTTGTTCGTCATCGCATTTGTCGCAGACTATACACGCCGCAGCAACCGGTGAAAATGATACCGCCGAAACTTTTCCGAACTTTGTGTGGTCGCAAAGCACATAGGTTACAAAGCTTCGCTCTATGGCAACGGCTTTTAGCATTGCCTCCTCGGTGTCCGGGGTTGTAAAGCCCTGCTTTTCGCTGACTCCGTTTGTTCCGATGAACGCTTTTGAAAAGTTATATTTCTGAAGATTTGAAGCGGCTACTAAGCCTATGATTGCCTCGGTTGTGCTCTTTAATTCACCGCCGATAACAAAAACCTTGCAGCCCTTGGCCGTCAGCTCCTTTGCGTGGGCGATTCCGTTGGTTACAAAGGTTGCTTTGGAAGAAGTTATATATTTCGTCATAAGAAAGGTGGTCGTGCCTGCGTCGATAAAAACGAAATCATCATCATTTATCTGTGATGCGGCATATTTTGCTATTTCTTCCTTTTCGTTTATATTCATCAGCGATTTTTCGTTGAAATCCTCCTCGTTGTGGAGAAATTCCTGCCCGAGAACAGTCGCTCCGCCGTGAACCTTGTTTATTTTCCCGAGCTGGGAAAGAGCCAAAAGGTCACGCCTTATCGTAGATTCGCTTGTTTCGAATTCTTCGGCAAGCTTTGAAACGGTAACCGAGCCGTTCTGACGCAGAATTTCAAGTATCTGCGCTCTTCTGTCGGTTGTAAGCATATTCACACCTCCGATATCTCTGTTGTGCCTTAATTATACAAAAACGGTCAAATACAGTCAATATCGTGCAATAAAATTCAGCGTTTGTGCTTATAGTGTGCCCGTTTTGTTATCTAATATGCAATATTATTGAACCGTAAATGCGCACTTTTGCACGTTTTAAATTTTTCAATCATAAAAATACGCATCGGATAACATAAAAAAATCCGCCCGAAAGGCGGACGACATCAGTCATAAATTCCGTTAGCAGACGGAAAAACAGGCAATGAAAAACTGCGGCTTTTTCGTTTTTCTCGTTTTTGACAAAAATAAAAAACCGAAAGCCCTTGAAAACAAAGGCTTTCGGCATTGCTTGTGGCGCGCCAAAAGGGATTTGAACCCCCGACCTTCCGCTTAGGAGAAGCCCCCGAGGGGCATTTTTGACTCCCTACAAATCCCCGGAAATCCTTGATTTTACTGGCTTTTCTGGGATTTCACTGTTAGTAAATTCTTGTCCAAAACCTGCTAATTTTTCGTGGTTTTTTCACTTGTTTGAAATGGGAGAGTGTTTTTTGGGGGGTTCAAAATTTCTTGAAAAAATTTTTTGCAAACAAAAAAGCCGCCTATTTTCCTCGTATCGAGGTCAATAGACGGCGGGTAGAAATATTCATAATTTTGGTGTATAATAGGAAATTAAGAGAAAGACAAATTTGAAGTTGTACGAGAGGTATAGTTATGACAGTGTATCATGTTGTTACTGATAGACCTATGAGTGTTGGTCAGAAAATCATCTTTGATGAGAACAATCATAGTGGTGTGTATCAGCGAGTTATGGATAAAATAGATGTTGTAAACGAAATATATAAGAATCCTGAGAATTATCAGGCTAATGAATTAGAACATCATACTTCTGTTGCATTGAGGGAACTGGCAATGGAAGAAGTAAGAAAAGAAGAATATCCATTTTATCCATCGAGAATGAGTTGCTTATATGTATCTAGAACATATGAGGAAGCAGAACGATGGGGCGAGTTTTTTGCTCGTATCGGCAGACCAACATATTCAATTGTTGAATTGGAAGTAAAAGGTACTTACTTTATAGGAGATGCAACTAAGTGTTTTGATGGTCAAACGGATAAGTCTATAAATAAGGAACTTGCAAGACTGTATTGGGGAAATCCTCAGAGAGAAGATAATAAAAATGAGGTATGTGAGATGTTGGTTGATGGAGAAATAATGGTGCTTACAATTATAAAAGAGATAAATGCCAATATATAAGCCGTAAAATTTCAGTTTGTCGAACTTACTCTCAATTAGCAAAGACCGCTTACAAAAGTGTAGGCGGTCTCTTTTCGTGTTTAGATATATTTGATTTTGAACTTTCTTTTCTTGGCTGAAAGCACCTTACAGAGAACATCATCAACCCCATCGGTGTATCTGCCTTGTGCTATCAGGCTGTTCTTCAAACGGATAAGTGATTGCAACACTTCGCTGTATTCGTCCTTGGAAAGGTATAAATGATATTTCTGTTCTTTCAAAACAACCACCTCCTGTTACCGCAATTATATAATAAGAAATGGCATAGAGGTAGTGTGCGATTGCTGCTTGACCACACCTAAATGAACGAATTAACAGGGTAACGAGCGCCTTATTCATTAGCAAGCCGTACACCTGAAAGGCGGACGACATCAGTCATAAATTCCATTAGCAGACGGAAAAACAGCCAATAAAAACTGTGGCTTTTTCGTTTTTCTCGTTTTTGACAAAAATAAAAACCGAAAGCTCTTGAAAACAAAGGCTTTCGGCATTGATTGTGTCTGTGGGGTACAGAAAAGATGTTTTTATGTTTTTTGTGGATAGAGTTGAACT
>OIXQ01000225.1_pt1 | contig 27850 bp, 15 predicted proteins | sample 1587791 | NCBI WGS metagenome assembly OIXQ01 (sample SAMN03283273) | human gut metagenome | biome: human-associated habitat; material: feces | host: Homo sapiens | place: Peru | collected 2012
AGCATTGCTTTTCTTTCGATGTCCATTTGCTTCACGCCACACGACATTGCCTGGCTTATCTATGTTGATGCCCAACTTTTCGAATTGTATTCTGTATTTCTGTGGCAACGTATGGTGAGCCTCATAACCTTTCCCGACCTTACCTGTGACTTTTTGCAAGACGCTACGATAATTATTTTTTGTTGCTCGGAATACTGTCTGTGTTGTCTGTGCCGTATGAACAACCTTGCTTGCACGGTACATCTTCAACGCTGCACCTGCACCACCTGGCAAGCCTGGTACTGCTGTCGCTGCTACATCATATATCATTGCGGCACCGTCAACTGCCGCAGACCAATAGTTCCCTGTTGCAGCATTGGCTATAAAGCTTGTGGCATCCATTGCCACATTGGCGGCATCCCATCCTGTCTCAACAATACGTCCGTCCGAATCTGTGTTTCTTACAGGATTGTTCAGGCAGAAGACATACGGACTCCAACTGTAGTATTTCTCGCTCAGTTGATCAACGCTTGTCCACCTGCCAAGGAGCGGGGCATGTAGTCTAGCCCCGAAGTCGAACATCCCGAGGCCATACATGCTTGTGTACTCCTTTCCTTGAAACGTAAAAGGTTGGGAAATATTGTGCGTGTATAGCTCCTCGAAATGCTCGAAGTTGCCGCCGAAAGGATAGAAGCTATAAGTTGCCTCCACCTTGCCTTGCTCATCCTGTACGATGCGGTTGCTGCCGAGATGATCCTTGACATAGTAATGCCAAGTTAGCTCTGTATCCTTAATATCGGCAAAACCACCGTCAAAGAAGAACTGCTGAGGATTGCCATTTTTGCAAATGATGTCCGTTCCCCAATAGTCCTTGGTGTTCACGCTCTGTATCTCGGGAGGAGCGAGGGAGAATGGCAAGCCGACAGGTTTCGTGATATTTGGAACCGATGTGGTGTATGTCTCCTTCAACTTCTCACCCGTAGGCGTATGGACATATTTGATGCTGCAGCCACTTTTGAAGTAGATGGCTTTTGCATATCCGAAGTTGTCGTATTCCATGAAGACAACTCCATCGTTTGCATCCGTCTCCATAGCCCCATTGGCATTGTATGTGTAGCTGGCAGGCGCCTTTCCGTTTTGGATGAAGTTTGTGGTGGTCATGTAGGTGATGTCGTTCGCCTTGTCGGTGACATCACTTAACTGATTGCCATTGTAAGACATATCCAGATCATCCAATTGGGTGGTGGGCTCACGCTCGTCGGGATAACCTGTGCGTTGAAAATGCGTTATGTTTCCATTGTCATCATAGTCGGCATATTCGCTAAAGTCTGGCTCTGTCAAAGACAACTCCGACTCGTAGTAGTTGAAGTAATCTGCCGACACCAGTCTGTTCAGCTCGTCATATTCAAACTCATAGCAATAATCATAATATGGACCCGTGCAGAATATGTTGTTGACATTTCCTGTGAAGGACCATCTATTATACACCAGATCCTCGTTGAAGTTAGCTGATGTTAGCTTCAACGGCCAGTCTCTCACGTCATATTCCCTTTTTTGTATGGCGGAGCCATGCGTGTTAGAGCAAATCCTTCCATAGTCATCATACTCGTAAGTGGCGATTTTTTTTTCACATCATTTCCTCCATTGTTAGAGGTCACCACGTCGGTGGATGTAAGAATGCCAGTTGCAGCATCATAATTGTTGGTGGTTGTACTTCGGAAGACTTCCTTTGCCCCATTGTAGTCAATGATGGTATGTACGAGTACTTTGCCTGTGAAAGTATAAGTGGTTTGCTCCCGACGCAGATGTTTGTCCAATAGCTTGGAGTTTTTCTCCACGATACGACCTTTTTGATCGTAATACATGGCAGTGACGATTTCCGCGCCATCGCTGGCGAGTTGTGTTTGTACACAGGTGAATGTTTTGCCAATCTCGTTTCTTTGGGCACTTGTGATGCCCATGTCTCCAGAGTATGTTAGAATCTTTCTGGCTTCTGCGGTAAGCGTGTTGCTGTAATCGCTGATAAGACTGTAGTCGCCGTCATAATAGTTTCTCAGCTCAACGCTGTGGATGGCATTCCCATGATATAGCGTCTGCAAGCTTATGCGTCCAAACCCATCGTAGGTGTAATGTCTGGTCAATCCCTTCTTGCGCATCTCTCCGTCCTGCATGGTGAGCAGTCGGTCTGCTTTGTCGTAGGTGTAGGTGATTTTCTCGCAACCAGGGATGATTTTCTCAGTCATTCGTCCCCGTTGGTCATATTTGTATCGGAAGACATACTTGTCTAAGTCCGCCTCATGCTGGTACATCGGCTGAAGAACAAAACATAGCTTGGAGCAGTCATTATATACGAAGTAGGTATCCACTGTACCTTTGCCCGTGTCATGACGTTCCAGCACCTTTTGTCCGAGTAGATTGGTATATATGTCCGTTACGTTGTTGTCCTCATCGGTGAAGCGTTCCCACGACAAGGCACCTTCTGGATAATAACCTTTTTGTGCCAAGGTTCCATCATCCGAGACTGTGTATTTCTTGACACTGTTAGCCTTGTTTGCCAAATATTCATGCTTTCTCCCAAGCCCTCCCATGTCGTTACCTGGAGTTGTGGCAAAGATAGGACGGCCGAGTGCATCATAGGTTATGACAGACAATGCTTTCTGATCATCGTACTTGCAAGAAATATGGGTCTGGTATTCCAAGCTATTGGCTGGTACAGGCAAGAACTTCTTCCACTCGTTGCCTCTATCATCGTAGATGGTGCGTGAAAGTAGGGACTTGGAAGGATCTTCAGGTTTTACACCATTGCCTATCACTTGTTCCTTGCGGCCCAGTCCGTCATAGTATTCGATGGTGGTCAACGAGTTCCGCCCTTGCTCGTCCAGCATAGAATACTTGACGATATAATTATGGCTGTCAGACTGTGCCTTGACATTTATGGATGCCAAGGTACAAAGCAATAACAATATGGAAAAGAACCTATTCTTCATATGCTTCAATCTTGCTTATTTATAATTTATTGTGCCATTGATGGGATTTCCCGAGATATATTTATAAAGGTATTTCCACAATGATTTTCCATTGCAGTCCTTTATCTCTGCCAATCTACCTGCCATGTCATAACTATAAGAGGTAACGTCTTTGTTGGGTTTTGTTTCAGATGTCATTCCTATGCCAGGAATGTAAGTAAACGTGCGTTCATGTGTCTTGTTTCCTCCAACTATTCTTTCTCGAGTAGGATATTGGTGTGTATTGTCCCAAGTATAAAAGGTGATTATACCTTGCTGGTCTGTTAAATGCTCAATGCGGCCATTATTATATCCGATATCAAACAATGGAACATATAGATTATTAATCTCTGTTCCTGAATATTTAACAAAACTATTAAAGGCACATGCTGTTGTTCCTGGAGTATATGTATATACTTTATTTGGATAGTAGCTACCATCTTGGTCGCTATATGTCATCAACCTAGCTGAGACTACTTTACCATTACGTTCCACTCGTTCTTCCACAGGATAATCTAACATGTTCTTTTTTACCATATCTGCATAAATACCATTGTTTATGCTCGAAGGATATGAAGTATATATGCTATACTTATCATCGCTTCTACTTGTTGTCTGCGAGGTCATTCGTATATCGGAAGGGTTGGCATAGTTATACGTTTGCAGATTGCTGATTCTTACCCCATTCGTCATAACTTCCGTATGAGCATGCGATGTCAGCAGTTTAGCTTTTGGGGTAACGCTATAATCTTTGTAGTTTACGCTAACGATAGAATTGATGAGGTTTAGTTCTTGTTCGGAGAAACTCTCGCAATAGTCATTTCTATACTCGCGTCCTCTTATCGTATAATTAACTTTAGGGTAATTCGCCATGTCATAGTTGTATTTATCCGAAGAAACTAATTTGAATCCAGCCCCCGAGGACTCGTATATTTCCTTAGAACTAAGATAATCAGAGAACCACTTGTCATAATTATGTACATGAAAATCCCATACGTCAAGTTCTGTCAGAATGTCGTTGCCTGCCAAATCTGGTAATTTGTATTTGTAGATAGTCTTTATGGTTGGAGTGTCGTCCGTATAAGTGTATTCCGTCACCATATCATACATGACAGAAGCTCCATTATAATAAGTGATGGGTACTATTGGACTACTGCTCAGCGTACGGTACCTAGACTCGCTGTGACCAAGGTTGTTGCGAATGGAACTATTGCTATATATTTTGGTTTGGAGGCGCATGAAATAATTAATACCATCTCGTAATGGAGTTGTGCCCGCCCCATCTTCGTTTTTCCCATATACGAAAGTACGCTTAAACTTACATTTATCTCCTTCGGTAATATTGATTTCTTTTATTCTCAATCCTCCCATTGTATATATTCCGTTATTTCCCTCCAGTTCATCTGTAATTCTGAAAGCACTATATTCTGTATTACTGATTCTGTTTTCTATTCTGGCCTTGTTTGCTTCCCACACAAAATTCTCTTTGGCACCAGTTGGATGTTCTATGCTGGACAAGGTTCCGCATTGCATGTAGAATTCATCTGCATGTCTAACTTTCTTTATCCAATTGTCTGGATCACCGCCAATGGTTAAGCTGTCGCGAACAGGTTGCACAAAATCTCCATAAGCTTCATACCTGTTAATGTATAGTTTCATAGGTGGAACCAATGAAATGTAATTGTATAAAAAATCGGAATTGTTATAGCCCCAGAAGTCGTAGGCTCTTCCTCCAGGCTTGCATACTTTCCCTATGTTGTTGTAATTAAGGTGATAACAGGATATGACCTTTCCTTCTGTTGATAGTTCTTTGACATCAATAAGGTAATATCTTTCACGTGACCGCTCATAATCCAGAGCAAAGTACTTTACTTGCTGTCCATTGCTGTTCTTGAAAATAATACTCGATAAGTTCTTGTCTTTATCAACAGAAAAGGTAACCTTGTTTCCCGAGAATGAAATTTCGGAAAGACGATGGTAGGAATATGAAATATTAGGAAAATATTCCACTTTGTTGACAGCTCTTCCGTCAAGAACTAGTTGATGCTGCTTGTCCATTTGGTAACTATTTGTTTCTTGATCAAATGTAGTATAGATGACAGGCATCCTAAACAATTCTTCGATATCGGAGTATCCCTCTTCCCAATTAGCTTGGACATCTTCATATTTTGTCCATCCACCTCTATAACCCATCATATAAGCTGGGGTATAATTGTCTACAACAACAATGTGGTCTTCATGTCGTTTTATTTCTGTGCGGTATGAATTAGCATATTTAAAAGACAAGCAGTCCTTTCCGTTAGCAGCAATTACAGAGTGGGCATGCCATGATGTTGCATACGTAGTTGGTGTCATGGCACTGTCTATGCCACCTCCACCATAATTATATCTAGTTCCTTGTGAATCTATTATAGTTGATGTATTTGAAATGTCCATGTCATCATAAGGTAGGCAAATGTACCTGTCTTTTCCTTCCTTATCTTTACCATACATAAACATTCCTCCACCCTCAAGCAAAGTGAAGTTGTATTCGTCAGGCATGTTGTCGGCATTAGAAACTAAATTGTTGTCTAGGTATTTCCGCATATATGCATAGCTTGTGTTATCCTTATAAAAATCGAAGTTACATATACCTCCTTCATCAATATGCCCCATAGGTCTTCTTGTTAAGATAGGCTCTGCATGGAGAGTCCAGTTTTGACCAACCCATCCACTAGGCTCGTTTACTTTGATACCAGTAGAGTTATAAGACAAGTATATAGGTAAGGTTAAGTCACCGCATTCTATACTGAACAGAGGTATACGGATGTCTACTGTACCAGTGCTATAATTTACGGAAGATAAGGCAACTTTTCTTATGGCACTCATCTCTGGTGTTTGAACATAATTTTTGGAACATAATCCATCTATCTTAAGGTTGTAGTTCTGTGCCGAAAGAATGCTGCAAAACAGTAACTGTATGCAAATGGATATGAGTATAGAATACTTTTGTTTCATAATAGTATAATTTTTATTTTAGGTGGAACTTTTCGCTGTTTACTATGCCATTTACATTGACATATAGGATGTATTCACCACTTGGATAGCCATAGCAGTTAAAGCTAGCATTATGATTCTCACCGGCTTTGCCGCTATATGTCTTGTTTTGATATACCACTCCCGTCGTATTAGCGATGATGAAATTAATGGTTGCATCACTCTTTGTAGAATAGGATATTAGAATAGAACAACCCATTTGTGAAACTTTATAATCCATAGGGATACGTGTTTCTTTCAGAGATACGACATTGTCCATGAGGTTGTTTGGAAGATAGCAATAGGCTGCTGATTGCGTCCCAATTTTTTTGCCATTTCCATAGCTTGTGCTTATGTGATATTCAAATATAGGGTAGCGGCATTCTTTGGCATACCATAGGTAATCCTCTGCAAGTTCTTGCTTGGTTGTCGCCGTGTCAACAAGGTTAGCGTCCATGCCTTCCAGCAAAATATTGTTGGAAGTAACGGTATGTACACGCAATACCTCTTTTATTATTTTATTGTCTGGTAGAATGATGCTGCCTTTCGCATCTGCTATAATAGTACGTGTTCCATGATGTGATAGTTGGTAAGTGTCACAGAAAGTTCCTTCGCCATAAAAGGACGAAGAGATGGAATCACTATAAGTAAAAGGGTAGAGCATTGCAATCTGCGGCTTCTTGTATGTTATTTCTTCTAGTTTTGAGCGAAAGGCATGTTTTAGAAGGCTATCTCCTGATAGAAGATAGTAGCTTTGCTGTCCTGCTTCAGAACAATGGAATCCCAAAGAATCGGAAGAAACCCGTATGGGAGAGTTTTCTTCTTTGAACGTACAATTGGAGAAATCCCATAAAATATGGTCTCCTTTTTTGCCGCAATATATACCTTCTATAACTTGACGTTCAATCTTGTCACCTATATGTGGCTTATTTTGTAGCTCTGTTATTGACTGGGCAAATGTAGTGTATTGATAAAATGCTAAGCATACTATCATTACCAGGAGCCTTTTATGAACAAGTTCCACCATACGCTTTGTTATATTAGGTTGTTAAAATGTTTTTGTTAAACTATGTTGCAAATATAGTATTTTTTCTATTTAATTACAAATTTTAAGCTAACAATTTGTAAAGTTTAACATGTTTTTTAGCTCGCAAACTGTCAACCCCCCGAACATTTCTCAATGTCCGGGGGTTATCATCTTTACTCTTAAACCTAAATTCTAACCTATAGCATGTGTCGCATAACACATCAAAACTTAAATCTACTAAACCATACTTGTATGTAAATAAATAAATGTATCTTGGTTTATATATGTATTTGAGGATACTATATATTTGTTACAATTCAATTTAAAATGAAGATTTGAAGCGACAATTATCGAGGGAGATTGAAAGCCTTTGTCATTTCAGCCATCTCCTCCTGACTCATTCCTGCAGGCTCGTAACCCATGCATTTTGAGTCGATATATATCTTTGCGCTCTTAGAGAGTACGTCAATCTGGTCGAAAGCATCCATCACGTCCAATCCCTTGGCAAAGACGCCATGCTTCTCCCACATTACTACATCATAATCCTCCAACTCCTTCAAAGTCTCTTCAGCTAATTTCAGACTGCCAGGCAACTGGTAAGGAACGATACCTAAACCGAGCGGACAGAAAGCCTTGGTCTCTGGAATCATACTCCAGAGCAAGTTGCTCAACACATCCTTGCCCATGAAAGCCTTGTTGTGGCTCATGGCAATCAACTCGATAGGATGAGTATGAACAGTAGCCTTATAGTTGCTTCCCTTCTCTATCAGACGAGCATGAACGCTCAAGTGACTTGGAAGTTCAGAGGTAGGCATTACTGGATTATCAGCAATAATCACATAGCTGGCGCAATCGTCTAAGATACGGATGATAGAACCATTATCCATAGGCCAACGAGCCAAGTCGCGCATACGCTTGCCAGTACCCTTGCAGAAGAAATAACATCCCTTCAAGGCAGGCAATGCTGTACCGATCTGCTTCACCTCACTGATGGCAGGCAAAGCCTTGATTTCGTCATCCACCAAGTCGGTGATGTTGACAGTGATATTACCACCATTACGTTCAGCCCAACCGTTTTGCCAGAGGTATCCAGCAACTTCTGCAATCTTTTCGACCTCCTTTTTCAAGGCAGGACGACCTTCTAAAACACTATTCATATTATTATTGTTATTAGCTTGTTTAAAATTTCTGCTGCAAAAGTACTCATTTCGCCCCATACCCAACCTATTCTTTTGATATTTGGTCTATGACATTTGGCACAATCAACAATTATATGACTTATGCCCTACTTTACTTCTTTTTTCCTGGGGTTGCATCTTTCTGAAGAGAGAATTTTACAGGAAGGGTATATTTTACGTTCACAGGTTTACCCAACTGTGTACCAGGAATCCACTTAGGCATCCCCCTCACGACTCTCAAAGCCTCAGCATCCAGTTCCGGATCTATAGATTTGGCTATCTTGGCATGCGTAACGCTGCCATCCTTCTGGACGATAAAGGTTACGATCACACGACCCTGCTTTTTGGCCTTGACAGCGGAAGCAGGATATTTGATGTTAACAGCCAGATACTTCAGCAGCAATTCCCGACCACCAGGAAAATACGGCATCGTCTCCGGAATACAATCCCAAGATTTTTTCTTCTTGGTTGTATCGGCTTGAGCCTTGTTTTTCACCTTCACTTCTGCATTCTGCTTTGCCTGTTCTACAGCTTTAGCTTCTTCCGCCTTTGCTTCCTCAGCAGCTTTTGCTGCTTCAGCTGCCTTTGCTTCTTCTGCCTTAGCAGCTTCTGCTTTTGCTTCTGCTTTAACTTCTGCAACCTTGTCTGCTTCTTCCGTCTTTGCTTCCTCAGCTTTTGACAATTCAGCTTCTGCAGCCTTCTCAGCATCCATTTCTTCAGACTCAGCTGGGTTCATCACCTCGATGGCTTCCTTTGCCATCGGATTCGCCACAGCCACATCAGTATTCAACGCCTGCTCAGCCTTCTGCTGAACCTCGGCCACTTCCGGAATCTGCTCGCCAATCTCACGAGCCACACTCTCGATGTTGCTCACCATGAGCAACGCTCCTGCCAAAGGTGCGAAAAGGAGGTACTTCGCCTTGCCTATTTCACTTGTTCTACGTTTGTTCATCATTTTAATTCTTTTTTTAAGAGGTAATAAATTAAAATTATTAGCAATCTGAGCCGAATCCTTCGGCTGTCGATATGCCAAACCTAGAAGGTGATACTGATAGGATTTGCGCGCGTTGCCATCAGATAATACACTTTCATCGGCTAAATATTCCAAATTCATTCTTACTTCCTGCTTCATCAGCCAGGCAAACGGATTAAACCAGCATACGATGGAGAAAAGCTCGGAGAAGAGGGTATCCAGCGAATGGAGACCCGAAACATGGGTGCATTCATGAACCATCACCTCGTGCAACTGCTTGCCCTCCAGGGTAGATGGATACATAAACACCCAGCGGAAGAAGGAGAACGGACTCCCTTCGCCCTTGAGCAGATGCACCGTGATGCCTTCCACCTCCTGCTTCCGGGAAATAACCACAAGGCGGAGGATGCTGAAGAGCTGCCATACCAACCGCAATGAGAGGACAGCTACTCCTACCCCATAGATGCCCAGCAGCATATCCATCCAGGTTATGCCGGAAGCCTGAGCCTTTACAACCACCACGGGATAAAACGTGTCGGCATATACATTCGCCATACTCACCATCGTAGGGGTATCGCGTACCCAATATTCCAGATTGAGTGCCGGAACCATCAGGGCGACGGCATAGATGAGCCAGAGGGTAAGGCGGCGAAGACCGAAGAAGGTATCGCGGCTCACCGTGAGGCGATAAAAGCCATAAAGCAGCATCAGGGCTACATTTATTTTTATAAGATATATTGCCATACAGTTTCTTATTTTTTGTTTGATATGAACTTATTATTTACTCTTCCGAGCTCTCGATTTCGCGGATGATATCCTTGAGTTCCTCGGGACTGATTTTCTCATCCTTGGCAAAGAAGGAAACCATTTCCTTGAAGGAATTCCTGAAATAATCATGAACGAAACCCGAAAGGAATTTTCGTTTATAATCGCTCTCGGCAATGGCTGGCGAATAGACATACCCCTTGCCATCACGCTCTGCCTTGACATAATTCTTGCGCTTCAGATTGTTCACAATCGATGCTACTGTAGTATAAGGTGGACGAGGCTCCGGCAACAATTCCATGATCTGCTTCACGGCACATCGTCCCAACTTCCATATTCGGAGCATGATATCTTCTTCCTGATTCGTCAATTTTTCCATTTTCCTATCTTATTTTTTTTATTTCAACATTCTTGTTTCCAAATCACGCTGTAAATCTACGAAAAATTCGTAACACAACAAGAAAACATTCGTTAAAAAATACAAAACAAGCTATATTTTGACATTTTACGAACTCTTCGTAGATATTATAATTCTTGATACCTTGCGTTTTGCTAGGTATCAACCTTCCTCTTTTTACAGAGAAAAGCATATAAACTTCGAACGAAAATACAAGATATTGAACGAAATTACGAGAAAACATCGGATTGTTTTCGTAACTTTGCACCATAATAGTAATAATAACAACAATGACGCAACAAAACAATCAAAACAAAATTAGAATGAGAAAAAGACTATTCCTGCTTCTACTTGCTTTCATCTCGCTCTGCCAGATGTATGCAGTAGAAAGAACAAAGCTCAATTTTAATGGAGGATGGTTGCTCAAGGTGGGCGACTTCCAGGGAGCAGAACAGACAAACTACCCGGATGCCGGTTGGAAACAGATTACGCTGCCTCGTGCCTTCAACGAGAAAGAAGCATTCAAGGTTTCTATCGAACACCACAGCGACACCATTATGTGGTATCGCAAGCACTTCCTGATCCAAGAAGTGGGCGACCGCAAGTATTTCATTGAGTTCGAAGGCGTGCGCTTCGGTGCCGACATCTGGCTCAATGGCAAGAAAGTGGGATATACCGAGAATGGTGTAATGGCAAGCGGCTTCGACCTGACGCCTTATATAATAAAAGGTGAGAATGTGATTGCCGTACGCGTAGATAACTCATGGAACTATCGCGAGCGTGCTACCAATCAGCGCTTCCAGTGGAACGACAAGAACTTCAATGCCAACTATGGCGGTATTCCGAAGAATGTGTTCCTCCACATCACCGACAAGCTTTATCAGACCCTTCCACTCTACAATAATCTCAAGACCACGGGTACCTATATCTATGGCAGCAACTATGATATTGCAGGAAAGAAGGTAACGGTGAATGCAGAATCACAGGTAAGAAATGAGGATTCCAAGCCTCGCTCTTTCCGCTTCTTCGCTAAGATTCTGGATGCAGACGGCAAGGAAGTGGGCCATTTCGATGGCGAGAGATACACCTTGAAGCCAGGTGAAACCAAGACCATAAAGGTGAGCGGGCTCCTAAACAACACTCATTTCTGGAGCTGGAGATATGGCTATCTCTACACCGTGAAGACCCTCTTGAAAGCGGACGACGGCAGCAAGATAGACGATGTAGTGACCAAGACCGGTTTCCGCAAAACCCAGTTTGGTGAAGGCAAGTTCTATCTCAACGACCGTGCCATCATGATGCATGGCTATGCGCAGCGCACCTCCAACGAGTGGCCTGGCGTGGGCATGAGCGTTCCTGCCTGGCTGAGCGACTACAGCAACAAGCTGATGGTGGAATCGGGCGGTAACTTAGTGCGCTGGATGCACGTCTGCCCTTGGAAACAGGACATCGAGAGCTGCGACCGAGTGGGCATGATTCAGGCAATGCCAGCCGGTGATGCCGAGAAGGATGTATTCAACCGCAGATGGGAACAGCGTCTGGAACTGATGAAGGAAGCCATCATCTACAACCGCAACAACCCTAGCATCATCTTCTACGAAAGCGGTAACAAGGGCGTGAGCCGCGAACACATGTTGCAGATGAAAGCCATCCGCGACGAATTCGATCCTCACGGCGGCAGAGCCAGCGGCAGTAGAGAGATGCTCAACATCAATGAGGCTGAGTATGGCGGCGAAATGCTTTACATCAACAAGAGCAAGAAGCACCCGATGTGGTCGATGGAGTATCATCGCGACGAGGGTTTGCGCAAATACAGGGATGAACAGAGCTATCCTTACCACAAGGAAGGCGACGGACCGTTGTATCGCGGCAAACCTGCCTTCGAATACAACCACAACATGGATACCTTTGCAGCAAGCATGGTAGAGCGATGGTTTGAATACTGGCAGGAGCGTCCGGGCACAGGCAAGCGTGTGAGCGATGGCGGTACCAAGATCATATTCTCGGATACCAACACCCATCATCGTGGTGAGGCAAACTACCGTTCGAGCGGTGTAACCGATGCGATGCGTATTCCGAAGGATGCCTTCTTCGCTCATCAGGTAATGTGGGATGGATGGGTATCTCCGGAAAAGGATGCCACCTATATCGTGGGACATTGGAACTACAAGCCAGGAACCATCAAGCAGACTGAATATGTGGTAAGTACCGGCGACGAGGTAGAACTCTTCGTCAACGGCAAGAGCATGGGCATGGGCGAACGCAGCAACCAATGGCTCTTCACCTGGAAGAACGTACCTTTCGAGGCTGGAAAGATTGAGGCTGTGGCTTATACATACGATAAATCAGATAAGAAATCTAAAGATGCCAAGGTCAAGAAGGAAACAAGCCGTTATGCCATCGAGACAGCCGGTGAGCCTCATCACATCAAGCTCACCAGCATCCAGAACCCGGAAGGTTTCAAGGCTGATGGTGCCGACATGGCACTCATCCAGGTAGAGGTGGTAGATAAGCAGGGAAGACGCTGTCCACTTGACAACCGCACCATCCACTTCAACTATCAAGGCGAAATGGAATGGATTGGCGGACTGGCTACGCCTAATGAGGAAACAAAGAAGGAACTTGCAGCCAAGAAGCAGAGTCTCGTGGTAGATAAGAACGAGACCGCAGAGCAGAAGGCAGCCCGCAAGGCAGCCGATATTCTCGATTCAACAGATAGCGACAATACCTTCGATAATTACATCGGAAAGATTGATTTGCCTGTAGAGTGCGGTGTAAACAGAGTTTTGATTCGCAGTACCGTGAACCCAGGAAACATCACAATCTGCGCTGGTGCTGATGGCATCAAGGGCGTGGCGACCATCGACTTGAAGACCGAGAAGGTGGATATCGAGCACTATCTGCCTCAGTTCAGCTTGAAGGGCGACCTTTCTCGTGGCGAAACGCCATCTACCCCATCCTATACCGATGTCAAGGAAACCATCAATATCACTGGTGCCACTGCTGGCGTTAACCAGAAAGATGCCCAGAAGACCTTCGACGACGATGAAACTTCTGAATGGAAGAGCGATGGTAAGCCTGAGAATGCATGGATCACCTATCTGTTTGCCAAGAAAGAGAAGGTGGATGAAATCACCGTGAAACTCACGGGTTGGAGAGACAAGATGTATCCACTTGCCATCTTTGCCGGTAAGAAGAAAGTTTGGGAGGGTTACACCTACGCCAGCCTCGGTTATGTTCACATCAAGATAGACAAGCCAGTGAAGGCGAAGGATATCACCATCAAGATGATAGGCGATGCCAAGAGCAAGACCCAGCTCAGCGATACCAAGGAGCTGGCTGGCGGCAAGGCAAGCACCCTCGATTTCATCGGAATCAAGAAGGGTAAGCCTGTATTGAGAATCGTAGAAATTGATTTTCTGAAGAACAAATAAGAAAGGGTTCTTCAATAACGATATGATTTCATCAAAGTATAGATAATAGTAAAAAAAAGATAGTTGCTTCAGTTGAAGCAACTATCTTTTTTTTATTTCATTCAATTCAGCAAATCATTTGCCAGTTCGATACTTCGTTGGACTCACGCCAAAGAAACTCTTAAACGACTTACTGAAGTAATACGGATCGCCAATACCTACCTGATAACCCACTTCGGCAACCGTAAGTCTATCATCCTTCAAAAGTTCTGCCGCCTTGTTCATACGCAAAGAACGGATATAATCATTTGGCGTTGTACCTGTGATGCGTTTTATCTTCTTATAGAAGGTGGTGCGACCATACCCCATACTCTCGGCAAAACTATCAATATTGAGTTGTGGATCGGCGATATGCTCAGCAAGCCAGACATCCAGTACAGTCTGGAATCTTTGGTCCTGTTCGTCCTTGATAACCTCAGGAGCCACAGCCTTGGTGCTACCCACAGGTTGCTGTCCATACACCTGCTTCAAGTGGTTGCGCTGTTCCAGGAGCTGACAACAGGTAGCAATGAGGATATCGGTATGGAATGGCTTCTCGATATAAGCATCCGCTCCAGCATCTATGCCCTTCAGTTTCTTGTCGTCTGCAGTAAGTGCCGTCAATAAGATAAAAGGTAAATCGGCAAGAGCTGAATCACTTCTCACCTTCTTCACCAACTGATATCCGCTCATTCTAGGCATCATCACGTCACTCACCACCAAGTCAGGCTTCTGTTCCAGGATCTTTTCCCAAGCCTCCTGCCCGTCGGCAGCCAGATCTATCTCGAAATAACGCAGCAACTCATTCTTCAGGAACTCCCTCACATCATTGTCATCCTCTACCACGAGCACCCGATAATGATTCAGCGGTTTAGGCGGCATCTCCCGGTATTCCATCTCCAGGACAGTGCGCGGCTTACTGTTCTCCTCCAGTGTTACCACATTATCCACTGCCATGAAGCCTTTCTCTCCATACACCTTTTCATCCACAGGCAGTTCTACACGGAAGATACTGCCATGAGGCTGATTGTCGTGATAAGAGATTTCTCCATGATGCACACGCACCAGTTCTGCCGTAAGATGCAAACCGATGCCGATGCTATCGTGCGAATAACTGCTGCGGTTGAAACGCTGGAAGAGCAACTCTTGCTTCGATTTTTCAATCCCTACTCCCGTATCCTCTACCGATATGAGCAAATGCTGATTGGCATTCTGCGATATGCGCAGAGCCACATCCCCATGACTCGGGGTATATTTCAGCGCATTCGAGAGGAGATTGTAGATAATCTTGTCCAGATAGTTGCGATCCACATACATCTCGTAACTCTTGTCGAAAGGCAGGAACATGAAGTTGATATGCTTACCCTCGGCAATATTACTGAAATTCAAGAAGATATCTTGCAGAAAGGCGATGACATCCGTTTTCTCCAAGGCAAGCTGCAGCTTGTCGTTCTGCATCTTTCTGAACTCCAGAAGCTGGTTGATGAGTCTCATCATTCTCTCCACACTCTTCGCCATCGATGAGAGCGGCTGTTTCATCTCTCCAGGCACCTTGTCCACGGTTTTGAGACGATCCATATCACCCTTGATAATCGTAAGCGGCGTACGGAACTCATGCGAGATATTGGTGAAGAAGCGAAGTTTATACTCCGTGAGCTGGTTTTCCACCTTCACCTTGTTGCGCAGATTATTGATACGGCGGAAGTTGACATATACATAATAGATGGCGAGCGCAACGAGTGCTATATATATAAGGTATGCCCACCAGGTGGCATAGAAAGGCGGGCGCACCTCTATCTTGAGTGTCACCTCTTCCGGCGACCACACACCGTTGGCATTGCAGGAACGCACGTGCAGGGTATAATGCCCCACCGGCAGATTACGATATTGCGCAAAGTTGATGCGCGAGAGATTGCTCCAATCCTTGTCATACCCCTTGAGATAATAGGTGAATGAACTACCATTCTTCTTGGCATAATAGAAATCCGAAAAATAGAAGGTGAGCGAATTCAGATGATAGCTGATGGAGAATTCCCGGGCACGGGTCAGTGTACCATCCAATCGTGCCTCATCCCCTTCCAACTCTTCTATAGAGATACCATTTGCCTCTATCTTGGTAATCGCCAGAGGGAAAGCAGGCTTGTTCTCGTGGATATCACCCGGATTGAAGGTCATCACACCATGATGGGTGGCAAAGGCAAGGTTGCCATTGTCCAACTCTACAACATTATCCTCGGTACAGGCATTCTCCAATGAGTTGGCACCAAAATAGAAGTTATTGAACGTACCCTTGCGGAAGCGGGAGATACCGTTATCAGTGCCTAACCACACATCTCCCGACTGTCGATGTTCCACGATGCTCTGCACATTGTTATCTGCTAAACCATCACGGGTGGTATAAGTAATGGTATCCTTTCCATCTATCATCTTCACACCGTTACCGATGCTTCCTATCCATATTCTTCCCTTGCTGTCCTCATACACGCTATGCACCTCATCGTTCACCTGGTCTGTAGGCGAAACATGAATCATCTGATAAGCCTTGTGATTACGTAATATTTCATCAGGATTAAAACGCAACGCTCCCCGACTGGTGCAAAGCCAGATGTAGCCCTGCTTATCCATCTCCATGTTGCGAGCCTGCAACGACTTACTCTCAATCACATGAATAAACTTCCCGTTCAGATAAACTTCCAGTCCTGCATCGAAAAGCGAAACCCACATGCGGTTCTTCCTGTCAAAGAGAATATCACTGAGTTTACCCTTTCCCAAAGATGCAGGATTATCAGAATGCACATGATTCCTACCACCATCAACATCAAAGATTCCGTTCTTGCGAGTACCCACAAAGAGCCTACCCTTGGCATCCTGAGCCACTGTTGTTATATCATCATGATAGTCATCGAAAGACCGAAGGTTCTTCAACAATCCATCCGCCACCTTACTGCCATTCTGCATGTTGCTGATATAAATACGCTTGCCCACACGCTTGAGAAGGCGAACATCATCTTCGTGATTGAGACTCGCCCTATCACCATTATAATATAGATAGCTTGCCTCAGATTGGGCAAAGTTGATGACATACACACCCATATTCTCCAAAGCTACCCAGAGATTATGTGCCTTATCTACAAAAGGGGTATATACATAAGGCGATGGGAGCAGGTCGGCATACGACTCCAGCTTTTCCTTTTGGGTGTCATAAGAGAAGAGTCCATTTCCATAAGTGGAAATCCATAATTTTCCATCACTTGCTGCATAAAACTGATAGCGTGGCTCACTGTTCAACTGCAAGAGTTGCTGATTATAGATGCCCCCAAAATGATAAGTCTTCTTAGATGTAAGATAGAATACGTCGCTACCATCCAAAGCCAGAATGATAGCATTACCCATATTATCCAGCACCACATGAGGCTGCTTAGGATTGTAAGCAGAACGAACCATTTGTCTTGATTCAAGTTGATACTGATAGATGCCATCATTGGTGGTCAGGAAGATGGAGCCACCCCAATAGGAGGCCTCCGTCACATTGCGTACTGATTTATTAACAAAGGTAGAAAAGATATTGACAAACTTACCATTTTTATATTGATAGATGGTACCATCACCAGCTACTAAAAGTTCCTTCTTTCCTGCCTGAATGTAATTGACTACATCAGAAACAGGGAACGACATTTTTACAGAAGCAAAGTCCTTTCCATCAAAACTGATACGCTTTCCCTCACCCTTTTCGTTCCAAACCATCATCTCTGAAGCAGAAAGAAAGGTGTAACCTTTAATCGGTTGGCTATAGCTACCATTACCCGTAAAATCTACAAAGGCATTTTTCTCTATATCGTAACAGCTATATAGACGACCACGAAGACGAACCCATAAGAATCTATCTCCCCACAACTTGATACCTAAAATACGGGAATCCTGCATGAACTTACGGTTGCCCGCTGTGGAAGGCTTCAACACTTCGGTTTGATAACCATCATAGCGCGCCAATCCCGAAGTAGTGGCAAACCAAAGGTAACCATACTTATCCTGTTGTATCGTACGAACATAATTTGTAGGCAATACATTTTCAACAGAGAGTTGATAAACACTCTGTGCACAAATCTCTGATGACAGAAAAGTTGCCAACAGTAACATAATAAAGCCCTCAATACGTAGAATTCTCTTTTTATTCATTAGGCTGTTTTTAATCGGTTTATATGAAATATGTTGCAAAAATAGCGAAAAAAAACTGTATTCATGTACAAAAACACAAAAAAAGAGGTCCTAATGAGGATATTTTCCATTATATTGCACAATATTCTATTTGTATCATGCCAATTACTTATAATTTTACAGCACAAAACAAACATGGTACCACTTGAATCCAAAACATTCGATTGCCTACCTAACAAAAATTCCTTTAACATAAACAATAAAACAACAACAATTATGAAAAAGATTTTTACGCTTATTGCATTAGCCGTTATGGCTATCTCCCCTAAGTCAGCTTTCGCTCAAGAGAGCATCACCCAGACTACGTATTGGAACTTCGACCAGTTCCAGGCTGGTAATGAAGATGTAGCATTTGATACACCTGTTAATTATGGCGGACTGTACATTGTTGGACATACAGCAGAAAAGGCAGTTACTACAGTAGTAAAAGGCTTAGATGATGTCAAATTGGGAGACCAGACTTATCAGATTAATTATGGTATTAAATTTCCTGGCGCTTATACATCTAAGATAGCAACCAAGGCTTCTGAAATTACCAAAGATGCCATTGCCTTCGATGCAGGATGTGCTGGTACACTTTATGTATATGCAGAAGGAACAGATGCAAATCGTGGCATCATCGTTTACTTCAACGGAGAGGAGAAACAAAAATTTACAAGTACTGCAAAGGGCGAACAGTTCACTGCCTGCGTATCCAACGACCAGGCAGGTACCTATTATATCACAACAGTAAAAGCTGCACAAATCTATGCAGTAAAGTTTGTTCCAACAAGCGAAGCCACTTCGAGCAAAAGTATTACTTTGCCTGAGCAGGGTGTCATCACTTTCTCTGATGTTCATGCTTGGACGGTACCTGCAGGTTTGAAGGCTTACATCGCAGGTGCTCAGAAAACCCAGAAAGATGGAACCATCACTTTGTCACTTACTGAGGTTGAGACAATCCCTGCATGCACAGGTGTGATTCTTGAAGGCATAGGTGGCAAGAGTTACGAGCTGACATCTACCGACTGCGGTACTGCCATGAAAGAAGACGGTTCTAAATCATTGGTTGATCAGAATTATGCACTCCGCCCAGTTATCTCAGACTATACCTTAGAGAAAACAGAATTAGATTTTACTGGCGATAAAAATACAGACAGTAAAATCTTCCACAACTATATTCTTGGCGTAAAGGATAGTAAGACTGTATTTGTTCCAACAGAAGCAGGAGACCTTTCTGCCGGCAAGGCATATTATAGAATCCGCCGCGACCAAGATAAGCTTGCCAAATCTATCAAGGAGAGCCCAGATGCTGCAAAGGTTATTTTCTTCAACCCAGGTAGTAATGGTGATACAACGGGCATCAATGGTATTGAGAACGAAGCTAAGAAGAATGATGGCATCATGTTCAACTTGGCAGGTCAGAAGGTTCAGAAGTCATACAAGGGTATGGTTATCATGAACGGCAAGAAGTTCATCAACAAATAACAAGCATCATGAGAAGATTCATTTGCATACTATCTATCCTGACACAAGCTATGGCACTCAGTGCCAAGAACTATTATGTGTCACCACAAGGCAAAGACAAGAATAATGGTTTAAGTAAGTCAAAAGCCTTTGCCTCCTTAGCCCAGGCTCAAGCCCTTGTAGCTCCAGGAGATACCGTTTTTATCATGCCAGGAACCTACAAGGTAAAGCAGAAAGACCTGATGGCTCCCACCTATCAAAAGGTATATGCCGTAGCCTTCCTGCTCGATAAGAGCGGAACAGCCCAGAAGCGCATCAGCTACATCGGCATGACGGATGCCCAAGGCAAACGCCCTGTGTTCGATTTCTCGGAGGTAAAACCGGATGCCCGCATCACCGGATTCCTGCTGACAGGCAACTATCTCAACATCAAGAACATTGAGAGCATCGGAATTCAGGTAACACAAGCCCATCATACCCAAAGCGAAAACTTCAGAATATTCAATGCTTCTCATAATAAACTGGAGAACGTCTCTGCTCACGACGGCATGGGAATCGGATTCTATCTCATCAAAAAATGCGCCCACAACTACTTCATCAATTGTGATGCCTACAACAACTTCGATACCGTTTCGGAAAATGGAAAAGGCGGTAATAGTGACGGATTCGGATGCCACCCGGGGACACTCGACAGCGAAGAGAATGTATTCATCGGTTGCAGAGCCTGGTATAACAGCGATGACGGTTACGACCTCATCAACGCCCAAGCCCCAGTAAAGTTCCTCTATAGCATCGCCTACAAGAACGGATATGCCAGCATCAATGGTGAAGACAAGAAGATAGCAGATGGAAACGGATTCAAATGCGGCGGCTATGGCATGGGAAAAGTAGCCAGAACGAAGTTTGATAAAGCTCCGATGCATGTTGCCGAAAACTGCATCTCGGCTGCCAACCGTGCCAATGGATTCTATGCCAACCACCATCTGGGAGGTCTGCACTTCATTCATTGCTCTGCCTATAAGAACGGCGGTGCCAACTATAATATGACCAACAGAAAGGATAGAACCGAAACGGGCAACAGCAATGTAAACGGCTATGGGCACATCATAGAAAACTGCCTCTCATACGGTTCGGATGCCATCAAGAGCAACAAACATCTGATGATGGTTGACGGAAACAGAAAGGACTGCACCATACAGAACAACTCTTTCAACTGGAATGCGATCACTCAGAAGTGGGACAACGACAAAAGACTGACAAAGAGCAGTTTCAAGAGTCTGGATGCCCAAGAACTTCTGGCAGAACGAAACAGTCAAGGCATGCTGACACCCTTCCAATTCCTTGAACCAACCCAGCCAAGCGAATATGGATACAACTTTGCTGATTACCAACGCCTGGTAAATGAATACAGAAACAAATAAAAAATATAATTTTCCATCAATATGCACAATAATACAAAGTATATTGACGGGAAAGTCTTAATTTTACAACAGAAACAACCCAACAGACAATCACTGATTTCAAACTTACAAAAAAATAACAATTATGACTGTAAAAAGCAACATGAAAAGAATATTTATCATGGCATTATCCCTATTGACCCTGGTGCTGAATGCAAATGCAAAGATTCACACCATAGGTGATTCCACCATGGCTGACTATGATCAGAGCGAACCAGACCAGAAAGGAATGTATGGATGGGGACAAGTGTTTGGCGATTATTTCACCAACGGCATGACAGTGAAAAACTGGGGCGACCGTGGTGAGAGTGCCCGCAGTTTCTATCGCAAGTTTTGGCCTAAGGTCAAAACAGAAATCAAAAAAGGGGACTATGTCCTCATTCAATTCGGCCATAACGACCAGAAATCAGTAGCGACTGATGTTTATCGTGAATATTTAAGTAGGTTTATATGTGAGACGCGTGAGCTTGGTGCCACTCCTATCCTTGTGACATCCATTTGCCGCAAGCTCTTCGAGGGCACCAAGATATCACGCCTCGGACGTATAGACAACGGCAAGGCAAAGGGTGTAGATGAGAACGACCACACCTATGATTATCCTTTTCACATGAAGAAGGTGGCCGATTCCCTGAAGGTGGAATGCCTCAACCTCACAGCAGCCTGCAAGGAATATATGGAATCCTGGGGACCAGAAGGCTGCAAGCAGTTCTTCCCTGCCGGCGGTTCTACCCACACCAATGAACTCGGCGCAAGAGTCAACGCCCAACTGGTAGCACAGTTGATGTATCAATCCAACATCTTGAAAAAATACATCGCCATCAACAAAATCAATCTTCCTAAGAATAATGGAAAGATTGTTGTGGCTGCCAGCACCAAAAACGAGTCTGATTCTGACGAAGAAGACTGGAACTACTATATGGTAAAGACGGGAGCCGATGGTTATGCCGTATTCGGCAATCTTTCTGGCGAAAACCTCGCCGTCCCTGAGGGTCTGATAGCCTACGGCGTGATTCAAGGTACAGAGAGCAACCTGGCGAAACTCGTAAAGGTGGGCAACGTGATACCAGCCAACGTGGGTATCATCGTAAGAGGCAAGCCCAACACAGAATATTCGCTTACAGCCACCACAGAAGCTCCGATGTTCAAGCGTCAAAAGCAGAACCTGCTCAGGGTGAGCGAAAAGACAGGAGTCATCAAAGCCAAGGAGAAAGGCGGCTACAACTATCTCTTTACAAGCGAGAAGAAGAAAATCACCTTTATCCCTGCCGACGGAAAGACTTCTCTGCGCATCAAGCGAGCTTATCTGGTGAGTCCAAACAAACAGGAAAGCATCACCATCGAGCGCAGACAGAACAACGGCAACACAACAGCCAAATAGAAAGAGAATAAAATCATTTCACGTGTCACATATATAATACTCAGAACTATGAACAAAAAAACTTTCATGATTCAAGCCATCCTTGCCGCTTGCTGCATCATTACATCCTGCAGCAGCGACACGGTGGATGGCAACAAAGAATATTTTACTCGTGGGCAAATAGCCTATACACAGGAAGATGAAAGCAAGATTTTCTTCTTCGACAACGAGGATGGCACTGCCATGGTTACCTACAACCGTAAATATCCCATCCAACTCAACGACAACAACCAAGCAAAGCTGACCACCTACGTAGGAACAGTAACCATCCCAGAGACTTTCACCATGGATGGAAAGACTTACCGGGTAACCAGCGTAGATGAGATGGCTTTCGCCAACAACACTACGCTCACCAAACTCACCCTTCCGGAAACCATTACCACCTTCGGACAGGGTGCATTCGCCAACTGTTCTGCGATGACAGCAGTCAACATCCCTGCTGCCATCCAAGAAATTCCAAGTGCCTGCTTCGCCCAATGCAAGAAGATGGCTGCCTTCACTCTGCCAGAGCAGGTGAAGACCATCGGCAACCTGGCATTCGCCAACTGCACCAAGGCAAGCAAGATAGTACTCAATGAGGGCATCACCACCATCGGCGAACGTGCCTTTCTGGGTTGCTCTTCCGTCAAGGAAATTACCTTGCCAAGCACCGTCAGCAAAATGGGTGGCAACGCATTCTACAGAGCCAGCAAACTGACCAAGGTTCATGTCAAGGCAACAACTCCTCCGGCATTGCAAGATTCCCTAGGCGATTATATCTCGAAGGCTACACTCTATGTGCCTACAGGCAGCAAGAGTGCATACGAAGCTGACAAACTCTGGAGCAAGTTTAATAAAATAGAAGAAGAATAAGTCATGAAACATATATTATTCACCCTACTCTTAGCCTCAGCCAGCATCTCTGGCATGGCTCAAAACACAAAGACCATTCATGGTGTCATCACCGATGGAAACGGCGACCCAGTGATTGGCGCCACCATCAAGGTGGGCAAACAGGGCACCGTTACCGATATGGATGGCAAATATACCCTGTCGGTTCCTAATGGCACTCACCAGGTGGAAGTTTCCTACATCGGAATGAAGACCAGAAAGGTCAACATCAAGGGCGACCAGGCAAGTGCCACCCTGCAGGAAGACTCCAAGATGATGGACGAAGTAGTGGTCATCGGTTATGGTTCCGTGAAGAAAGGCGATGTAACCAACGCCGTAGCCAAGGTGAAGGGCGACCAGCTGAAAGACCGCCCTGTGAGCAATGTGGCAAGCGCCCTGCAAGGAGAGTTGGCAGGTGTTGAAATCCGTACCACCAGCGGTGCACCGGGCAGTGGCGTTCAGATTAACGTGCGTGGTGCTACCTCTATCAACGAAAGCGGAAATTCAAACCCTCTCTTCGTGGTAGATGGTGTTCCTATGGACGACGACTTCGACCTCGTAAACCTCAACCCTCAGGACATCGAGAGCATCGAAGTATTGAAGGATGCCTCTTCCAGCGCTATCTACGGAAGTCGCGGTGCCAACGGTGTGGTTATCATCACATCCAGAAAAGGTAATGACGACGGCAAGGTGAGAGTTAACTTCAGTGCCGATTATTCCCTGAGCGCTCCAGAGCGATACATGGACATCATGAGCCCTACTGAATGGATAGAATGGAGAAAGAAGGCAAACAATGTGCGCTACGTTAACCAATATGGATTGAAGGGTGCAAAGGAGACAGATACCTACGCGGAGCGCATCGCCATCATCGGCAGTGTGAGCGGAAACTATGTGAACGATCCTCGTTGGGACATGCCTAACTATGGCGGTCTGTCACTCATCGACTGGCAGAAGGAAATCTTCCAGACTGCTCTTGCGCAGAACTACAATCTCTCTGTTTCATCAGGCAACAAGAACAGCAACTTCCGCGCTTCTCTGGGCTATGTCAACCAGGAAGGTATCGTGATCAAGACTGGATTCGAGCGCATCAATCTCAAGATGAGCGCCCAGACCACCATCAAGGACAAGCTGACCTTAGGCTTCGACCTGGCACCACAGTTCACCGTTACCAAAGGTGGCAATGTGGACGGCAAGGACAATACCGCCCAGCAGGCTCTGACTCTGGCTCCTGTAGCCGAAGCCGAAGCCGGACTTTATACCAGTGCTCAGCCATACACCCGCTATCTATGGGCAGGAAGCACCGTAAGCCCTATCGCCAACATGGAGTATTCCGGCTATCGCGACGAGAAGATCCGCCTCAATGCATCAGCCTTCGCCCGCTATCAGATTCTTCCAGAACTGACTGCCGAGGTTTTGGGAAGCTGGTTGTTCGTCAACAGCGAGCGCCATCGCTTTACCCCAAGCAGCCTCAACAGATATTGGGCTTCTTATCCTGAAGGATATTACAGCAACGGAAGCTGGACGGGCAGCCGCAGCCATAAATATCTGGGCCAGGCAACAGCCACCTATAACAAGGATTTCGGCAAGCACCACCTCAACGTGGTGGGCGGATGGTCTGTAGAGATGACCAAGGACGGAAGTTCATTCACCATCGGTGCCACACAATATCCAAACAACTCCCTGAATGGCGGTTTCTCGGATATGACCACCGTTACCCTGAAGAATGTATCTGCCGTTTACAATACAGAAGACCGCCTGGTATCTTACTTCGGTCGTGCAGAATATGGCTTCGACAGCCGCTATCTGCTCAACGCCAGCATCCGTAGAGATGGCAGCAGCCGCTTCGGAAAGAACAAGAAATGGGGCACATTCCCTGCCGTTTCAGGTGCATGGAGAGCCAGCAACGAGAAATTCTGGAAGAACAGCTGGCTCGTAAACCAAGCCAAGCTTCGCATAAGCTATGGTGTGAACGGTTCTAACGCTATCCCTAACAATTCGGCTTATGGCGTACTGAGCAACAGCAACTATAGTCAGGACGGAAAGCTGACCACAGGTTTCATTCCGGGTAGCACCGCCAATGATGATCTGGGATGGCAGAAGACGGATTCCTGGAATGCAGGTATCGACCTCGGTCTCTTCAACAACCGCATCTCTCTGGCCGTAGATTACTATATGAAGAATATCCGTGATATGCTCTATCAGATTACCCTGCCTGCCGATATGGGTTACACCCGCGGATACACCAACGTGGGAAACATCCGCAACACCGGTATTGAGCTGGAGCTGAAGACCGAGAATCTGACGGGCAAACTGCGTTGGACCACCAACTTCCAGTTCTCCTGGAACAAGAACAAGGTGATAGACCTGGGCGCCAACTCTACCATCTTCACGGGCTATGACAACTCAACCCAGGTAATCGAGGTGGGACGCCCTGCGGGTGAATACTATCTCTACGATGCCGTGGGCGTTTACGAGACAGCCGAGGATTTGAAGAAATACCCTACCCAGACCGGTTCGGTGGTAGGTTCTGTGAGATACCGCGATGTAAGCGGTCCTGACGGTGTGCCAGATGGCAAGATTACCGAGGCCGACCGTGTTCACATGGGTCATCCGCAGCCATCGTGCACCTATGGTATGACCAACACCTTCAAGTATAAGAATTGGACAGCTTCCTTCCTTATCACCGCACAGACTGGCGGTAAGATTTATGGAGCCTTAGGCCGTGCCTTCGACCGCCAGGGTATGGGAACATCGGTGAATGTATTGAGAAAGTGGAAGAACATGTGGTTCTCAGAGAGTGATCCGGGCGATGGCCATACACCATGTGCCTGGGTATCGGGTATCAACGAGGAGTATGACAACCGCTGGCTCTACAGCAGCGACTTCATCAAGTTGAAGAACATCACACTGTCTTACAACTGGCGCATGCCTAAGAAGGCATTCATCAGCAACGTGCGCCTCAGTGCCAGCGTAGAGAATGTGTTCATGATTGATTCATACGATGGTGGATATTCACCAGAGAGCAACAACTCATCGAGCCGCATCTCAAGCTACGACTACGGAGCATATCCAATGGCAAGAACATTCAATTTTGGTGTAAACATTCAATTCTAAACAAGCAAAACGATTATGAAACTATATCAGTATATTATAATAGGTGTAGCAGCCCTGAGTCTCACAGCTTGTGATGATTTCCTCACGGTTACACCAAAGAACACGGAGACTACCGACAACTTCTACAAGACAGAAGCGCAGATGGACCAGGCACTCACCGGTCTTTACGGCACGCTGAAGCCTGTGCCGAAGTATCTCTTCGCCATGAGCGAACTCCGTTCAGACAATACCTGGGTGCTCACCGACAGCAAGCAGAACGACTATGCCGACGTAGCCACCTTCAATGCCAACGGTCTTCTTACCGACAACCTCGTGTCAGGATGCTGGAGCGACTACTTTAAGATTGTATCAGCCGCCAACACTTTCCTCGACAAGATAGATGCACTCGACTTCAACGACCTGAAGGTGAAGAAGCAGTATAAGGCAGAGGCACGCTGCATCAGAGCCCTGGCTTATTTCGACCTGGTAAGATTCTTTGGCAGAGTTCCTGCTCCTACACATATTCTCACCACCAACCAATCGTTTGAGTTGGGACAGAGCGAGGCGGTGGATGTGTATAACAACATCATTGTGCCCGACTTGCAATATGCAGTAGAAAACCTTGCGGAAACGGCTTCCGACTATCAGGGCAAGGCACACAACGAGCGCCTTACCCAGGTGGCAGCCAAGGGATTCCTGGGCAAGGTATATCTCACCATGGCAGGCTTCCCACTCAACGACGCCGCCAAGAAAGCAGAGGCACAGCAACTCTTCAAGGAGGTAATCGATTATGCCACAGCCAAGAACAAGTATTGGATGGCAGACATGGATGCCTGGAACCAGAGCTGGCTGCACGAGAACGACAACAAGTACGCCATCTTCGAGATTCAGTATATCGCTGAAGCAGGACAGGGCAATCCAATGGTTACACTCACCGTGCCTAGCAATCCAGGCACAGACTGGTGCGGCAACAACCTCGTAACAGGTACCCATGTGTATATCGAGCGAGGACTCCAGCGCCACTTCATCGCCAAGGACGAAATTACGGGAGAATATATTGACAAACGTGCCGACGGAACCCTCAACCTCAAGGAGACCGTGGACGAGGATGGTAACATCGTAACCAGCGAAGGAAATACGTTCTATACAAAGTATTTCGAGAGCAAGGTGAAGCGCGCCAAGTTTGGTATGTCGGATATGGATGCCACCATCGTTGATCGCACCTACTGGCCACAGAACTTCCAGCTGCTCCGCATCGAAGACATCATGTTGCTTTATGCTGAGTGCGTGGGTAACACCACCGAAGGCAGAGAGCTGGTGAACAAGATTCGCCGACGTGCAGGACTTGCAGACCTGGATATCAACTTATCTGAAGAAGAATTCCAGAAAGCTGTGCAGGATGAACGTAGATACGAACTTGCCGAAGAAGGCGTAAGATGGTTTGACCTGGTTCGCCGAAACGAGTATGTAGATACCATCAAGCAGATGTTCATCGATGATGATGACACCGAGAATGGCACCTACAAGCAATACGCCAACCGTGTGAATGCCGACATGT